>OBLI01003608.1_pt1 | contig 11722 bp, 9 predicted proteins | sample 1519701 | NCBI WGS metagenome assembly OBLI01 (sample SAMEA3663005, study PRJEB22513) | pig gut metagenome | biome: pig gut; feature: pig-associated habitat; material: faeces | place: France | collected 2012 | reverse complement strand
TTCTTTCTCCCTTATGAGGTCACAGGAAGAAAGAATACATAGAACTATTATAAATAATGAGGAAATGCGCATTGAGATTATTATATGCCGAAGACACATATTCTGATTTACTTCCCGCTCCATTCCTCCAAGATAGTGCGCTGACCTTTGATTTTAACTCCAGCGGTATTCTTGAGTACAGAGGCTAATTTCTTACGTTCAATGGCTACGTATGTGTAACGGTCATAAACGTCAATACGACCTATTTCAGCGGATTTCAGACCACCAATCTTACATAGAAAACCTACGATATCGCCTTTACTAATCTTATCTTTCTTACCTTTTCCAATGTAAAGAGTCGTCCTGGACGGCATTATCGGACGGCAAACAGTGGCCTGAACTACGTATTCTTCTGGATTTACATCGATAAATTCAGGTACGGTCTCTTCAGGACCAAGAAGGAAAAATGTCTTTCCCTTTGCATCCCATCGCGCTGTACGTCCTACTCTATGGATATACTCACTCTCTGCGAGGGGAAGATGATAATGGATGATACTTCCAATAGACGGAATGTCAAGACCGCGTGAAGCAAGGTCTGTGCAGACCATGATATTTACAGAGCCATTACTAAACTGATAAAGGGCTTGCTCGCGCTGGCGCTGATCGAGGCCTCCATGGAAGACAACGTACGGGAAACCATTATCACGCAGATAATCTGACACACGCTCTACCGAGTCACGATAATTGAGAAATACTATGCAAGATTCATTGCTTACTTCGGAAAGAAGGAGCGAAAGCATAGGAAGCTTATCCTTCTGTTCGCTTTTCACCAAATACGTCTCTACCCTATCATTCGTCTGTTCTTCATCTACGAGGAACGAAAGCTTGGCTGTACGTCCCATATTGACATAATTAGGAATTGCGTCAAGGTCTGTGGCAGAAAGGAGAATACGGCGACAATCGTCAGCCAAGAAGCCGACAATAGCATTCATCTCACGTGCAAAACCCATCTCAAGACACTTGTCAAATTCATCTATCACGAGAAATCTGACATTGTCACAAAGGATATTGCCTTTCTCCAGATGATCGAGAAGACGACCAGGAGTGGCAAAAACGATCTGTGGATTTACATAGCGCATACGGCGATGCTCATCCATTGCAGGACGACCACCATAACAAGCCATTCCGCGGACTCCACACTTCATATTTTTCAGCACCTCGGAAGACTGGAGAGCAAGTTCACGTCCGGGAGTTATTACGAGCATCTGCACATTGATATCGTCACGGTCTATCTGTTCCTGGAGTGGAAGAAGGTAAGCTAAAGTTTTGCCGGTGCCAGTAGGAGAAAGGATTACGATGTCTCGTTCGGTGGCTTGGCATTCCTCGTTCACTGCCTTCTGCATAGAATTAAGTGTCTGGATGCCTAAATTATGGAGGATGTCTTTGTACATGGTTTGTTGGGAATTGTGGAGTTGGTTGTGGGTTATCGGTTATTGGTTGTCGGTTATTGGTATTATAGTGAGATAAACCCGCAAGAGGCATACACATTCTAACCCAAAAACGTCAACCAACAACCACCTATCATTCTATTTCAGAAAATTCCTTGCCCAGATTAAGGTTTAGATAGATGGTGTAGAGCACTGGGCGCCATTTATCTTTTTGTTCAGGAGCGAGAGCACGGTATTTTTCCATATAAGGACGGCATTTGCGGTAAAGAGCATTCGCCTTTTTCGTGCGTTCCGCGGAACTGAGCATAGTATTACTCTCCTTTTCCAATGCCTTATTGTAATATGCGAGGGCAATATTGTAATACACTTCAGCAATGGAATCATTCTGAGAAAGAAGCACCATACCTTCTTTGATACACTCTTCATACCTTGTAAGATTGAGCAAAAGTGTCTGATGTGTCACTCTTAACAGGATGTTTGCCGTATCTGCCTTCATCACTTTTTCTGTCAGAGAAAGTGCATCCTGGTATTTCCCCTCATCACAATAGCAGTTTACAAGGCGTGGGAAAAAAAATGTAGATGTAGGAAAACTATCCACTCCCACCCTAAGATACTTGATATAAGAAAGTGAATCATTCTGCTGATAATAAATGTCAGAGAGACAATGGAGGGAGATTTCAAGGCGCGGAAGATATTTGAGCGCAAGGTCTTTATATTTCAGAGCTGCAGGAAAATCTCCTTTCTTGTATCCGGCTACCAATGATACTGAGGACGCATGAGCGGCAATAGTGGTGTCAGAACTAAGCTTTATGGCAGAGAACAGATTCCAATTAGGGGCGGAAAGATAAGTATCCATAAACTGTACCGCCTCATCATATTTCTGATGATTCAGGAAATAGATGCCTCCAGTGTAGAGATTATGATAGAAATGGGACAGTTGGAAGGCATGCTCCTTACGATATTTGAGCGTAATACATCCCTTATCATTTGGCAAAGCGTCGATGGAATCAAAGCGGTCAAGGAGCAGAAACATTTTTCTCGCAGTGACAAAGAGAGAGGCCGTGTCGTATTTCTGCTTGAGAAAGAGCTTCTCATTTCCTTGCTGATATTGCTTTTTCAGCACATCATACAGAGCAAGATACAGTCTTTCATCCTTTTGATTCAAAGAATCTTGCAAGAGTTTGTTAAGGGAAGATTCCACTCCCTGCAGATTACTGCCAGACTTTAATGAAGCCTTAACTTGTTCGAGTTGCTTCTTCACCTCCTTCTTTCGCGCCTTAGCCTCCTGCTTTGTCTCAGGAGACGAGTTACCAACCGAAGAAGGCAACGCCATCATCGGTAAAATATTAAGAACAAATATAAAAAGAGATGCAAGAATTTTCATTTTCCTTATTTCCTGAATATCTGGCTTGGAAGCCCTTTTGACATTAGTAATTTCTGATCTTTCTCGATAAGAGTTTTGTATTCTTTATCCGACTTTTTCTTGAGTTTTGCCATCTGCTTCTTGTAGAGGTCAATTCTCCGCAACACATATTGCGTAAAGTCATCATTATATCCGAGACGCTGATTGGCAGCTATCTTGTCACCTTCCATTTCTATTGCAGTGGAGACATCATCTATAGCAAGCATCAGTTTTCCCATCGCCTCTTCCACTTCTGCACGCAGTATATAATTCTGCGGATTTTTTCCGTGGAGTTCCAGCAGATGATTGATGTCATCATAAGCCATCTGCATCTTGTTTTCGGCAAGGTCCACACGCACAAGACCTGTAAGCGCCCCTTCATGCTCTGGAGCATATTTCAGCACCTGCTCATAGTCCAGACGGGCAAAAGCATACCTTCTGAGTTTTACATTTGTAAATGCTCTGAAATAGAAAGCGCCGAGATGCGTAGGATAAAGGTCAAGAATATTGGAGTATTCATCCATGGCATACTGCCATTGTTCGAGAGCAATGTTAGCCTCAGCCTTTCTCATTCTCAATTCGAGCGACTTAGGATTGCGCTCTATAAGCTGCGAAATATAGGACAAGGAATCACGCCATTCCTGTGCGGTCTGTGCAGAAGCATGGACCGTAGAGAGGAATAGCGTGATTACTATGATAAGTATTCTCATTATTTCAGTTGGGAATTGTGGGTTACTGCTTGTCAATAATTACTGCCGACAGCCTTCTCATCCGCTTGCTCATCAGGATATCCAAGAAGCATAAAGCGAAATGAATACCCACGGACTAAGCCTTGCGGATAAAGTCAACAATCCACTCTCCGACTTCTTTAGTGCCATATTTAGCACCGCCTTCTACCTGAATCTCAGGAGTACGGACATTCTGGTCAAGAGAAGCGTCAACAGCTTTTCTTATAAGTGCGCCCTCTTCCTTGAGGTCAAAATACTCATAGAGCATAGCGACAGATAGGATTTGAGCAAGAGGGTTTGCAATGTTGAGTCCTTTACCTTGTGGCCATGAGCCGTGAATTGGCTCAAACACTGGAGTAGAAGAACCTGTAGATGCAGAAGGGAGAAGTCCCATCGAACCTGTGATACAAGAGCCTTCATCAGTGAGGATGTCACCGAAAGTATTCTCTGTCACCATAACGTCGAAGAACTTAGGATCCTGTATCATGCGCATTGCAGCATTATCTACATACATATAGTCGGTAGTGACATCAGGATATTCCTTTTCCATTTCCTGCGCCACTTTGCGCCAGAGGCGAGAAGATGCGAGCACATTTGCCTTGTCCACCACAGTAAGGTGCTTACGACGCTGGCGAGCATACTGATAGCCTACTCTGAGAATGCGCTCCACTTCAGGGCGAGTGTAGTAATTGGTATCGAGAGCATCCTCTGTACCGAGTTGTTCATTCATTGCAGGCTCCTGCTTCTTACCGAAATACATTCCGCCTGTAAGTTCACGAATGCAAATAAAGTCAGCTCCACGAACGATTTCATCCTTCAGAGGTGATTTATGCACGAGACAGTCGAATGTGGTTACAGGACGTATATTTGCGAAGAGACCGAGCTTCTTACGCATTGCAAGGAGTCCTTGTTCAGGGCGAACCTTTGCAGTTGGGTCATTATCAAACTTAGGATCGCCAACAGAAGCGAAAAGCACAGCATCGGCTTCCTCACATGCCTTGAAGGTTTCCTCTGGGAATGGGTCGCCAACTTCATCAATGGCATGGGCACCACAGAGTGCCTCATTATAACTAACTTCGTGTCCGAACTTCTGAGCTACGGCGTCCATTACGGCAACACCCTGCTCCATTATTTCCGGTCCGATACCATCACCGGCCAGTACTGCGATTTTCAATTTCATATTATTTCGTGTTGTTTTGTTGTTTTTTCGTTATAAAACGAATGCAAAATTACACATTTTTCTTGACAATTCAAAAGAAATGTGGATATTTTAATTTTGTTTAGTGGTTTGATTATTTTGCTGATTTGCAGGGTTTTTAGTTGTGGGTTTTTGGTTAGGATGTGGATGCTTCCTGCAGATTCATCTCACTACAATACCAACAACCCACAACCAACAACTAAAGAAGCACTCTCCTACTCCTTTACTGCATAAATTCTGACAGAACTATTGAGCCCAGAAGGCACTGGGGTCCATCCATCATACTTTGTCTTCTTATAATTGATGTCCACCACGTTTATCTCATCAAACTTTCTCCATTCCACTCCACGGCGGTCGAGGTCAGCGATACGGTTTGCTGGGAGATTAGTGACTTCCACACGAATGGTATTCTCACCAGATTTGAGCACAGAGGCATCGAATGTAAGGACATAAGGCACAGCCCATGCGCATCCCACATATACATTATTTATATATACGCGAGCGGACTCACGCACATCCCCGAGGTCGATAGCCCAGCGATCAGATACTTCTGACGGTGCTTTTGTCACAACCTTCGTTTTTCCCTTTGAGTTCTTTGCAAGAGAATTGATGGTGAGTTTGAATGCAGTCTCATAGACTCCAGTGCCCATTGTCACCTTTGCAGAGTCGTCATCGAGGGTCTCCCATGTCTGGAGATTATTGATAAAGAATGAACCCGGCACTTTAGGAGCCTCTTCTGTGAATGACAAGCACCATCCTTTGTTGATATCCACTTCCGTACCCTTCATCTCTACTGTCTTCTGATAAGGGAATGCAGGAAGATTGTCAGCATAGAGTTCTGGAACAGAATTACTGAAAGTCTCAAGAATCATGGACTGACCTGAGCGCAAGGCTATTCTTACTTGACCATCAGATGTCTGAGCTGCATATCGTTCGCCTGTCATTGGGTCAAACCACATGGCATCCTTGAAATCCACTGCAAGTGCCACCATTGCGTCAACATCCTGTGGAGTAAGATTTGAAATGAAGTAATGGAAGCCTTTTTCATTCTTCCTTCTAATCATCTTCATTCCATATTTCACCTTCATCTGCTCTGCTTTTGCAGCCTTCTCCATGCTTTCAGCATTGACGCCAACCATGATATTGGCACCTTGATTTCTAAGTTCATCAATGTGTTTACGCACAGCATCCGTCATTATAGTGCCTTCATCTGGGATGATAAGGCCCTTATACTGCTGTCCTGCAGCGGTAATGAGCATTCCATTACGGCAAGTAGTGGTGAGGATATACTTTTCACTGATGTAATCACAGTCAAATCCAGCCTTGTCAATCTTGCCAATTGTCTCTACAAACTCTGGTGCGAGTTCATTCATTGTATGAATGGCAAACTGCATAAGACGCTTCCTTGTGGTGCGTTTTGCCCACATATTCCTTACAGGAAGGAGAGTAAGGAAATCATTATCCGGCTTGCCCCACTGAAGGAAACTCTGGCTTCTCTCGATGTATTTCATCAGTTCTGGAGCGTCACGCCAGATGCTGTTGGTAGGACTCATATCGACACTGGCATAGAATTTCCATCCTGGCCATACATCATCTTTAGGAGAATAGCATGTGCCGTGGAAATAGACATGATTGACTCCTGCACAGAACATCAGGTCGAGGTCTGGTTTCATCTGTGAGAGACTGGTGCGGAAATGCTCTGTAAGCCATGTGAAAGTCTCGCTTGAGACAAATGGTTTCCCATTGATATGAGCTGCAGAAGGTGCATATTTCAGCATTGAGAAGTCAGAATCGTTCTTTCTTGTCTTGCCTGGATCCTGACGTAATCCCTTGATTCCAAAGTTTGTAAGGCCGAAACCTTCAATTTCCGGAATGTCAACAGCAGAATAACAGTCTATAAGATTTGCAGGCGAACCATGAGCCTGGTTTCTGGTAATCGCGCCATGACTATGAGCCCATTGCGTCCAGACGGTGGTGAAATTATCGAGAAGAAGGTCGCCAAGGGTCTCTCTATAGTCCATTACCACCTGTTTGTCTCCATCGACGAGGCGGTCAAAGCACTCTTCGAGACTGTAACCTCTACGATTCTGGAATTCCTTGAAAAGGTCTGTGGTGTAATCTCCTTCGCTTACTTCATAGGAATCATTAAAGAATGTATGAGGATAAGGCGTATTAGTTCTCTCGAAAGCCTCGCTGATATGGTTGAGATAATTCTCCACACTGCGACGATTGAAATGATCTATCACGTAACCTTGTCCTCCAGGAGCGGCACGTTTCACCATCATCACTCCATATTTCTGCCACAATGTGATGATTCTCCATGTGCCTTTACCGAGTTTCTGCTTCTGTCCAGCAAGCGACACGAGATTTCCCTTCTTATCATAGCCCAGTCTTACGAAAGCGTCAGCCTTGGCTCCGTCCTTCTTTCTCTGAAAAGCATAAATGCCAACAAGCTTCGTATTCTTTGCCTTCTTTGCTGGCGGAGCCACTCTGAGGCTCTTGATGTCTTTATAATATAAGGTTGTATCTGCGATAACCATCTGGGAAGCACTTTCCTCCAATGGTACTGAAGGTCCGCCAAAAGGCCATCCTGTGCCTGTTGCCATATCCACTTCGATACCTGTTCGCTTTCCTTCCTCTTCTACAAACTTGAGAATATCCATCCATTTGGGAGAGAGATACTCGATATTATTTGCCTCATTGCCTTTGACACCATAGATAGGAGTAATCTCCACAGCACCAGCGCCATGCGCCGCATACTGTTCCATATTCCAGCGGATATTCTGTCTGTCAACGGCAGAACCGAGCCACCACCAGCGTAATCCTGCCTTTGCTTCGGGACGAGCTTCGGGCCATGACTGCGCCATTGCCACAGAAGACATGGCAAGCAGAATGGAAAGAGAAATGAAATGTTTGTTCATAAAGTTAGTTATAAGTTAGTTATTTTAAATGTATTTGTCTTTTACAAGGACAATAAGGTCGCTTAGTCCCTGAACACTCGCAACTGTAAGCATCAATTATAAAACATAATTATAAACTGATTCTTCTATACCAACAGAAAGACTCGCGTCACTTTAGAAGTGTAGATTTTATTTTTTACTTTTCTTTTTGCTATGAAGGAACACAAAGATACGATGCAGAACTCAAGCTAACATTACGTTAATCACTCTGTTCCAATGCGATAATGCTTAGGCGAAAGCCCTGTATGCTTCTTAAAGAAAGTGCCGAATGCGGAGGCATTTGGGAAACTGAGTTCGTAGGCAATCTGCTGAATTGTCTTGTTTGTATTCTTCATCAGGAAGATACTTCTACGGATTATCGCCCTGAAGATGAGTTGCTGAACAGTCTTTCCGCATAGAGACTTCACCAATACCGTAAGATATTTTGGCGTGAGACAAAGCTTGTCAGCATAGAAAGCGACGCTGCGCTCACGAGTATAATGTTCCTCTATGAGATGCACAAGTTCCTCAAAGATTTCTATTTTGCGGTCCATCTCCTTGGTAGGCGACTTTAATGTGTTTGAGAAAATGCTGCAAAGTCTATAGGTTACAGCCATAAGCAATAGTTTATGCTCATGTGAACTATAGATATCTGTATCGCCCTTGCCTTCTATTCTGCTGAGCATCTTGGCATAATCGGAAAGCATTTCCTCATATCCTGTGTGCATTACGTAGCACGCACTGGGATAAATAGTGGAATAAAGTCGCATGGTAACGACGGTATTTCCGAGCATATCCACAATCTGCTCGGTACGATAAAACAGGAGCGTATAGCGAAGTTGCTGGGTGGTGTCTGTCACCTGAAACATCACTCCTTTTGACAGAAAGACTGTCTCTCCTGCAGAAACGACAAAGGATGCTCCATCTGCTCGAAAATGGAACATCCCTTGATGACAAACCACTACTCCGACATAGTCCAAGTAGAAGGGTTGCATCAGTTGGCGAGGGAACGCATTCGCCTCGCATATAATAATATTGTCACTTAACTCCATAGTTGGTATTTAGCCTTTCCTGCATTGGATTTTTCATCCAGCGCAAATGTTCCAAGTTGCGAAGTTAAGAAAAATAATACTGTTTTCTGACGAAACCCTTTGTTTTTTATATTATTTTAGCAAATTTCTACTTTGCCCCAAGTCTATGGACATCAACATTCTTTAGCAAATAGTCGCGCGTCAGTTCGCTAAGATCACGCTTTTTCCAAGGTATTACCAGCATTAGGAGGGCACATCCCATACATCCATAGAAGGTCCATCCTGCCATTTCCTTGATAGTGGTCAGCGTAGCTTGTACCTGCACCTTTCCCTTTACGCTCATAGCAGCCATATTCTCTGCCTCTGTGACACTCTTGCCCTGATACTGCATTCCGCGCGTAGTCTGGTCATAAGTGTTTGCGGTTTGGATATTTGTGCGGTCAAAATCCTGTGCGTATCTTGTGATGTAATACTGCTGACGATGCTGAAGCACAGTGCCATAGAGCGCCGAACCAATACATGGAGCGATAACCATACGCACCGTAAGCATGATACATACCCATGTGGACATGAATCGGTAAGGCATTCTCTGATTGGCTATCGTGGAGATGAGCGAATAGAGGAGCATCATGCCCGTGGAACGAATGATAATAGGCCATTTCATGCGCTCATACATTCCGTCATTCTGCACTTCGAAATACATGAAGATGGCGTATGCTCCTATAAACACGAAGCCCAGAGCGTACATCCATTTGAGATGCACATTCATGCCTCTGGCTATTACGGCGAAGATCAAGCCCACTGTGTAGCCCACCATCACCCAGTTGCCAAGCGTAGCATTCTGCCAGTTGTCTATCTTCATTCCGAGTCCAGTAAACACATTGACAAACATCGCACTGGAATTACATATCATCAGAAGGAAGAAAAGCAAAACTCCATAATTTACCACCCTTACACTAAAAGCTTCGACAAGGAAATATGGTGAGCGTCTTGACATCTCAAGGTAGATGAATAATGCCGTAAAAATGACACAAACCACAGCAGAAAAGCGTATGGTAGAATCATCAAACCAGTCAAGAGTCTTGCCAAACACCATCACATAAGCAAAGGAGCAAAGCATGATGCTGAAGACTGTCACATTGCCAAACTTGGACATCGTGATAGGAAACTTCGGCATAGGATACTTATGATAAGGCATTGCGAAGAACACGATGATGATTCCTGCAAGCATGAAAGCCATCATAAAATGATAGACATACTGCCATTCGTAAGCATAAGCGAGCCATGCTGTGAGCCACGTGCCGAGCTGTCCGATTATCATGAAGAAGAGATAGATGACAGGTTGCGAAACCATCTTCTCCTTATCCGCTGCATCCCAAGCCTCTTCGGTGGTAGGTTCGAGTCCTGGAGTGAGGTTTCTCGTTGCCTCAATGCCGAAAGCATACTTGATAAGCACAAAGAGATGTGCCATCAGAAGCGTCTGTCTGACGAAGCCCATCAGCAGACTGCACAGTCCGAGAATGAAGAGAGAGTCTGTCTGGGCACAGATATAACTGAGCACAAAGAGCATGGAGAATCCCACCATACACATCATCTTCTCCCTTCGGATGCACACGAGTTCATAGAAGAATGGAGAGAAAGCCGCCATTCCTATCGATGTGCAGAAACCTGCGAAAGCGATGTATTCCGACTGTATGCCGAGTCCGCCCATCATCTCGCCGCTATTGGCGGAATAGACACCACTCATCGTGATCATAGGCACGAAGAGTATAATCATGAAGATGATGCCTATAGGCTTTGGCACCCAGTCATAGAACGGGTAATTCTTATAATCTTCAGACATTGTCCTTATTTCCTCACTGCTTTAACTATTACCATCATTCCGGCTGCAAGGCGTGCATTATCTTCCTTGCTGATGTTTGTGAAATCTATTCTTACAGGCACACGCTGCTGAATCTTGACAAAGTTGCCTGCGGAATTGTCCGTAGGAACGAGTGAATACTTAGCTCCTGTGGCTCCGGAAATGGCTGTCACAGTGCCTTCAAACTCCTTGTCCTTCATCGCATCTACAGTCATTCTCACCTTCTGACCTACATAGAGATTCTCGATCTGGGTCTCCTTATAGTTTGCTATAACCCATTTCTTATTCTCTGGAATGATGTATGTGATTGTAGTTCCAGCATTTACCATCTGTCCTTCTTCAATGGAACGACGACCCAGTTTACCATCACATGGAGCTACAACGACGCAATAAGAGAGATTCAGCTTTGCCATCTCCACCGCAGCCTCAGCACGTTCAATGGCAGCTGCAACATTCTGCTTGCGTGTATTTACCTCGTTAACGCCCTTATAAGCGGCGGCCTGCTGCTTGCGCACAGCCTCCAGCTTCTTCTTTGTTGCTGCATACTCCACTTCGAGTTGCTCCAACTGGATAGGTGTTGCAGCCTTCTTTGCCACAAGGTTACGGTAACGGTCGCAGTCCTTTGCAAGCTTCTGCAAGCGCACCTCTATCTCATCTATAGATGCAGAATATATAGAAGCGGAAGTCTGAGTGGTCTGCTCAGTAGCGTCAAGCACGTTGGCTCCTGCCTTAGCGTCCTTGAGAGCAGCCTCTGCCTCCATCAGTCGGATGCGATACTCACGGTCGTCAAGGATGAGAAGTGTGTCTCCCTTGCGTACATCCTGATGCTCCTTGAAGCACACCTTTGCAATATAGCCTGAGGCGCGAAGGTTTACAGGCGAGATATACTGCTCCACCTGAGCATCATTACTTGTCTCATGCGCATTATAATCGAGGAAGAGGCAGATGATTTTCCACAATCCAAAAGCGAGGATGACGATTCCTATGAAGCTTGCCACGAGTTGGCGACCACGCTGTCTTTTGAGTTTCTTTACGGTTTCTTCCTGTTTCTTCTCTACGTTATCTATTTCCTTGTTTTCCATTTTATTATGTAGATATTGTTATTGTTTTACTTTACGAGTTCCAGTTTTCCAGTG
>OBLI01003607.1_pt1 | contig 11725 bp, 25 predicted proteins | sample 1519701 | NCBI WGS metagenome assembly OBLI01 (sample SAMEA3663005, study PRJEB22513) | pig gut metagenome | biome: pig gut; feature: pig-associated habitat; material: faeces | place: France | collected 2012 | reverse complement strand
ATATAGAGGTTTTTCATATCAAGATAGTGATTATTTAAATGATTTAAGGAAGAAAAATGATTTTTAATTGAAGAACATAAATAATATTAAAATGTATAGTATATAAAAAAGATAAAAGTACAAAAATTAACTAAAGATATTAACTTATTAAATACTGAAAATTTAAAGAGGGAGAAATTTAATGTTTGAAAAATACTTTTTAGGGTAGATTACTTTTAATGATTTATGTGATTATATTATTCAAATAATATATAATGAGGTGTTATCTAGTCTTGAGATTAACTACTAAATAGGAAGAAGGCCTTCGTATTGCAGTATCCCGTTATTATAATAATGAACCTTATACTTGTATTTCAGGATATGCAGGAAGCGGGAAGAGCACTTTGATAAAATTTATTATTGCTTCATTAGATGTAGATCCAGAAATTGAAGTCGCTTATGTCGCTTATACAGGTAAAGCCGCAAATGTTCTACAATCAAAGGGATGTCCTAATGCTACAACCGCGCATAAGTTATTATATAAAGCAATACCTCTTCCTACTGGAGGATTTAGATTTGAAGAAAAGTTTCTTGGTGATAGTGGATTAAAAGTTATTGTTGTTGATGAAGTTTCTATGCTTCCAATAGAGATGTGGAATTTATTACTTAAACATAGAATTTATGTAATTGCGGCTGGCGATCCTGGGCAACTTCCCCCGGTAGATAAAGATAGTGATAATCACGTTTTAGATAAACCTCATATCTTTTTGGACGAAATAATGCGGCAAGCACAAGATAGCGAAATCATTAGATTATCTATGTGGGTTAGAGAAGGTAAACCTATTAGTGATTTTCCTTGTTCTAATAAACAAGTTATGATTTTAAAACCTAATGAAGTAGTAACTGGTACTTATCTATGGGCTGATTAGATTATTTGTTCCACAAATAATAAAAGAATTGAAATAAATAATATTGTAAGAAAATTACACGATTTTTCTCCGCTTCCTCAAATAGGAGATAAAATTATTAGTCTCCATAATCATTGGGATTATATGTCTAAAAAAGGAGAATGGGCGTTAACTAATGGTTCTATTGGCATAATAAAAGATTTTTCTTTACAAGAAGTTTGGCTACCAAGATATATTAAAACTGATAGTCCAGTTACTTATATGACAACAGATATAGAATTAGAAGATGGAGATGGATTTATTCAAATCCCTATTGATTATAATGATTTAGTATCTGGATAGCCGTCATTAACCCCAAAATAGATTTATCAAACTAATAAGAATAAATATACTCCTGATGCTCCATTTTCATTTACATATGCTTATGCTATTACGGGTCATAAATCGCAAGGTAGTGAATGGAATAAGGTATTAATGTTTGAAGAGAGTTTTCCATACAATAAAGAAGAACATAAAAAAGCATTATATACAGAAGTTACACGAGCTCAAGATAAATTAGTTGTAGTAACGAAAGGATAAAAAATGACAGTTGTTAGTATAGATTTTGATATAATTATGGAGCCGTCAATTGAATTTTATAATCATTTTGCGGGAAATAGAGGAAGAGATTTATTTAGGGAACCTCTTCTTCAAGGTTGTAATGCTAATTTAGATACTTATAAAAGATTAACTATATGGTTAATATAGAATATTAATTGTGATATAAATTTTATTTTGAACCACCAGGAGATAATTAATTTTATTCCAGCTAATTGTGATACTTTAATCAACATAGATCATCATCATGATTTAGGATATTCAGATAAAGAAGAGCCTTTAAATTGTGGTAATTGGGCAAAAATACTAAAAGATGAAGAAAGAATAAAAGATTATATCTGGCTTAATAATGGAAACTCTTTAAATCCAATATTTTATAAAGGAAATATTCAATAGTGTTAGTTATCAAATTATAATATTAACACAATTACTCCGGATAAAATAATAATTTGTTTATCTCCAGAATGGGTCCCTCCTAAATTTGATCCATTATTTTATTTATGGACTGATATTTGCGGAAAACCCATTGATACTTATTATAATTGGCGTTGAAAATAAATAAAATATATGATATAATTACTATATATTAAAAAGTAGGAAAGGAAAGTCCAATAAATGGAAAAGTATTTTGGTATTCATAACCATACTCATTATTCAAATATTAGATTACTTGATAGCATTAATAAGCCTAAAGATTTAATCGATACTGCTATTAAATTAGGCTTATCTGGTATTGCTATTACAGATCATGAGTGCCTTTCCGCGCATATGGAAGTTAATCAATATGCTAAAAAAATAAAAGAAAAATATCCAGATTTTAAAATCGCTCTTGGTAATGAGATTTATTTAGTTGATGAAAGAAAACCTAATTAGAAATATTTTCACTTTATTTTAATAGCAAAAGATGCTTTAGGCCATAAAGCTCTTAGAGAATTAAGTTCTATTGCTTGGTATAATGTATACACAGATAGAAATATGGAAAGAGTTCCTACTACTAAACAAGAACTTTCTGATATTATGAAAAAATATAAAGGCCATGTAATAGCAACAAGTGCGTGTTTAGGAGGAGAATTATCTTCTTTAGCTTATGATATGTCTATTGCTGAAAAAAAGAATGACATTGGAAATGCTCAGATATTTTATGATAGAATTATAAATTTTGTTAAATATTGTTTAGATATTTTTGGAAAAGATTTTTTTATTGAGTGCGCTCCATCTACAGCTGAAGATTAGAAAATCGCTAATCGAAAGTTATATAAAATTTCAAAAGCATTTAATATTCCTATGGTAATAGGAACTGATGCTCACTATTTAACAAAAGAAGATAGAGTAATTCATAAAGCATATTTAAACTCCAAAGAAGGAGAGCGAGAAGTAGATAGTTTTTATGAATTTACTTATGTAATGGAATTTGATGAAGCATTAGAGTTATTATCTCAAAGTTTTGATGGAGATAAAGATATTGCTTCTAATATTATAAAAAATACTTTATTAATTTAGGATTTAATTCAAGATTATAGTCTTGAAAGAAAATAGATTATTCCAAAAGTAAAAGTTAAGAATTATCCTCAAGAATTTGCAATTTAGCCAGAAAGTAATTATAAAAATTATCCAACTCTTTGCGCTTTAAGGAAAAGTGAAGAAATACAAGAAAGATATTGGGTTAATGAATGTCTTAATAGTTTAAAAGAAAAAAATCTATATAAGGCAGAATATCTTGCTCGTCTTGAAATTGAAGCAGATGTTATAAAAGATATTGGTAATAAACTTGATGATTGCTTATTTGCTTATTTTAATACATTTAAACATTATATTGATTTGTTTTGGGAATGCGGCAGTATTGTAGGACCAGGGCGAGGTTCAGCTACAGGTTTTCTCTCTAACTATTTATTAGGAATTACTCAATTAGATCCAATTCGTTGGGATATTAAATATTGGAGATTCTTAAATAAAGAGAGAGCCGAACTGCCTAGTCTATTGTTGATATTGGGCAGTTGTAAAAAAAGAACATTAACCATTGCTTAATGGGTGTGTGCGGCCGTGCCGGTTAGAAAATCGGTAAGCGAGGTTCCCGCATGCTAACGGTATTAGAGAAATAAGATTTATAAAATTTATAAATACGAATCATCTAACTAAGAGAGCCTATGTCCTGAAATATGGATAGATTGGTAATACCGTGCTAAAAATCTTGGACGAAGTCAGGTCATTGTCTAATTTTAAAAATCAAATATATATGAAAGGAGTTATTAATTTTGAAACAACATTATATATATTTGACTACGAATACCATTAATGATATGAAATATATTGGAAAACATTATGGTGAATTAGATGATGCCTATTTAGGAAGTGGAAAATTACTAAAAGCAGATATTGCTAAATATGGTAAAGAACACTTTTATAAGTCTATTTTATATGTTTCTAATAATGATTTAGAAAATAGTGAAAAAGAAAAATATTTTATTGCTTTATATAATGCTATATCCAATCCATTGTTTTATAATATTCACGAAGGTGGGAGCGGTGGTAATACAACCGCAGGATATACGCCAGAAGAAAAAGAAGCTTTGCGGCATAAACTTAGTGAAATAAATAGAGGAAAGAAAAATGGTATGTATGGTAAACATCATAGTAAAGAAACCAAAGATTTTCTTTCTTATTGGGCTGAATTTGAACGAGACAACTCTCACTATAGAACTGATGAGTTTAGGTAGAAAATGAGCCAAATTACATCTGGATCTAATAATGGAATGTATGGTAAAAAACATACAAAAGAGTCTAAAGAAAAAATGTCTATCAATAGTAAAGGTAAAACTTCTGGTGAAAAAAATGGCATGTATGGTAAAAGTGGCAATAATGCATTAAATGGAAAACGAATTGAAATGTATGATGAAAATTGGAATCTTATCCAAGTATTCAATGCTAAAACCGCAGTTTTATAGTTTTTAGGAATGAAAGGTCATACTCAATTAGATAAGGCAATAAAAAATCAGACCTTATATAAAGGTTATTATTGGAAACAAATAGAAAAATAAGATTAAATGTGTAGAGACTATTTATGTAAGGCGGAGATAAGCACCGTCTGAAAGATGTTCTAATATTGGCCGAAGTAAAATGCTCTCAGTAGGCCATTATGAAAAATATAGTCCATTAAAGGATATTGATATTGATCTTGCTCCAAGTAAACGTCCAGCAATTTTTAAAGCTATTCGTGAAGAGAGAGGAGAATTTGGTTTAGTTTAGGTTGCTACTTTTGGAACAGAAGGTACTAAATCAGCAGTTTTGGCTGCTTGTAGAGGATATAGGAGTGAAGATTATCCAGATGGAATTGATGTTGACATAGCTCAATATATGTCATCTTTAATTCCACAAGAACGTGGTTTTTTATGGCCTATATCAGATGTTATTAATGGCAATGAAGAAAAGGATAGAAAACCAATTACTACCTTTATAAGAGAAGTAAATCAATATCCAGGACTATTAGATATTATAGTCCGTATTGAAGGTATTATAAATAAACGTTCTTCTCATGCTTCTGGTATTATTTTATATGGTTCAGACCCATTCGATACAGCATCATTTATGAAAACTCCTGGCGGAGATTTAATTACTTGTTATGATTTACATAACGCAGAAGCTGCGGGAGATACTAAATATGACTTTTTGGTAACAGAAATGTCTGACAAGATAATTAAATGTTTAGAGCTATTAGAGAATGATAATATTATTCCGAATGATACATTAAGAAATATTTATAATAAATATATCCATCCAGAAGTAATGGATACAACAAATCCAGTATTATGGAAGCATCTTGCAGCAGGAGACGTATTAGATGTATTCCAATTTAGTACTGGTGTTGGATTAGCAATAGCAAAAAAATTAAAACCACAAGACCCTAAATAGATGACTGCGGCAAATGCTATGATGCGTCTTATGTCTGAGAAAGGCAAAGAATCATAGCAAGATAGATACGTAAGAATTAAAAATCAAGGATTAAAAGTTTTTGATTTAGAAATGAGAAAAGCAAATCTAACAGAAGAAGAAATATCTATTATGCATAAGCATTGTGATCCATATTATGGTTGTTGCCCTATCCAAGAATAGATGATGGAAATTCTTATGGATGTTGCCCATTTCACGCTGAAAGAAGCTAATTCCGCAAGAAAAGTTATTGCTAAAAAGAAAATGTCAGAAATTCCAACATTAAAAGAATAGTTTTATGGAAAATTCGATGATAGGAATAAAGCTAATTATATATGGGAAATTGCAGTTGCTCCATAGTTAGGTTATGCCTTTTCTTATAATCACTCTTTACCTTATTCGTTTGTTGGATTGTAGTCTATTTTCTTAGCAACTTTTCAAAATCCTATCTACTGGAATACTGCTTGCCTTATTGTAAATAGTGGTGCTACTGATGAAGAAGCGGGTGGCTCAACTGATTATGGAAAAATTGCTAAGGCTATTGGAGATATTATTTCCGCAGGTATTAAAGTTAGTCTTCCAGATGTAAATAAATCTGATTTTGGATTTAAACCAGATGTTGAAAATAATTAGATTTTATTTGGATTAAAAGGTATGTTAAATGTTGGTGATGATGTTATTATGAATATTCTAAATAATAGACCTTATAAATCACCAAGAGACTTTTTAAATAAAGTAAAGCCAGGTAAATAGGCAATGATTTCACTAATTAAAGGTGGGGCCTTTGATTCTATGGAAGACAGAAAATTTACTATGGCTTGGTATATTTGGGATACTTGTGATAAAAAAAGTCGTCTTACTCTACAAAATATGCCAACATTAATTAAATATAATTTACTTCCAGAACATACTGAAGAGCAAATTATGGCAAGGAGAGTTTATGAATTTAATAGATATTTAAAAGCTATTACAAAAGCAGATAAATATTCATATGAAGGAATGTATTCTCTTGATGAAAGAGCTTTATCATTTTTAAATGAACTCGATATGTATGATAAATTAGATTCTGATAATTTAGCTTGGTATATTAAAGTAAAGACTTGGGATAAAACTTATCAAGAGTATATGAATACTTTTAGAAAGTGGATTACTGAAAATTATAACGAAATTTTAAATAATTTAAATTCTATTATATTCTTAGAAGACTGGAATAAATACGCACAAGGTAATTCTTCAAGTTGGGAAATGGAAGCATTATGCTTTTACTATCACGAACATGAATTATCAAATGTGAATAATGATAGATATGGATTTGTAAATTTTTATAATTTACCAGAAGATCCTATTGTAGAAAGAACTTTTACAAAAGGCGGAAAAGAAATTAAAATATTTAAACTTAATAGAATTTGCGGAACTTGTATAGCAAAAAATAAAACAAAAAGCACTGTTACTTTATTAACTACGAATGGCGTTGTGACTGTTAAATTTAGAAAAGAATATTTTTCTTTATTTGATAAATAGATTTCAGAAAAAGGCGAAGATGGAATCAAACACATTAAAGAAAAAAGTTGGTTTAATAGAGGCAATATGATAGTAGTTACTGGTATGCGTTCTGGAGATAACTTTATTTCTAAGAAATATGCTTCTACTGGAGGACATCAATTATATAAAATAGATAAAATAAATGCAGATGGAAGTTTAATATTAAGAAGCGAAAGATATAGTGGGGAATTAGAAGATGTAGATATTTAATGGAACAAATAATAATAAAATTATTTCTTAGATAGAAAGATTAAAAATTGTTTAGAATAAAATTAGAGAGTTAGTTAAAGAAAGGGACAAAATTTCAGTCCCTCCTTTATCTAATCTAATAACAGCTCAAAGAGAAGATATTTTAGATGATTTAATTCCAATTCTCACTGGATATTATTCGATCGAGGATATAGAGAAATCTAGCCGCAAAGATAAACAATTATTTTTAGATACGATAAAATAGATAGGTCTTTTTTTAACAAACTTTTCTGAAACAACAGAACAGTATAAAAGTATCCTTAAGGAAATAAAAGATTTAAAACAAGAAGAATATGAACTAAAGAAAAAGATAGGTATAGAGTAATGAATACAATACAAACTAAATTAAGAAAAATAAAGAACATTTATTATAAAAGTCTTCATTGTCCTTTATGTGGGAGAGAGCTAATAAAAGATAGTATTGAATATTTAACTAATCCACCTTAGTATATATATTTTTGTAGTAATTGTAATTTTAGAGAAATTTCTTTTGAAAAGCCTGGTTATGAACTAGAATTTGAAAAAGATATAGAGGAAAGAAATAATTTAATTGATTTATTTACGGGGGAAACTAATGTATAAAATAATCGCTCTTATTGGAGAAGCTGGTGCTGGAAAAGATACTTTAATGAAAGAATTTTTAAAGCAACATGATTTTCACGAAATAATCTCTTGTACTACAAGACCTCCAAGAGAAGGAGAAAAAAATGGAGTAAATTATTTTTATTACTCTGAAAAAGATTTTTTAGAAAAAGTAAATAAAAATGAAATGTTAGAATATACATCTTTTAGAAATTGGTTATATGGGACTTCATATGATTCAGTGGTAAAAGATAAAATAAATATTGGCGTTTTCAATCCTGATGGAATATTATCTTTATTAAATCGTAATGATATAGACTTATAGGTTGTTAGGATAACTGCTAGAGATAAAACAAGATTACTAAGATAGTTAAATAGAGAAAGCTCTCCGGATGTAGAAGAAATTATTCGCAGATATAAAACAGATAAAGAGGACTTTAAAAAAATAAATAATATAGATTATACTGAATTAGATAATGATGGAATCTTTAGTATAGGAGCAAGTGTAACTTAGGTTCTAATTAAATTAGATAATTGGATTAGAGAGGCCGAAACAAATTAAAATATTAATTAAAAAAACTAAATATAGTAGTGCCCAATAAAAAGGGCACTATATATTGTATTTAGGAGGATTTTATTATATATGAATTATATTATAAAACGTAATGGAAATATAGTGCCATTTGATAGAGATAAAATTGTATAGGCTATAAATAAGGCTTTTATTGAAGTTGATGGACAAGTATATGAAGATGATACAGCAAATAGTATTGCTGATGATATTCAGAGAAGAATTGAATATTTTAATAATACAAAAAAGATTTCTGTAGAAGATATCCAAGATATGGTTGAAGAATATCTAATGGAGTCAGAACGAAAAGATGTTGCTCGTGCTTATATTAGATATAGGTATAAAAAGGAAGTTGCTCGTGGATATAAAGATGATTTTATTAAAGCGATAGAAGAAAAATTAACTGCGCGTAATGTTTAGAACCAAAATGCTAATGTTGATGAACATTCTTTTGGCGGACGTATGGGCGAAGCCGCAAGTTATATGACTAAAGATTATGCTTTAAGATATTTAATTTCTGATAAAGCAAGAAAGAATCATTTAGAAAATAGAATTTATATTCATGATTTAGATTCATATGCTGTTGGTTCTCATAATTGCTTATCAATTCCTTTTGATGATTTATTAGCTAATGGATTTAATACTCGTTAGGCAGATATTAGACCAGCAAATTCTATAAATACAGCATTCCAATTATTAGCTGTTATTTTCCAATTACAATCTTTATAGCAATTTGGTGGAGTTAGCGCCACTCATATTGACTGGACTATGGTTCCATATGTTCGTAAGAGTTTTATTAAACATTATATGGATGGTTTAACTTATCTTAATTGGAATGTTGAAGAGCATCCAAACCATTGTGCTAATCATTTTATGGATATTGTATCGACAAAAATGAGAGTTGATGATGAATATTTTACAGAAATTGAAAATGTTTATAACTATGCTATTAATATGACTGAAAAAGAATTAAAGCAAGCAGTTGAGGCAATGTATCATAATTTAAATACACTATAGTCAAGAAGTGGTAATTAGTTACCTTTTACTTCAATTAACTATGGTACTTGTACTCTTCCAGAAGGTAGAATGGTTATTAAGGCTTTAATTGAAGGTTCTATCAAAGGTATTGGTAAACTACATAAAACATCAATTTTCCCTTGTGGAATTTTCCAATGTATGAAAGGAGTTAACCGTGAGCCAGGAGACCCAAATTATGATTTATTCAGACTTGCGTTACGCTCAACCGCGCAACGTTTATATCCCAACTATGCCAACGTCGACTGGTCTGGCAATGCGGGCTATGACAGAAACGATCCTCGTACCTACTTCTCAACAATGGGTAAGCGTAAACTACAGCCCATTTAAAATCTTTTGAACCGCGCCCGCGGGTGTCTCTTATAGAGGCTAACGGTTAGGTCCAACAATACTAGAAATTGCTCTGGATGAGACCGTGCTAAGATTCATCATAATATTCACATGGAGGTAAAATGTGGATATATAAAATAACTAATATTCAAAATAATAAAGTTTATATAGGTCAAACAATTAGACCTGTACAAGATAGATTTAATAGGCATATTAATGATGCTTTACATAATATTATTGATACTCATTTTGCTAGAGCTATTAGAAAATATGGAAAAGAAAATTTTTCATTGGAAATAATTGATACAGCACAATCGCAAGATGAGCTTAATAAAAAAGAAAGATATTGGATACAATATTATAATTCAGTTGAAGAAGGATATAATGAAACCGATGCTTTATCTAAATGCGGCGGTAATACTTATTAGTCTAAGACTGAAGACGAAATGGAAGTTATTAAAGAAAAAATTCGACAAACTAAAATTGGGGTAAAAAATCCTATGGCTCGTAAAATTAAAAGGATAAATATTGAAACTAATGAAATAGATATTTTTGATACTGTTATTAGTTGTGCTCAAGCTTCTGGAATTAAAAATGGAAAAACTTCTATTTCAACAAGATTAAATGGACAAATAAAAAGTCCTTATAAAAACAAATGGATTTTTGAATATTATGATGAATAAAGTGTATCGACTAACCCTGATGAATGTAAGGGTGTAGGATATGAGATAGGCACATATCCGAAGCGGAAGACAACCTCACTATAGTGAGATGATAATATAGTCAGTGCCGATGGCAACATCGGGTAAACATGTGTAGAACAGCTAATGGTTGGGACATCAACGGCTTTGGTCAACTTAAAGATGGCAGAGGGAATATTTGTCCTGTAACAATTATTTTACCCACTTTGGCTATGGAATGTAAAGTTGACTTTGAAAAAGATGTGGAAAATCATCATTCTTTTAATGATAATCAAATTTTAATTGATAGATTTATTTATAAATTGGATCAAACCATTCATGATGCTAAAGATATGCTTATTGAACGTTTTGATTGGATTTGTTCTTAGAATCCTGCTTCTGCTAAATTTATGTATGAAAATGGCTTAATGGCAGGATATATTCCAGAAGAGGGAATTCGTAGTGCTTTAAAGCATGGAACATTAGCATTAGGACAACTAGGATTAGCTGAGGCTCTACAAATTCTTATTGGAAAGGACCATACTTCACAAGAAGGAATGGAATTGGCAAAAAGAATTGAAGCATTATTTAAAAAGCGTTGCGCTGAATTTAAAGAAGAATATAAATTAAATTTTGGTGTATATTATACTCCTGCCGAAAATTTATGTCATACTGCTTTAAAGAAATTTAGAGATAAATATGGTATTATTCCAAATGTAAGTGATAAAGAGTTCTTTACAAATTCTATTCATGTTCCAGTTTGGAAAAAAATGAGTCCATTTGATAAAATTGATATTGAGTCTCAATTAACTGGATATTCTTCAGCTGGATGTATTACTTATATAGAATTAGATAGCGGAGTTAAGAATAATATTGATGCTCTTGAAACTATCGTAAATTATGCTATGGATAAGGATATTCCTTATTTTGCTGTAAATGTTCCAAATGATACTTGTTTAGACTGCGGATATTGTGATGAATTTAATGACCATTGTCCCGAATGTTTAAGTCGTAATATTCAACAATTAAGAAGAGTTACTGGTTATTTAACTGGAAACTACAAAACAGCTTTTAATTATGGCAAACAAAAAGAAGTAGAGGCACGAGTAAAACATACGGGGTATATGGAATGATATAGTTAATTTATGATTTAGCAAGCCATTTTAATTAGAAACAAGGAAGAAAGTATCCTTGTTCTAATTAGATAGTGGTATGCGCTTATATAACTGATAATTCACAAGAAGTTTATAATTATTTAGATAAAAATAATATTATACCAATTAGAATATCAAAAACTCGTATAGAATGGCAAGAAAATAATGAACGAT
>OBLI01003604.1_pt1 | contig 11733 bp, 8 predicted proteins | sample 1519701 | NCBI WGS metagenome assembly OBLI01 (sample SAMEA3663005, study PRJEB22513) | pig gut metagenome | biome: pig gut; feature: pig-associated habitat; material: faeces | place: France | collected 2012 | reverse complement strand
GTTTCTGGACTATTTGCCATTGCCAAAGAACAGTAGTGCTCAAATATTGGCCATGATGCAAGAATACACTGTCTGGCAGTAGTGCGCTTGTGTTGTTCATCTGCATCAGAATCAGATGAATCCTCGTAATCGCCTTCAAAAGGTAACGTGTCCCACATGACCATATATCGGTCTATATCCATGTTGTCCCATATATAACAAAAAGGCTTATCTGTTCTGTAACTACCGAGACCTGTCATGAATTGTTCCTTAGAAATAATAATCATTCCATCAGGATGGCTACCGATATGTTCAAGTTTGCGGAAACTATTACCTTCTTCTGGAATGAAATATCCTTTAGAAGTAGCATATTTGAATAGTTCGTCGTATTCGTCCAAGGTATTTACGACATAAACTATTGGAAGACTTCTGTTCTGCTCATGAATCTTATCAACAAGAGCAAATTGATATGCCCAGTAGTTGCTTCTTCTGGTAGTTACAGAATTTACACGTAGTACAGAAGCATCGTATGTATCCCTTAATTGTGTTCTTACCTGTATAATATTCTGTGAATCTGACTTTTCCCCCTCTGTTTCCCAGTATATTGGATTATGCTTTATACCAGTAAAATGAGACAGGAAATGATCTCTATATTTCTGATACTGATAGTTCTGGTAGATGACAAAAGTTCCATTAGGTTGTCTTTCGCACCATACATTTGCAGTCAATGGGTGTTTCTTTATGCCAAGTTTTGTTTGGTCAGCATCAGATATAACGGCAATGTTGGTTGCTGCCATTTGCATAGGTAGTTTGCTACCGACTTCCAACAAATCGGAAAACTTCCATTCACGCTGTTCTTTACATTTATGTACTCTATCTTGTCGTTCAGAACCAATAAAGTAGATGTGTTGATAGTCCTTAGAGCATATTTCCTTTGACTGGAATGCGTCTATATCAATACAGTCAATTCTGCTGTTAGATTTTTCCGCAAATCGTGAGAGTATGCTATTTGTAAAGGTAATTTTATCACTACCTTCATTTTCGATTCTTAAATACTGTGCTAAGTTTGCTACAATAGGAGTTGCAGACACCTTGCAGAATCTGCGCAAAACAGTATTCCACAAATGTGAAGGCATTGGATATTCGTTAAGTTTATCCTCATATATAGCCTGATATTCTATGTCATCCCCAACAGAAGGGAAACGAAGAGGTATAATTTGAGCGATTCGTGGCCACAAATCCTTTGGAGCGATAACCAAGACATTGCTATCTTCGGTTTCCGCAACTATGTTTGAAATCTGAGAATGAACTCTATTAGACAGAGGTCTTAGCTCTTGGAAGAAATGCTTTTCTACATTGCTGGAGTTCTTAAAGTATTCTCTAAACACAGGTTTCTGCAATGTTGCCAATATAGTATTAATTTCTTTCGGAAGGAAATCTTGCAATTCCTGACAAGATTCTTTATCTAGAGACAGTCTATATAGCTGGTTCCAGAAAAGTTCATTTTCTAATTCTGTATCAGCTTTTGCGTTATGTTCTGTCCTAAGAGAGTAGGCGTAGCGGCATGGGTTCAGAAGAATTTCAATCTCTAAAGTGTCCCATATAAAAGATGAGGTAGATATACCTTTATTATTTAATATCGGTAAATCCCACTGTTTTATGTTGTGTCCAACAACTATAGCAGTCTTAGAAATGGCACGACCTAAGCTAGGAAGCTGATCATTAGAACTAAACTCCCTAACATTGCCTTCTTTTAAGTAAGCAAATTCCGAAATGTTATTTCCATCGGATTCTATATCAAATACTACGTATGGTACTTCGGCTTGGCATCTTTTCCATTTCTGACCGATATAAATTTCATGGAGCTCTGTATCTTTGAGGTGCGTTTCAACAAGTTCCATACAGAAATCCGTAGCCACATCGTCAATGTATTCTATTAATTGTGTCTGTTCGCCTTCTTCTTGAAGTAATATTGCATTAGCAATAGTTTCCATACCAATAAGTATCAGTATAGAATCATCTACCATTAAAGAAGAGTTTGCATATCGAACAATAAAATCATCAATAAGCTCCTTGTCTTTAAGGAATTGAATTACTTCTGTCCAATCGTCGATATTATCTAGATATTCTTCGTTCGCATTGCAAAGGAATAGCAGAGCCTTAATTATACTTGAAATATTGTCTGCCCCATCATAGAGATCGCAGAATTCGATTCCCAAAGCATTGTATAACAGAATAACAATATCACCACTTAGCGTAGATAATTCGTCAATAGAATACAACTTCTGTATTCCATTGATTCCAATTGCTGCATAAAACTGGTGAATATCAATATTCCTATAGTTCGAGTTCCTCTCGATATTTTCTTTTATATTGAAATAGTATTCAGAGATATCTGTGTCAGCATTAAACAATTCTGCTATTTTATCCCAATCTGTATTATCTTGGGTAAATAGCATCTTGGTTGAAAAAGCTTTGAGGCAAGTATATGCAATAGACGCTTCTTCATTAGGCTCTCGTATGATAGAGTCAATAATCTTCCCTGTTGCTTCGTCAAGATATAACTGCTTTACAATAGATTCCCGATATTCAGCTTTTGTATTCTCTACAAATTCGAATAAGGCATCCTTGAATACATCAGAACTACCAGTGGCACGTTTTGATGCATTGTAAACATGCGAAATGACATTCTCTTGATAATTATGTTCTCGCTTACTATCCCAACCTAATATTTTAGCATATGAACCACGATATTTGAGTGCTTGCATGATTGACTCTTTGCCAAATTCCAGTTTTGACAAGTTCTTAGCAGCAAGTCCGCCACGTCGATCTTTTCCCTTTGTAAAGGTAACCCAATGTCCATCGTATGGCGTATATCCACATGCTACACCTGAGGAATGAACAAATATCTCTTTTATTTCCGATTCGATACCACGTGCATTGTTTATTCCTTTGTTGTTTGTTACCAGATAGCCAAATCCTTTGTCATTATCATAGAACTTGATGATGCCAATTAATCTTTGCTCCTGCTTTTTCTTTTGCTCGTTTTTGGGAGGATTATTTTCTTCCTTTACATCAGATTCCACAAGTTTAGATAGTTGAGCCAGATCAGTCATTGGTTCAACCCTTTGTTCGCTTGTCTCAATGGACAGCTTTACCGAGTCCTCTGCTTTTGGTTCTGTAGGAATTATATTTGATTTTGGCTTTGGAGTCCTATATTTTAGGTTGAATGCAAGTATAGGATCAATGGCTTTTAACTCTGCTACGGAAAGCACATAGTTAGAGTCAGCAGGAATAGCAACACCTTTTCCTGCAAGATAAGTTTGAATGCTTTCGACTGTTCCTTTCTTTATCTCAGAAACCTCACCTAATGTGATATTTTTAGAAGTATTTGACATTCTTTGATGGAATTAGCGATGGCAGCAGAATGCGAAGATAGCCTTCTATTCTGCCATTTAGGTTATTTATCTGTGCTGATAAGCTGCCCGCGAATATCAACATTCAAGAGTTCTGTAATCTTTGACAACGTCTGAAATCTGGCTGTGTGGTATTTTTACACCACTTGATTACGGTAACAGTATCTTTGCCTAATTGTTCTGCCAGCCACTTGTTTGTCTGGTTCACATCAGCAAGCACAGCCTTCAATCGATTAATATTTTTTGTATTGTCCATATTTAAATAATTAACGTTGAATGCAAAATTACTAATTTTTGCTGACATAAAAGAAACTATCTGTAACTATCTGCAAAAACAGATAGATTTTTTCCAAATTTTGTACAATAGGGAACAAAAAAGGCAGTAGAAATGAGTCCTACTACCAATATTTAAGACAAAAGTAATATCATCAAAGGATTGTGATAATCTTATCTTGTTTCGCTTTCTCAGCTATCCATGCATCCAGTTCTTCTTTAGTCATATCAGCTATTCGGCGACCATTGAAAGTACAATCTTTATGAAGTGTCATGCGCTTAACTCCAAAGGCATCTTTTGCCATGAAGAATCCGTCACTAATGACCTCGCCAGAAACGTAAGTTATATTGTTTGTTAGGGTGTCCAGTTTTGTGTTCCAAAAACATGGTCTGGAAGCACCCTCCAATTTGTTAGAATAACGCTCTGACATTTACCACTTTAAGCAATAAAATAGTTCTTATAAATTATTAACGAGTCCTGTTGACTATCTCATGCCCTGGGGGTGCTGAGTAGTTACAAGAAATCGTTCTTTTATAAATTCATTTCCCATATTTTTTTCTATTCATACAACCAACCAATCGTAAAATCATCCATATCAATCACTCCTTGGTGATATAATCCTTTTAGATATTCCTCAAAAGTTAATTGATTATCAGATGCTTGAATTAATTTATCAATAACGTCGTTCTTGAAATTAAACCTCAATGTTTCTGCCGTCTTTAGTAATTGAGAATTACCAGACTGCTTTAGATATTCCTCTGCAAGTTCTTCGCCAAATTCCTTACAATGAGCTAACTCATACATCATTAAAATATAATGAGATAAAGCATCGCTGGCAGCAAAGACTACAGACGAATCATCTAACACAAATTCACCATGTTTAAAGCCTTCTTCTTCCAACGGGTCTTTACAACTAACCAATCTTGGAGGATTACAGAAATCTGCCAATTTCGTAAAACTATGTTCCAAAATACCAGTTTGAAAACTATAATGGAAAACAACACTATCACCATAAGCCATCCATTTTGCGACCTTTTCATGAATCTTCCATGCAGCAGCAATAGTAGCGCACGAACCTTCGTTATAGAACTTATTCAGAAGAATGCCATCCCCTTGCTTTGCCTTTTCCTCATGCTCATTATAAAATGATTCCCAGATGCTATCCACCCATTCGTCAAGTTCTGTAAAAGACGTGATAGGTTTATTCTTTGGTAACTGCTCTATGAGATATTGCGACCATTCATCAGCAAACAAGCCACAGCCTCCTGCCCCATCCGATACCGCTATGCAGGTATCAGATGAGAAGAAGGAATCTTCGTTTGCTACATGGTCATTCCATTTTGCTATGCTTACGCCTCTATTCATATATATTATAGGTTTTGATTAACGAGCATACTCGACAACGTACCAATCTTCATCATCTTGACCAATCGCTCCATACCGGTATTCACACCCATGGCATGATAACGGATGTCCGTTTGCTTATCACCAAAGATGGCACGAATCTGCTCATTATAATTTAGTGGCAAGAGACTCGACATATTATAAAGTTTCTCACCATATCCATTTCCGTTCAGTTCATCTACAGTTGCAGGGAACACTACTGATTCTGCATGTCCAGGTACAACGTGAATATTGAAGAATAATACATTACCATCATTGGTAAACATCGACTTCAACTGATTAGCAAGTTGTTGCATTTCATCATGTGAGGTGCCATTATACTCACCATCTGTGATATTGATAATTGTAGGAGGATAACAATCCTTGTCGTGATGGTCTTTCATCCAGCTTTCGAGCAAACCTTCTGCACGTTTGAAAGCTTTATCCATGTGTGTCCAACTACCATCATGGCGAGCTACCATCCATTGTTTCTTCTCTACTTCTTTGATGGTTATACCCTTACGGGTACGCACCTCTTCCTTCACCATTTTCTTTTGGTAAGGATTATCACGAATCTCTTCTGGAGTAACGAAGTCTCGTCCTTCCAGATTGCCATTCCAGGCACTATAAGCCTCTGTGCCATAACCTATCATGGCAATATCAAAGTAATGGCGAGTCTCATTATTCTTCACACATCGTTCCACCAACTCGTTGATTTGAGCATTTACGATACGGGCTACGGCCTCAGATAAAGTCATATCCTCACCATTAAAGGTGGTAATTCTACGCATAGAAACACTCTGGTCCACCAGGAAGATGAATGCCGTAGGATGCTCACGGTCAACACGAGCCGTATATGCATTCTTGCTTTGTAACATCTGTGGTTGGCTTGGAATTGGAATACCAAAGTTGCCGATGTTCTTGATATACTTCAGAGGAATAGTATTCTTTACCAATATCTCTGCTTGATAGAACGGTTGCTCATCCACATCGAAATCGAAGTGATTACGAGCCTTGACTGTTTGGAAGTGAATCTTCTTGAAATCCTCCAGACTTCCACCCACATGAGCACCATTGCGCACAGCATTCCTGTCTGCATACTTGGTATCCTCATCATAAATCACCTCTGGGTCAATCTCCAGAATGACAGGATTAGAAATTCTATCCTCATTCATTGCCACATACATCATTGGATGGTTCATGGTAAAGCTGACACGAACATAATGTTCCAGATTATCACGCTTATCCAACGACCAGGATGGAGAACCTGGTCCTCCACCTCCCGGTTTAGGAATATTGATACCACGTTCCTCACAATCCTTCCAAGAATAGAGTCCTCCATTCTTGATAATATTCTCCAAGTTATCACGGTCTGTGAAGTGATAGAGCTTGGTGATATGATTTTGTTCGAGGATATTCTTAAAATCCTCCCAGTTACTTCTTCTGTTCATTGTTTTTGTCCTCCAATAATATATGTATGTTAGAATAACGTTAGTTGCTTTGGTTCTATTGTCTGTGGTTTCCACTTTTTATCACCAAAAGGATATAGACCTTCTACGTATGCCTTGATTAGAAAGGCATGCGAAAGAGGCTTCTTCGGGTCATCCACATCACAATTTGTATTATAATCCAAAAGTACGATGGTCTTAGTCTGGCTAGCCTCTCGTAATCTTTCGATAATACTTTGAACCTTATGTTCAAGAACCCACTTGTAAGTAGGAATATAAATCAGCTTCCGAGCCTCAATATATCCGAGCAATTCAGTTCCGTTTACTCCTTTGCGATGTCCAAGAGGCTTACCAAACTTGCGAACAGTTCTCTTGATATTCTTCATCGACTCATTCTTAAACATTTTCATATCTACATCAGCCGATTCAAATACCTTTAGCCCTTGCCACACAGCCTCAACACATGTAGCAGTAACACCCTTACTAAATGGCACAGGTATTCCACCATGCGGATAAAAAGGACTCAACTTTATCAAGTCATCTTCTGCATGACTCGTTACATCCGCAATGATTGCATCGGGATATTTCTTTAATATGTTTTCGTATTTCTTACGCTTAGATTCTATTAATATCATAATTATTAAACTATATTTACTACAATCTAAATATTTTATATCCAAACTGGAAAATTAATTCTTTTTTAAGATTGTCAGGGAATTTGCAGTTATAAAACGCACTTTTACCTATGCTAGTAACACTAGAAGGGATGACTATCTCTGACAGAGAATGACATCTAAAAAATGCAAGATCACCTATGCTAGTAACACTAGAAGGGATGACTATCTCTGACAGAGAATCACAAAAAGAAAATGTACCTTCACCTATGCTAGTAACACTAGAAGGGATGACATACGATTTTATATTTTGATTTCTGAAAGAAATAATTCTACTTTTATCCTTATTGAACAAGACATCATCCTCATAAACAAAGTTAGGAGATAAACATTCTAACTTGCCATTCCAATCTGCAAACGGATTGGCGTTTAAGCAAATTACGCTTTTAGGGATGGATATATATTTCAACGAGGAACAAAAAGAAAATGCTCTATCACCTATGCTAGTAACACCAGAAGGGATGACAATCTTTGACAGAGAACTACACCATGAAAATGCATTATCACATATTATCCTTGTACCCTCTTTAACAGAATAAGCTCCACTTAATTCTCCAGGAACTCTCAACAATTTTCTTCCATCCTTGCTATATTTCACTCCCCATTCATCAACAAAAGCTTCTTTTAACTCTTCTTCTGTTCGTTTTGTCGATAAATCTTCATTCATCACAGGAATTATATTAGGCTTTTCGCCAATAAACAATCTAAAAGAACATGTTGAAAGTTCCTTTCTCGCCAATGCAAGCATGAAAAGAGAGTAAAGTGTGCAGAAATCCTTATCACACAATAATTCCTGCAGGGCAGATATTACCTTGCTATTTGAAGGGTTGCGATAATCACTTTCTGAGAAGAGAAGCCTATCAGAAGCGCCATATGTATCTAATAATTTGGAATTCATGGATATAACTTTCAATGACAAGGCGATGCTTGTCAAGGCAAAGTCATCAATGGTTTCGTCAAAATCATCGACGGTTCGCAAAGGATGAGAAAAGTCTTTTGTACCAATTGTTGGAGACTTCTGTCCCTTCATGGCAGGAACAAACATACCATCATAATCTACCAATGTCAGATTTCCATCAGGACGAACCATGATGTTGTCTGGCTTGATGTCACCATGAGCAAATGGTTGAGAACGAAGCCACGCTGCCATTTTACAGAAGCGATAGCAAAGCATAGCCATGGCATAATTGTCTTGATAGTTCTCTGCAATGTAATTCTCCATTGTTTCACCATCAATCCAATCCATCAGAAGAACAGGAAACTCATCCTCCTCACAACTGCTATCTACGAAGATTTCTTTGTCTAAGTACTTTACAGAAGTAATATAAGAGGAATCTACGAACTCCAACTCATCTGCAATCTGGCGATAAGCCTCAGCTCTACCTTCTTGCTCTTCAGTAAAGCACTTTAAGGCATAGCATTTCCCTGTCTGTTCATCTTTCATTTTGAACACGACGGCAAAGGCACCACTGCTACGATATGGCTCACCAAGATCATCTAGCACTGGTACCAAATGAGCCAACTCATCAAGATTGTTACTTGCATCTTGGATAGCTCTTACATATTCAGATATTAATGGGTATTGCATAAGCTACAAATTAAATTGTGAAAAATCTACCTCACCAACCCCCATTTTTATTATTTCTGCCTTTATTTCTCTAGCAAAAGCAGAAACGTTTTCTGAAGGTTTTGGATCAATTAAATATACTTTTTTAGACACATTACCCAAATTTTTCTTAATACTTTCATTTATTACTTTATCCTTACATCCGTAGCCAATTATAATCAAACAACTAGCCTTTCTTAGGTTTTGCTTGAAATTTTCTTGCAACCTTCTCCATATTAATGAGTCACCATACATTTTACATTTGGTATTTGTACCTGATAAAAAATATGGATGTTCAGCAAAAGGATAAACCCCATATTCATCTTTTCCTTCTATCTCTTCCAGTATAATTTTGTAGTTTATCCCAAGAGGAATTTTGAGACAAGCATCCGGTTCTAATACGATAGACTCCTTAGCCCTTGAATGTAACACATAATTTAAACTGCCATGGAGCTTATACAATCTTATTGCCTTATCTTTATAGTTATTCGTAAATCTCGCTAGTCTACAATGGTATCTCACATTGTATTCTTTGTTTTCATATATGCCATAATAAGGTGATCCAATCTCTGTAAATCCGTCCGAAAAGTTCATCTGCAAATTGGCAGTCTCTATAAGCTGCTCAAAAAGCAAGTCATGATTTAATGTATGTACATTTATAACATATTGCCTAGCAACATGAGATAAGAAATCTTCCAAGCCATCGTATACGTCTAAATTATTATATGGTATCGTTAACAGACGATTTATTAGTTTATTATAAATCTCTGTAATACAACATACATAATCTCCCAGAGTTATCCTCTCTGTAACAAACTTATTAATCACCTCCTCATATCGCCCAACACGAACACTACTACTATGAAGAAAATCATAAAATTCTTCATAGTCAAAACATTCAAATTCTCGGCTATACAAAGATATTATTTCGAAGAGAAGCTTTCTCGCATTTTTATCCTTATCTTGAGAATACATATCTGTATTACGAATATTATTACTATTATTTAGATTACTTTCGATTTTAGACTTTAAGTTTTCATTAAGGATTCTAGCAGTTGGCAATCCTGCAGGAGCAGAAAAGCCAGCACCAAATAGCAAAGCTACTTGTTTTCTTTCATTCATTGGATTAGGATTTGCCCCATATTCCAAATCTATATTATTACCTTTCTTCATTGTATATTATTTTTTATCAGTTCAGCAAAATGCCTGCTTTCGATTCTGCAAATTTAAACAAATATGAACAACTTTACAAAGTTTTTCTCATCATTTAACTATATTTCGAAATAAAACTCTTGTTGTTTGAGCAACCAATTATATGGTAGTTCCTTTAAGACCACTTACATATCTATCATATTTATCACATTGAACAACTGCGTCTTAATCAGTAAATTAACAGAAACGGTTTAACCTCATTCACATTTTTGCAATTTATTTACACAACAAAAATTAGTCAAAGGTCTCTTTCATAGCCCTTTCACCGAATCGAGATATTATCTCTTCCTCTTTGCTTGATGGCAAGGACCAACATGACATAAAAGCACAACCACCAACACATGTAGCTTTAACACCCTCGCTAAATGGCACAGGTATGCCACCATGAGGATAAAATGGGCTCAACTTTATCAAGTCATCTTCTGCATGACTTGTTACATCCGCAATTATTGCATCGGGATATTTCTTCAAGATATTCTCCCGCTTTTTTCGTTTAGAATCAATTACTATCATTCAAATACCTCCTTTCCAAAACGTTTTATTATTTCTAGTTTTATTTGATCCTTTAAAATAGTTTTACCAAAGGCAAACTTTCCTATATAAGAAACTGTTGGTGGAATATTGATAAAACCGAGATTTTCACAACATACAAAAGCGGCATTTCCAATGCGACAGACAGAAGTTGGCAAAGAAACAGAAAACAAAGAATGCTTGCCTGCAAATGCACCAAATGCAATTTGTACAATCCCAGAAGGAATATTAAAACTATGTGCTCCTGCCCATCCTTGCATTATTGTAGTTTCAGCTCTATAACTGCGACATGCAATAATCTTAGAATATTGCTTTTCTTCTTTCATATAGGCTATTAATTTTGTCATCTTAGAATTATATAAGACATTATCTTTGTATATGAAATTAGCAGATTCATTGATTAATCTACCATTCCAAAACATAAAAGCTCCATCAACATTTTGCACAAACTTTGGCAATTTTATTTCTTTCAATTTTTTACATCCAACAAAAGCCATTACCCCTATCGTTTTTAAGGAATGAGGCAAAATCAATTTTTCTAAATTAGAGCACCCCTTAAATGCTTTAGTATTAATGAATCTGCATTCTTTTCTTATTCTGTATGTACCAGAAATATCTTTCGGAGCACGTATCAAAATTAGCCCATTTCTACCATACTTAACACCAAATTCATCAATAAAAACCTGTTTAAAATCATCAAAACGAATTTTCTCTTGCCAACAATTACCAGGTAGAGCAATATAAAACATACGAAAAGATACGAAAGATAAGTTTTTCTTTACACATGCAATATTAAACATAGAATACAATAATAGCAAATCCGTATCCCCCAGTAATTCACTCAAGGATACAAACACATTACTATTACTCAAATCACGATAATCCTCAACTGAAAAGAGTAATCTATCTGCTGCACCATATTCATCAAACAATGAAGGCTTCAAGGATATCGCCTTCAATGACAAGGCGATGCTAGCCAATGCAAAGTCGTCAATGGTTTCATTAAAATCATCAACAGTTCTCAAAGGATGAGAAAAGTCCTTTGTACCAATTGTTGGAGATTTCTGTCCCTTCATAGCAGGAACAAACATACCATCATAATCTACCAAAGTCAGATTTCCATCAGGACGAACCATGATATTGTCTGGCTTAATATCACCATGAGCAAATGGTTGAGAACGAAGCCACGCTGCCATTTTACAGAAGCGAT
>OBLI01003603.1_pt1 | contig 11735 bp, 6 predicted proteins | sample 1519701 | NCBI WGS metagenome assembly OBLI01 (sample SAMEA3663005, study PRJEB22513) | pig gut metagenome | biome: pig gut; feature: pig-associated habitat; material: faeces | place: France | collected 2012 | reverse complement strand
TTTTGCAACACTAAGATAAGTGAAATTTCTGACATGGCAAAATCCTGAGCAACTTGTTGTTAATCAGGTGCTTATAAAAAAATCTTAAATTATAGTGTTGCGGAAATTAGGTTATCGAAGATTTAATTTCAAGGGAGAGCTAACTTTTAGCCCTCCTTTGAATACGGGTACCCTATTTCTTGAAGACTGAGTAGTTACGGGGGAATTTCAGTTAAATAATCTTATATTTTATGCCTTCTATGACTTATTATAATAAATAATCAAAATAATAGTATTACCTTTGCAAGGCATCTTACTTGCAGAAAGCCTGTAATAGGGGTAATGTGGGTGGATGCTACTTTTATGGAAAGAGCGTTTATCTGACGCTTGTCTTTGACTGCTCGTAATCTCGCAAATTACTAAAATCGTCAAAAAGGCAAGACAACGATGGATGCTCACGGTAGGTATGTTGTACCCTGCCGTGAGTTGTCGTATATGTACCATTCGTGTATATCTGCGGCTGCCCACGTATGGGAATGATATATGCCATGCGTGGGCTTTCTGCGTTGTCCGTCTCGGCGATTTTGGGCAATGCGAGAGCCTCGAGCAGTGGGATGGGCAAAGGCGAATCCCGCGCATTTTTTATAGAAGCAAAACTCTAATGACTTAATATTCCGATACTAATAGGGATTCTATCGGAGCAAATATGGATAGAATCCGTTTCGTATTATATAATGTTCAAAGTAGTATGGGACACTAAGTATAATGGCGTTCGTCTTACCATGTCGACTGCAGGAGAGGCTTTGAATGTTTCTCCACGTCCTGTGTTTTGGGAAGAGCTAGACTTGCTTGGACTCAACAAGATGGGATGGATATACCCTCATGTTGACGAACCGCTGCTTTGGGCTTGCGACCGACGCTACTTTTTCAAGGGGCAGTTTGTACTTGAGGTAAAAGGTGGCAATATCTTCGATGCCCCAACTGTTATTCCACAAAATGGTTTTGAAAGTTTGACGCTATCTCCTGTAAATATGGAGAAACTTCGTGAACGCAATGAGGACACCATGTTCATCATTGAGCATGAAGCTATGGATTTCATCAATCAAACATATCGTCGTTACAAGAATATTCGCAAAGCGGCAACGGAGAATCCTGACATTGATTTTCAGTCGCTTGCAGCTCATTTAGAGAAGAAGACCAAGAAAGAGCATGTTGTTGTCAAAGAAGATTGCGACAGCTTCGATGTCATGCCATTGAGCAAGGCGGAAGAATTAGGGAAAGCCCCGATACTGACGAGCAAAATAGAGATGTTTATTGCTTCTTTCAGTGGAGGCAAAGACTCACAAGTTATGCTTGATTTGGTAACACGTGTAATACCAAGTGAAGAGGTTTTTGTAATCTATTCGAATACTGGGTATGAACTTCCTTCTTCGTTGAAACTTTATGAAGAAACCAAGGGATTTTATGAGGATAAGTACCCTTCTCTTAGATTTGAGATGACAAAAAATCATCAAGATGTTTTATACTATTGGGATGAGATGGATTCCCCAAGTAGAATTCATCGCTGGTGTTGTGCGGTTATGAAAACTGCTCCGATTTATCGTAGATTGAAAGAGATTCATGGTACTGGGAAACAACCGAAAGTTATGGCTTTTGAGGGCGTTCGAGCAGAAGAGAGCGAACGCCGTTCGCAGTATTCTCGAATAGGAAGAGGTGTTAAGCATAGTAATGTTATAAATGTACGCCCTATTTTTGAATGGAGTGTGACGGAAATTTGGTTGTATCTGTTGTTTCATAAGCTACCAATAAACAATGCATACCGAAAAGGGTTGAGTAGAGTCGGTTGCGTTGTATGTCCTCTTAGCTCTGAGATAGGTGACTGTATGGATAATCGCATTTTCCCTCAAACAGCAAAACCTTTCATTGATAAATTGAAAGAGAATACTGCAAAAGCAGGCATCAAAAATGTAGATGACTATATAAAATACCGCAAATGGAAAGTACGTGCAGGCGGAAATAGGCATACTGCATCATCTTCAATTTCAATTACGGCATCACAGTCAGATTTTGCAGCAACGATAGTCCATCCTAAAGAGAACATTATGGAATGGATGAAAACTTTAGGAACATTTACCTCAAATATAAAAGACAATACGATTATAGGTAGTGTAAAGTATGGAACAGTTGTCTATGATTATAAAATCACATCGGATAGCAATAAAGACGAACAAACAATCTTGATAACTAACTGTGGACATGATATAGACTTTGTTAGCCACTTGAAAAGAGTTCTCTATAAAGTAACTTATTGTGTTCACTGTGAAGTTTGTGAAGTAGAGTGTCCTACAGGAGCGTTATCTGTAGTGCCAATTGTAAAGATTGATGAAGAAAAGTGCGTACACTGCCATAAATGCCTGGACTTCATTGATAGAGGGTGTGAAACAGCAAATTCAATAAAACAGACTATAGGAATACAAAATAAGAGTAATATGGATAATTGCAAGAGTTCAATAAATCGTTATAATACATTTGGATTAAGAGAAAGATGGTTGGAATACTTTCTCAACCACATAGTAGGATATTTTGAGTCAACAGACCATGGACTTAATGTAAAAAAGCAGCTCCCTGTTTTCAAGAAATGGCTTGTTGATAGTAATATTCTAAATGGACAGGAAGCTACAGAAGATGGTAAGCTGATGTCGCAAGTATATTTCCAAGCCAAGAACAAGTGTTGGGAAATCATTTGGACGAATTTGTGTAATAATTCAGAGCTATTTGCATGGTATATAGAAAAATGTCGTTTTGCACAACCATACAAGAAAGATATTTTAGACAATATGTTGGCTGATGATTTTCCACAATATACTGCTACTGTTAGGGAAAACTCTTTGAAAGCGTTTGTTAACACTTTTAAGGAAAGTCCTTTTGGCACGACTATTCCAATGGGAACCATAAAAAAAGAGGCAGGAAAAGTTGTATTGACTCGCCTCCCCCACAGCGACATATCTCTTGTCGCAGTGGCATACTCTCTTTACCGTTATGCAGAACGTCAGAAGCGGTATATGCTTACTGTTTCCGAATTCTACGACGAGAACCAGAAAGAGGGTATTTATCGCCAGTTTGGTATTAGCAGAGAGACATTTGAGAAGTTGTTGTTGAGTTTGCAGGAAGAAAGTAATCATGTACTCAGAGCAGAACTGAACATGGGACTTGACAACATCATTCTTCGAGAAGACCTTACTTCAAAGGATATATTGAAACTTATGCTCAAATAAAAGACAAAGATTATGGCAACGAGATATGCAGATTTCATAAAGATGCAGGATTTCCTTCCTGTATATGACATGACGGATGAAACGCCAAATTTGTGGCAAACTTTCATCCCTACCAATCAGTTTTGTGACTTGCTTTCACGTAGCATTACAGCAATAACATCGTCGGATATAAGCAAGCGTCGCTCCATGTGGGTGCGTGGTACTTTCGGAACAGGAAAGAGCCATGCAAGTAGCGTGGTACGCCATATTCTTTGCGACCCATACGATGATATAGAAGGGTATTTGTATAGTATTCCAAATGATGCTCTTAGAGAACAAATAAAGGCTATTCGTAAAAATAAGAGATATTTCCCTGTCGTGTTAAAAGGTGTTGAAGGTGCATACAATATCTCACGCTTTCGTTTATCTCTTCAAAGAGAAACCAAAAAGGCTCTTGCAAAAGCTGGCTATGAGATGGTTGTTGACTCAGACTTCACGGAAGCACTCAAATGGGTGGAAAGTCATCAGTCGAGAATCCCTGAATTGTTGGAGAACAACGATGAGTTGGCATCAGAGGTAAGCAACTATGATAAGTTGGTCGCAAAGTTGAATGCCAACGACATTGATGTATTCTTACATTTGGAAGAAGCTCTTGCTGCGGACAAGACTTATTTGACAAGCGACAATATCAGTGATTGGTTGGTGGACGTTCAGAAGAAAATAGCCGAAGAAGGCATAGCTGACGGTTTGATAATCTTTTGGGATGAGTTTACCAGCGTGATGGACACGTTACAAAGCGACCGTATCAATGTACTCCAGAATATTGCCGAAAAATCGCAAAAGAATAATGTGTTCCTATACTTGATTTCACATCGTACTGAACGTACCAGTGTGGATGCCAAAGGTAAAGATATTACCAAGATGAGCGACCGCTACGACAGCGTGGACTACAAGATGGATGAGATTTCTACTTATCTCATTTTGCGCCATACATTTAGCATTACGGATAAGGGTGGACTGGAAATTGCAAGTTGGAACCTCAAACATAGTATAGCCCCAGAAGTGTTCGATTATCTTTGTGAAAGCAACTCGAAAGAGGAAAAAGACCATATACAAAACCTCTTCCCTCTGCATCCTTATACAGCATTCTTGTGTTCCAAGATGGCAAACATTATGGGTTCGGCTAACCGATCTGTTCTCAAATTCATGAACGATGAGAAGAATGGTTTTGCTTGCTTTATCAATGATTCTACAAACTATGACTTGAAGATGATGCTCACCGCCGATTGGCTTTGGGATTTCTTCTATTCTGAGTTTGTGGATGACCCTCTGTGTGCAGCATTCATCAATGTGTATAACTCCAACAAGGATAAGGTCAACCAAATGGGAGATGACTACCTGCGAGTTTTCAAAGTAATCCTCTTATTGAATGCTCTTGGTATGAAATTTAAGGGAACACCAGAAAAATATGCTCCTAATGACAAAAATCTTTGCTATATATTTTCGGCAGATAGATGCGAGGAAAAGATGCAAGGGATACTTGATTGGTTGGATGAAAGTCATATTGTGGCTCGTGACATACTGGGTGAATTCAAAATTTCTGTATCAACTTACAATAACGCAGAGTTGACCAAAGAGAAAATGCAGGTTGCAGTAAGTTTCAAGGATGCGGTAAGTATCTTGAAATATAATGATGCGTCAAAAAAAGAAATCAGCAAGATCTTTCTTGTTGGTGAAACACTTATGCGTAAATGTGAACCGCAATTCTATTCTTGTGAGGAATCTGAGTCGGTTCTTCGTAGTAGATTGAAGAAATATACAACGGAGAAGCCAAACTTTCTGCATGTGGCGTTACTTTTCTCAATAACCGATGAGGCACGTGATATGATGGAAAACAGGGTAAAGGATTTCTCGGAAGAGTTTCCTGATACTTTGTTTATTATGCCATCTGAGGTATTCACGGAAAGTGCGAAGAATCATTTTATAAATACCGTGGCACAGGCTAACGTAAGTCGTTCTCATTTCAACAATGATGAGGCGAGCCAGTTAGAACGTGCAGCTAACGAGTATGTAATCAAATGGAAAAACCGCATGAATGGCGGCATCTACAGCCTATATTATAAAGGTGAACGCTCCTCTGAGGGCATCTTTGGTAATGTTTATAACGTTATCAACAGAAGATATTGTGTCCAATTGTTCCCACAGGGTATGGAGAGTGTAAAACCTCTTCATAAGGAATCTTTGACCTTCTTTGCCAATAAAAATTACAAGAAGTTGGCTCTTCAAATGCTTCAAAAGCGTACCAGGGACGAGATGCTGAAGTTCAGTGGTTCTGATATTCCTGCCAAATTGATATTCATGGACGGGGAGAATAACCTTGTTACGGACACTTGTGAGCTGACGGACACAGCTGTGCAAGGCGATTCTTGGCTGAATACTATTTGTCAAAAAGTGGATGAACTCATGGAAATTGCCAAGAAGAAATATACAGACAGATTTTCGCTGAGTGAAATCCTTGCTCCGTTAATGAGACCGCCATATGGTATGTTTCCTAACCACGCCAATTATGTGGCTTTGGCATTTGCTCTTCGCAAACATAAGGATGACTTGTTTAACCCAAGTACATCTCAACCTGTTGGTGATGAAAAGCTGACAGATATGATTACCTTATTGCTCCAAATGTGGGATGGAGGTATCTCAGAACCAAGCAATAAATTGCTGCTTAGATTTGGCTCTGCAGAAGAAAAGAACTTGTCTAAGATTCTTGGTGAGGTGTTCTGTCTTCAAGATGTGAAAGGGGTCAATATGGCAGACTTGAAAAGTTTGCGTTATGCGAATTGGGCTATAACGGAGTTCTGTAAGCAGATTGCGAAATATCCGTTGTGGTCGTTGCTTTATTGTTCTGCAATTAAGGAAAAACCTGAATGTGAGAAGGCTTTGAATGATTTGATATATCTGTTCAGCCAAGATAGTTATACTTTGCAAAAAATCAAGGAGCTATACAACGAGATTAAGGGTGAGCAAATCGACCTTTATAAATTGTTGGCAAAACAAAGTAACTATCGTGAAGGATTTATCAACTTTATCAATAGTATAAATAATGTAGACATAAAGGAAGAATGGTGGGATGAACTAGAGGAAGAGCTGAGCCATTTGCAATCAGAGATTGCTTTCCGTAAGAGAGAAGATGTGAAAGATTGTGTCAATGCTTTTTACATCCAGAAAATCAAGGAAGAAAGCAGACCTTCTGAGGTGAAGCCTCAAATTTCAAATGGTATCACTGTTCCAGATATGGTTGCCGAACCGTCTGTTAATGTAGTAAAGGCAGCTCCTGATACCATCAAGCAGGCAAAGAACTGTGTGAAATCACAAACTATGCCAAGCATGATGTGGCAAAAGGTGGTTCTCGACCTTATAGAGGAACATCCTGAGGTCTCAGAATTTCTTATCAAATACTTAGGGAGTTAAAGAGTATGGCACATATAGATACATCAGATAAAATAAAAGTATTTGACTCATTTGAGGGGCTTGAAACTGAAATAGTCAATGATATGAAATCTAACGACATGTTGGCTCAACGATATGCCGTTAGATTCATTATGCTCAACAATTTCGATGAACTGAAGAAATTAGCCAAATTGATGGCAAAGTTTGACGTTGAGTCCTTGGACTTAGAGGAACTGATAGAGGAAGATGACGAGTGGATTACAAAAGATATGTTGCGAAATGCCTTGATAGCATGTAAGACATCAACGTTTGTAACACCATTTTCCGAAGTTGTTAGGTTCTATAATGACGATGACTTTAGGGGATTCTTCAATGACATCATGTTGATGGAAGATGTTCGCAATCCGCAAAAGCGTATCTATGTGCCGTTGATAGGACTCCAGAATCGTTTCACCGATTTTCTGAATCATTTTGCACGAATTGGAGAAAGTGCGCCTGTTTGGCGGTATGATGCAGAGAAACAAACTGTTGAGGTGTATTTTACGAAATATAAAAACTATGAAATACCTCAAAATGAGATACAATGCAAATTGTCATCTCTACGAGATTGGCTAAAATTTTGGAAGGTACAGGCACCGCAAGAGCGAATTGTCTGCACCTCTCTTCCTATTTCTGCCAAGTTTAAGTATTCCAAACCGGACAACATTTTCAATTTTACCAAAATTGACAGTGCCTACGAATTCATGACAAAATTCATGGATTTGTCTTTTCCTTTTGCCTATGAAGAAAAAGACAAGCTATATTGGGAAGAAATTTTGCGCTCTCTCGAAAATCACAAAGGTGCGTCTTTCTCATACGTATCCTATGTTCATGATGTATTCAATAAGAAAATACTGAATGTGTCTGAAATATTGGAAGAATGGGTTAAAGAAGATGCAACCTCTTTCCACCGTTGGCTTTTGTTCCATTACGTTTTGCATACAAAGATGGGAGAAAAAGACTCATATTTGAAACTCTGTATGGGAGCTGTTACTGACATGAATGATGCAAGACAACTTCCTAACTATATTGCCACGTTCATCCTATATGAGATGCCAGCGAATAAGAAGGCAGAGTATACACAAGAAAGGCGCATGCTTATCAAGGAGAATGCTGATTTTTTCAGAACATTTATTACCGACCAAGAGCAGCAATGGCTTTTGGAACGTACTAAAGAAATAATCCAAAAATCCAACAACTTCTCTAATGCCTTGGAACTTTGTACTGGTGTGTTTGATTATGAGCATATTCTTCTGATGGGATGCTATGCGCATAATCAACAGAACAAGCCTGTAAAGGACGCAGTGAAAACAATTTATCCTGAATTTGCGGCATATCTAAAAGATACAAAGCCATCTTCATTTGCTGTTGATACCCAATGGTGTATCGAATATTTTCACGAATACAAAAAGGCAAAGTTGCAAGATGCGTACATTCCGGAGATTGCAACATTTATAACGAAAAAGAATGCTACATCCAAAACATTCTATCAATGGTATTATTCATTTGAAGAATCGCATGATGTGTTAGCAGATGTCAGCCACAATTCTGTGCTTTGCCCAGATAAAGTATATTGGATAGATGGACTTGGAGCAGAGTTCTTACCATATCTGTTGTCTCTTATCGAGGAAAAACATAGCAATATGAAGGTTGTTCGTTCTCAGATAACTCGTACAACTATACCGTCATCAACTTCACTCAATCGCTTTGATGGAGAAAAAGTTATCAAGTATGGTGCTTTGGATGAATTAGGTCATGATGCTCATGGCTATAAATATCTGTATACGCTCAATGAAGAGTTGGCTGTTTTGAAGAATATCATCAATGAAATTATAGATACTTGTCAAAAGCAAAAAACTACTATTGCTATAGTTTCCGACCATGGATTGAGTTGCCTTTCAAGAAAGGTTTCATCTAAGAAATACGATGGAAAATTTGAACATGAGGGACGCTATATAAAGACTAGTTCTGAGGCAGAAACTGACCATGATTACTTGGTACACAAGAATGAGAAAGATGAGCAATTCTATAAAGTCGCTCTTACTCATTCTTCATTGGCTAAAGTTCCTACCCATGAGGTTCATGGTGGATGTACTCCTGAAGAGGTACTTGTGCCATTCATCCTGTTGTCCAACAAAAACGTTGCAAGTAGTATCGTATATCAAGTAAAATTGATAGAATCAGAAATTATGTTGTCTAATCCTATTGTTAGACTATCTGTCATCCCTGAACCTACGAGTGTTTCGTTAACATGTGATGGACAAACTTATGGGATGAAACGAGAGGGGACTAACTGGGTGGTTAAGTTAGAAAACATAACGGAAGGCTCGCATAGCTTAGATGTGAAGCCTAAGGATGCTGCAAGTATTCAGTTAGATGTGAAAGTCATCGGAGTAGGAAATAATGCCGATATTAACGAAATGTTTACTTTGTGATTATGAGCGAAATTGGAAATAAAATAAAGGAAGTTTTTGGCGGGGCTGCAGTATATAAAAATCCTGCCAATTATGATGTGTTCAATGGCAGGAATCTACCTTCTTTTGTCAAGGATTATTTGATTTCTACCCATATATCAAGTGATGGTACTTTTCAAAGGGCTGCACTTGCTCGTTTTTTGGACGAGCATATACCTAATGATAATAGTGCCATTGTTGCTCGTTTGAGAAGAGGGGAAACTTTGACACTCTTGACTCGATTTGATGTTTTGACAAGTTTGGCTCAGAACAAGACTAAGTTTCAGATACCTGATATGGGAATAAAGGCAGGAGATACCTTAATTCCGGATTATCTGGTGGAGGAATATCCTGATGATTTGATTGATGGTGAAAAGTGGGGAATTATGAAGATTGTCTATATGATGCCACAAGAAAACAAACGTGGATATGTGGAAATGGTAAATTTCAAGCCTTTTCGCCCAATGCAAAAATTGGATATGAATTACATACGCCAGTGCCGTTCCAATTTTACTTTAGATGAATGGGTTGATGTGTTGATTTCTGCAATGGAATACACTCCTTCTGCATTTAAGAATATGACGCAAAAGTTGGAGTTTGTCACACGTTTACTTCCGTTTGTTGAACCACGTCTGAATCTTATAGAACTTGCACCAAAAGGAACTGGCAAAAGCTATGTGTTTGGTAATCTTTCTAAATTCGTATGGCTTGTCAGTGGTGGCAAGGTGTCTCGTGCAAAGTTGGTTTACGATAAATCGACAAAGACTCCTGGTATCATGCGTTTTTATGATCTTGTTGCATTTGACGAAATATCATCCATAACATTCTCTGATAATTCTGAGATGCAATCATTCTTGAAGAACTATTTGGAATATGGTCGAGCTACTGTTGACAATTATGAGTTTATGTCAGAATGTGGTTTGATGTTGCTCGGAAACATCTTATTGTCTCAGGACAATCAACCATTGGATTATCGCTATTTTGACTCTTTGCCAGAAGTCTTTAGAGAGTCAGCGTTGCTTGACCGTTTTCACGGAATGATAGAAGGATGGTTGCTGCCACGCATCAATGTAGATATGGCATTGCATGATTGGACTCTTAATGTGGAGTTTTTTTCTGAAGTACTCCACCACTTGCGTACAGAATCAGTCTATTCACAGATTGTGGATGAAGTGGTGCTTGTGCCAAAAGGTGCCGATATGCGACATACAAAAGCCGTGAAAAGAGTGGCTACGGCATATTTGAAATTACTTTTCCCTCATGTGACATCGGTGGATATGCTTAATTTGGATGAATTCAATATGTATTGTTTGCAACCTGCTATTCGAAGGCGTGATATAGTAAGGGAACAATGTAGTAATATTGATGCAGAGTCTTCATTCTCAAAACCAATGCCTGAATATTCTGTATTGTCTCTTTAATTTAATTTGTATGATGACAAGAGAAGAAAAAATAGAAAAGCTCAATACAATCAGTGTCATAGTTACAGACCTGACTGTAACTTTTGACATGGGATTAGAGTTTACAACAATGACCAGCAAAGGGGTGACTACTCAAATGGGCAACATTGGGCAATGGCCATGTTTTGTTTTTAATATGACCAAGCAAATACGAAACTTGTTGGATAAATTACATACTGGTGAGGAGGTTTCAAATGAGTTGTTTTTAAGTACCCCTTTAGGAGCAACATTGACAACGCATCACGATTTTTATAATGGTGATAGTCACTTCTATGAAAATAAAGCGTCTCAGATACTCAGTATCCTACGTGAGAAAATTCAAAATGTAAAAAATATAGGTGATAGACTATATGTTTATGCTTCTCCTGAAGAATGGAATATGAAATTTGGTTTTTTTGCGACAATGGATGAACTTACTGATTTCTTTATCAAAAGTTGGGGGAGTGATGAAGAACTTTATGAAAATATGACGGATGAAGAGATTGATGATTACTATATCAAAGCTAAAGAGGAAGACTTCTTCTCTTTGCCTTACCAAGCAATAGGCTTTGAGGATGAAGTTGAATAAATAGGGCACCCGCATAGGCAAGGGAATATGGCAAGTTCACATCATCTTTACGGTTGCTAATGATGTTGAAAATCAGAAAAGGCGAAAACGCAACTCAGAAAAGCTATCATTCCGAAAAAACAGAATGAATCACGCAAAAAAAAAATCATCATGCGTATACGTATAAATGTTTTTCTAGAAAAAGTGTCAAAGTCTCATTATTCAGAGAAAAATAAAGGGTATATATTTAAAACTCAAAATGTTTATAGAATGAAACTTCTCGGAAAATAAAGAAAGAAGACTCATTAAAGCATCATAAATTCGCATCAATACATCACAAAAGCACTTCTATCAATCGTAAAACTCATAAAAACCCTTGCTTTTAGACAATAAACACAAGTTTTCTGCGTTATGATAGAAATTTTTAAATAAAAACATAACCATTATGGATGAAAAGGAACTGTTGAAACAAGCTTTTGAGTATGGAAACGTACCTAGTATCATCACCTATTGCTTCACCGAACCATGTCCGATGAAAGACAAATGCATACACTAT
>OBLI01003602.1_pt1 | contig 11736 bp, 5 predicted proteins | sample 1519701 | NCBI WGS metagenome assembly OBLI01 (sample SAMEA3663005, study PRJEB22513) | pig gut metagenome | biome: pig gut; feature: pig-associated habitat; material: faeces | place: France | collected 2012 | reverse complement strand
TCCCAGTCCGAAATCCGTGTCCTTCATAATCCAGCGCCAACGCCCGTCTTCACTGCGTGGTCGCCACATCACGATGTTATTGCCGGGGAAGTCGCGGTTGTTATAGTAGAGGTTGACAAGCATGAGATTAAGGAACTCCATCGTGTCCATCCACTTGTCGTATTCGGCAAGGGTATGTCCGTGTTCACCATAGAACTCCTTGAAGGCATTATAGTTGTCCCACGTGCCCTCCTTTAGCTCCCACCAGTTTTCAAACATGTCGAGGTCCTCAAGGCCATCGTAGTTGGTGTAGATATTATCCTCGTTGCTACGCTCGCGGATATTCAGCATACCCATATATTCGCCATTGAGATAGAAAATGGCAGGGCGATAGGCCTGGAAGTCGATGTCGCAGTGGCGTGCGGTGTTGAGTTGGATGATGGCGTCGCGCTGGAATAGATAGTCGAAGTCGTTGCCGGCATTGCGCAGGGCTATCGACTTGAAGTCGGTGATACCGGGACGGTCGTCGGGGAAGAACTCATATTTGAGTCGCTTCTCTCCAAAACGCTTGTTGGCATATATAGCAAGCGACTTGCGTGCATTACCGCGTGTAGCTCCACCCATGATACGACTCTCACAGAGTTGATTGATCTGACTCTCCTGTTCGGGTTCGAAGAAGAACTCGATATTGATAGGTCTGCGCCAATCAAACTCATAGTTTTTCTTGCCCGACTGATAATTGCCGTCCACATAAATACCTATCTTGGAATCATAGAAGTATTTTTTGTCAGTGGAAACGGAGATGACAGGCAAGGTGATGTCTCGTGGGAAGAATATATACGACTGTGCCGTGGCGCGAGGCGAGAGTTTTCCGTCGAGGAAGAGCTTTGCCTTGACAACGGTGGTATTAGATATTGAGATAGGCTTCTGATAGATATTACTTGTGCGCGTTGGTTCCGAACCATCGGTGGTGTATCTTATCTCAGCCCCCTCAGAGCCTTCGGGCAGCGACAATTCGAGTGAGAACGGTTGTCCGTCCTTCATAACCTTTCCATTAACGCTAAATACAGGAGCGCCGAGGATATCCTTGCATGTCTCACCGCAGTTGGATGCTCCAGGAGTGGGCTCTGCCATATATCCCCAAGAGTCGCTGCCGTCGGTCTTACGTCCGTAGGCTATATTTGGAGCGGGCTGTTTCTTAAGCCCTTCCACCTGGTCGATAAGTGTGCCATTGCTGAAGAGATAGACAGCGCCACCTTTTCCCGACTCCAAGCGGAATGGGGTGTGAAGGCCTGTCTCTTCCTTGTCGCAATATACAAGGATGTATGCTCCGGGGTTGATTGTTTTGTTGGGGAGTGTCCAGGCTGTTTTGGGGTCATTCTCGTCGGAAATCGAGAAAGAGTTGAGGTTTACGGCTGTGGTGCCACTGTTGTAGAGTTCTACCCATGAGTCGGGGAATTCATTGATGTCGTCCATGACGCAGTCGATGTTCGATTGCATGAGCTCGTTGATGACGAGCTGGGCTGAGGTTGATACAGGACTTGCAACTGACGTCGCAAGCACGAGGGCTGTTAGGAGATTTCTCTTTTTTGTTGTCATGATTTTGGTAAATTAATAATTGGGGTTATCTGGATTTTATGGATTTTCCGGATTATCTGGATTTCCCGGATATTTTAGGAGGGATGTAGGGGTTAGGGGCGAGTAAGCTCTTTGCAGATTTCATCTTGGAGGGCGCGGGCAGGGCCATCTTTTAGGGAGCCGTTGTTGATGATGGCAAAGCAGAGAGTGTGGTTGTTGGGAGTAGAGCAGTAGCCGGCAAGAGATTGGACGCCAGATAGGGTGCCTGTCTTTGCCCTTACATTGTCGGCAGTGAAGGCATTGCGCATACGGCGCTTTAGAGTGCCGTCGCTACCGGCAATGGGTAGTGAGGGATAGAGATGCAGATAGACATTGCTGTTGCGATAGGCATATTTGAGCATCTCCACCTCAAGTTCGGCAGTAACATAATTATATAATGAGAGGCCACTTCCGTCGGCAAATACATAGTTGGAGGGATGGAGACCGAGTTTGCACACAAGACGCTTGATGATGTTGCGGGCATCTTGGGCATTGCAAGGACGATTGCCTGAGGAAGCCGCAAGCTGATAGAATAGCGACTCGGCATAGAGATTGTCGCTGTCCTTCATCATTCGCATTAAGATCTGGTCGATGGAATGAGTGCGGTCAACGAGTTCATAGGCATCCGACGGGGTGTCGCCCTCTATGATATTGCCCAATATCACAATACCAGCGTCAACCAGTTCGCTTACAAATCTCTCCATGAAGTTGTCCTTGCGCGATATGAGCAGAGGAGAGAGTACTGGATTATCATCATCCCAACACCATCCCCATCCGAGACGGTCCTCATTCTTCATCATCTTATCAGCAACGAGACTTCCTCTGATGGTGTCAACACCGAGTGATCGAATACCCTCGACAAAAGCAGCGAGATCGTCGGAATTAAAGCGTGGGTCGAATCCGCCTACACAATACACGTCGCCTGTGAGCACATTGTCGCTTACAGTGCCGGTGTAGCGCAGTGAGGTGCGAAACTGGTAGGAACCGCCGAGACGGTCAATGGCAGTAATGGCGGTAATGAGTTTCATTGTGGAGGCAGGGCGCAATGTCTTGCGCTCATTATAACAGAAGATGGTACTGTCGGCAGTGAGGTCGTAAACCATAAGGCCCATATTCGAGGTGGAGAGGAGGGGAGAGGTGGAGAGGATGGCCTCTAGCCTTGCCCTCACGTTGTCGGGCCAGGGAAGGGAGTCGGGATATGAGGAGACGGGGAGCCCCGACGCTGACGCGCCGGGCACGGGGGCTGTTGAATCAGGGGGCAGGCTGACAAAATCAGCCTGCACGGTGGCTTGGGGCACGGAATCAGCCTGCACGGTGGCTTGGGACACTGAATCCTGACCATCGATGAGAGGCTTCGCTTGCAGGGTGAAATTGGCAATAAAAGCCAACAAAAATGTGAAAATTGTCTTCATCGGGTGCAAAATTAATCAAAAATCGAGGAAAAAACAAAAAATATTGCAACTCTTTTACTTTATATCAATAAAAATATCTAAATTTGCAGCCAATTAAAGAAAGAACACATGGTTTATAAGTATGACTTTCTGATTATCGGCGCAGGAGTTGCCGGTATGAGTTACGCCCTTAAGGTAGCAAGAGCGCACAAAGGTAAGGTGTGCATGATATGCAAGACTTCCCTCGACGAAGCCAACACGTCATTCGCACAAGGTGGAGTGGCTTCGGTGACAAACCTGGAGCTCGACAATTTCGACAAGCACATCGAGGACACGATGATTGCCGGCGACTATATCTCCGACCGCAAGGCCGTGGAGCAGGTGGTGAGGAATGCGCCCGAGCAAATACGTGAACTTGTGGAGTGGGGTGTCAACTTCGACAGGAAGGAGAACGGTGAGTTCGACCTCCATCGCGAGGGTGGTCACTCGGAGTTCCGCATCCTTCACCATAAGGACGATACAGGTGCCGAGATACAGCGTGGATTGATGGAGGCAGTGCGCCAGTGTCCCGACATCACGGTGAAGGAAAACCATTTCGCCGTAGAGATAATCACCCAGCACCACTTGGGAGCGAGAGTGACACGACGCACTCCCTATGTCAACTGCTATGGAGCATACGTGCTTAATCCCGAAACTGAGAAGGTGGATACCTATCTGAGTAAGGTGACAGTGATGTGTACAGGCGGTTGCGGAGCAGTATATCAGACAACCACCAACCCCGTGATAGCAACAGGCGACGGTGAGGCAATGGTGTATAGAGCCAAGGGAACAGTGGCAGACATGGAGTTTGTGCAGTTCCATCCCACAGCCCTCTATCATCCGGGCGAGACACATCCCGCCTTCCTCATTACCGAGGCAATGCGTGGATATGGCGGTATATTGAAACTGCCTAATGGCGAGACGTTCATGGAGAAATACGACGAGCGCCTGTCGCTTGCCCCACGTGATATTGTGGCGAGGGCAATCGACAAGGAGATGAAGATACACGGACTTGACCACGTGTGTCTCGACGTCACTCATAAAGACCCCGAGGAAACACGCAAGCACTTCCCAAATATATATCAGAAATGTAAGTCGATGGGCATAGACATCACCACCGACTATATCCCTGTAAGACCCGCCGCCCATTATATGTGCGGAGGAATAAAGGTGGATCTGAACGGATTGTCGAGCATCGACCGGCTATATGCCCTGGGAGAATGTTCTTGCACAGGACTGCATGGTGGCAACCGACTGGCAAGCAACTCGCTCATCGAGGCAGTGGTATATGCCGATGCCGCAGCAAAGCACTCATTGGAACATGTGGATTTGTATGACTTCAACGACAAGGTGCCCGAGTGGAACGACGAGGGCACACTGACCAACGAGGAGAAGGTGCTCATCACGCAAAGTGTGAAGGAAGTGGGCGAGATAATGTCCAACTACGTGGGAATCGTGCGTAGCGACCTGAGACTGAAGCGTGCATGGGACAGACTCGACATGCTCTACGAGGAAACTGAAAATCTATTTAAGAGAGTTAAGGCAAGCAGGGATATCTGCGAGTTGCGCAATATGATAAACGTGGGTTATCTGATTACGCGATGGGCAATCGAGAGAAAAGAGTGTAGAGGATTGCACTATACTATCGATTATCCGGTGCATGCTTATGATAAATGAGGAATTAGGGATGAGGAATTAGGAATGAGGAATTAGGAATTAGGTTTTTGTAGGGATGAGATATTCTATTGAGAAGATAATGACGCTCATTGGAGCACGGAGAATTGGAGAGGCAGAGGCAAATATTAGCTGGCTGCTGACAGATAGTAGGTCGTTGTGCTTTCCTGAGGAGACTCTGTTTTTTGCACTGCGCTCAGGACGCAATGACGGACATAACTATATAGCTGAGCTCTATCGGCGCGGAGTGAGGAACTTCGTGGTGGAGAGGGGACGGTTTAGACTCGCGGCTGACACTCAATTCGAAGGGGCAAATTTCCTTGAGGTGGTGAGCCCTCTGGAGGCATTGCAGCGATTAGCTGAGAGACATAGGGATGAATTCGATGTGCCAATTGTGGGTATTACCGGCAGTAACGGTAAGACGATGGTGAAGGAGTGGCTCTATCAGTTGCTCTCTCCATCGAGGGTGGTGACACGCTCTCCCAAGAGCTATAACTCGCAGATAGGAGTACCATTGTCGGTGTGGTTGCTCAACGAGCAAACCGAGGTGGGAGTATTTGAGGCAGGTATCAGTCAGCCTGGAGAGATGCAGGCATTGAGGGATATCATACAACCGACGATAGGAGTGCTGACGTCATTGGGTGCGGCACATCAGGAAAACTTCCGTTCGATGGACGAGAAATGCCAAGAGAAGTTGTCCCTCTTCCATGATGCAAAGGTGGTGGCATATAACAGTGACGACAACGTGGTGAGCCGCTGCATGCGCAAGTCGGGCTATCGCGGCGAGAAACTTTCGTGGAGCAAGGAAGACCCTCAGGCTGCCATGTTCATCAAGAAAGTTGAGCGACGCGACACCGTCTCTACCTTATATTATATATATAAAGGTAAGGAGGGAACATATCATCTGCCTTTTATCGACGATGCCTCAGTGGAGTGCTCAATAGCCGCCGCAATAGTGGCATTGTACTTGGGAGTGACTCCTGAGGAGCTCGACGTGAGGATGTCGCAATTGGAACCCGTGGCAATGCGTCTCGAAGTGAAAGAGGGGCAGCATGGTTGTACACTCATCAATGACTCGTATAACTCTGACATAAACTCGCTCGACATCGCTCTCGACTTCATGAGCAGACGCCCCGACCAAGAGGGAAAGAGTCGCACGCTTATACTCAGTGATATATATCAGAGCGGAATGATGCCTGATGAATTATATCATAGGGTGATTGAACTGGCGGTGAAACGCGGAGTGACGAAGTTTATCGGAATTGGAAAGGAGATAAAAAGGACACTCGCGGCTGACACCGCGAGCACGGGGGCTGCAGGGATAGGCCAGGCAGCAAAACTGCCTGGAATGGTGGCTGGAATGGCGGCTGGCGATGAAGGGAAGGGGGCTTTCTTCTTTGAGGATGTGGAGGAGTTCCTGAGGTCGGAGGTGTTTAAGGGATTGAGGAACGAGGTGGTGCTGATAAAGGGGGCAAGGGACTTCGGTTTCGATCATATCAGCGAGATGCTCGAGCAGAAGGTGCACGAGACTATATTGGAGGTGAACCTGAATGCCGTGGTGGAGAATCTCAACCACTTCCGCTCGTTTATGAAGCCCGACACCAAGATGATATGCATGGTGAAGGCGGATGCCTACGGAGCCGGTGCCATCGAGGTGTCGAAGACATTGCAGGACCATCGTGTGGATTATCTTGCAGTGGCAGTTGCAGATGAGGGAGTTACCCTTCGCAAGAACGGTATCACGAGCAATATCATGATAATGAATCCCGAGATGACAGCCTTCAAGACGATGTTCGACTATGATCTCGAACCGGAGGTATATAGTTTCCGTCTCATGGATGCCCTCATCAAGGCAGCCGAGAAGGAAGGTATAACCAATTATCCCGTGCATATAAAGCTCGACACGGGTATGCACCGCTTAGGATTCGACCCTGTGAATGATATCAACGAGGTAATCAGCCGATTGAAACATCAGAACGCGATTATTCCTCGCTCGGTATTCTCTCACTTTGTGGGAAGCGACAGTGATGACTTCGATGCGTTCTCTGCCCATCAGTTTGAACTCTTTGATACGGCGAGCAAGAAACTGCAGTCGGCATTCGACCATAAGATATTGCGCCATATCGACAACTCGGCAGGAATAGAGCATTTCCCCGAAAGGCAACTCGATGCCTGCCGACTGGGACTTGGCCTATACGGAGTGGATAGTCGCGACAATCATATCATCAACACCGTGAGCACGCTGAAGACCACCATCCTACAATTGCGCCATGTGCCAAAGGAGGAGACCGTGGGATATAGTCGCAAGGGTGTGCTGACAAGGGACAGTGTGATAGCCGCCATCCCGATAGGATATGCCGACGGTCTCAACCGCCATTTGGGAAGAGGAAAGGGCTATTGCCTTGTCAATGGACAGAAGGCGCCATACGTGGGAAATATCTGTATGGACGTGGCATTGATAGATGTGACAGATATCCCCTGCAATGAAGGCGATACAGTGGAGATATTCGGTGAGCATCTGCCAGTGACAGTACTTTCAGACATACTCGATACCATCCCCTACGAAGTGCTTACAGGAGTGAGCAATAGAGTGAAGAAGGTGTATTATCAAGACTAAGTGATAATTAAAAAGTATAAAAAACAAACGTTTACGGCAATTTTCTTCGGAAAGTTGCCGTAAATTCAAAAAAAAACATTATCTTTGCAACGGTTTTGTAAATAAGTAATTTTAAAACAACCTATTATATTAAAAATGAACGCTATTAAGACAAAGACAATGACCAACTTCAGATGGGTCATGTGCGCACTGTTGTTCGTGGCAACGACAGTCAATTATTTGGACCGTCAGGTGCTTTCATTGACATGGAAGGACTTCATCGCTCCTGAGTTTCATTGGACAGACGACAACTACGGTACGATAACAGCCGTATTCTCCATCGTCTATGCAGCATGTATGCTTTTCGCTGGCAAGTTTGTGGATTTCATGGGCACCAAGAAAGGTTATCTGTGGGCCATCGGCGTATGGTCGGCAGGTGCAGTAGCCCATGCCCTTTGCGGATGGTTGACTGTGCAGTTTGAGGGTTATGCCTCAGCAGCCGACATGGCAGCCGTAGAGTCAGGAAGTGCCGCCGCCCTTCTGATTGCCACCACAAGTGTGTGGCTATTTGTTGCCGCCCGCTGTGTGCTCGCCCTTGGAGAGGCAGGAAACTTCCCCGCTGCCATCAAGGTTACAGCCGAGTATTTCCCCAAGAAAGACCGTGCTTTCGCGACATCAATATTCAATGCCGGTGCATCGGTAGGTGCCCTTGCCGCTCCTGCAAGTATTCCATTGCTCGCCCAGTATTTCAAGGATCTTGGAATAGGTGGAGGTTGGGAAATGGCCTTCGTGATTATCGGTGGACTTGGATTTATTTGGATGGGATTCTGGGTGTTCCTCTATGATAAACCCGAGAAGTCAAAGTATGTAAACGGCGCCGAGTTGGTATATATCCATCAGGACGACGAATCTCCAGCTGTTGAAACAAAGAGTGAGGATAACGAGCCTCAGATTTCATTCATGCGCTGCTTCACCTTCCGCCAGACATGGTCGTTCATCACAGGTAAGTTCTTTACCGACGGTGTGTGGTGGTTCTATCTGTTCTGGGCACCAGCCTACTTCTCCGACCAGTATGGATATAAGTCGAGTTCTTCGGAGGCTATCATGCTCATCTTCACATTGTATGCCATAGTCACCATACTTTCAATCTATGGTGGTTATCTGCCCAAGCTCTTTGTAGAGAAGAAAGGAATGAATCCATATAACGGTAGAATGTTGTCGATGCTCATCTTCGCCTTCTTCCCGTTGCTTGCCCTCTTCGCCCAACCATTGGGAGCTTACTCAGCATGGTGGCCCGCAATCATAATTGGATTGGCTGGAGCTGGTCATCAGGCATGGTCGGCCAACCTGTTCTCAACCATTGGCGACATGTTCCCCAAGTCAACCATCGCCACTATTACAGGTATCGGCGGTATGGCAGGAGGTATCGGTTCGTTCCTCATCAACAAGGGCGCCGGCGCACTCTTCACCTACAGTGAAGCCCAGGGCTCAGCCTTCTCGTTCCTCGGTTTCGACGGAAAGGAAGCCGGCTACATGATCATCTTCTGTATCTGTGCTGTTGCCTACCTCGTAGGATGGGTGATAATGAAGGCACTTGTACCGAAATACAAGCCGGTTGTGGCATAGGAGTTAAGGAGTTAAGGAGTTAAGGAGTTAAGCCGAATGCTTTAGTGGTGATTTGTATGCCTATAAGCATTGGTTTAGCTCCTTAATTGTTTTTTTTCCTTTATAGTAATAATATTAGCTAAGATAGTATCACTGACTTTCGCGGATTTGTTGTATCTTTGTACCCGAAAAGTAATAACCTAAAAAATATAAAGAAATGAAGAAAAGAAAAATTACACTATTCATTGCATCATGCATGATGGCAGTAGGAGCCATGGCAGAGAACGTGTGCATATCCACATCGACATCGTCGCTCGTGGTGGATGCAACCAAGGGAAAGGAACTCAAGTTTGTGTATTACGGAGCAAAGCTCGGAGCATCCGACCTGAAGACTGTGGGTGAGTTTGACATCAACGGAGGAGGATATACCAACTTCGCTGCTTATCCAACGTATGGATTCAACTGCGACAAGGAATATGCCCTGTCGGTGGTGCATGCCAATGGCGACATGGCTCTGCAACTGCAGTTGGAGTCGAGCGAGACCCGCGCCGACGGTACACAGGTGTTTAAGATGAAGGACAAGGTGCAGCCCCTGTATGTCAACGTGTGCTATCGCGTGCGTCCTGAGTCGGAGATTATCGAGACATGGACTGAGATAACCAATCAGGAGAAGAAGACAGTGAGACTGACCCGCTTTGACTCCGGTAGCCTTCTGATACGTCGCGGCAATGTATGGGTGTCGCACCTCTATGGCTCATGGGCTAACGAGGGAATGTTATGCGAAGAGCCCCTGAATGCCGGAATGTTGGTGATAGAAAACAAGGACGGAGTGCGCAACTCACATACATCGCACGGCGAGATAATGATTTCACTCGACGGCAAGCCACGCGAGAACTCAGGTGATGTAATCGGTGCAGCCATCTGCTATACAGGCAATTATAAGTTGCGTCTGAACACCCACGACGACGAGTTCCACCAGCTCTTCGCCGGTATCAACGAGGAAGCATCGGAATATCAGCTTGCCAAGGGCGAGACATTCATCACACCAGTGCTTGCCCTGACATTCAGTCGCGAGGGATTGAGCGGTGCATCTCGCAATTTCCACAAGTGGGGGCGCAAGTATATGCTTGCCCATGGCGACAAGGTGAGAGACATACTGCTGAACAGTTGGGAAGGAGTGTATTTCGATATCAATGAGCCAGGAATGGACCAGATGATGTCCGACATATCATCCATGGGAGGCGAACTCTTTGTGATGGACGACGGATGGTTTGGCGACAAGTATCCCCGCAAGACCGACAACTCGTCGCTCGGCGACTGGGTGGTGGATAAGAACAAGTTGCCCAACGGAGTACCGGGATTGGTGGAGAACGCCAAGAAGCACGGAATAAAATTCGGTATATGGATTGAGCCTGAGATGACCAACAGCGTGAGTGAGTTATACGAGAAGCACCCCGACTGGGTAGTGAAAGCACCCGGACGCGACCTTCAGATGGGCCGTGGCGGTACGCAGTTGGTGCTCGACATGGGTAATCCCAAGGTACAGGACTTCGTGGTGTCGGTTGTAGATAACCTCATGAAGGAGAATCCCGACCTTTATTATATTAAGTGGGATGCCAATATGAACATATCCAACCACGGTTCGCAGTATTTGACCATGGACAAGCAGAGCCATCTGTTGGTGGAATATCACCGTGGACTGGAGAAGGCATTAAAGAGAATACGCGCCAAGTATCCCGACCTCATCATTCAGGACTGCGCCTCCGGTGGCGGTAGGGCCAACTGGGGATATATGCCATACTTCGACGAGTTCTGGGTGAGCGACAACACCGATGCCCTCCAGAGAGTGTATATGCAGTGGGGCACAAGCTATTTCTTTCCCGCCCAGGTGATGGCTTCACATATCAGTGCGGCACCCAATCACCAGACATTCCGCAATGTACCATTGAAGTATCGTATCGATGTGGCTATGAGCGGACGTCTAGGAATGGAGATACAGCCCAAGAACATGACCGATGAGGAGAAGGCATTGTGCAAGAACGCCATAGCCGAATACAAGACTATACGCCCGATAGTGCAGTTGGGTAATATCTATCGTCTGCAGTCGCCATACGACAAGAAGGGTGTGGCATCGCTGATGTATGTTGACGATGCCAAGGACAAGGCCGTGTTCTATTGGTGGAAGACCGAAACATTCGTCAACCAGCATCTGCCAAGGATTAAGATGGCAGGACTTGATGCAAACAAGACCTACCGCATTCACGAGCTCAACCGTATTGACAATACTCCACTGCCATTTGAGGGCAAGACATTCACAGGTGCTTATCTGATGGCAAATGGATTGGAGATACCTTATAACCATAATGTCGATCATAATAAGAAGACAGCGTGGAGTAGTAGGGTGATTTTGATTGAGAAGGTGATGTAGGTTTTTTGTAGGGTGATGTAGGTTTTTGTAGGTTTTTGTAGGTAAAAGGTCTCCTTTTGAGGAGACCTTTTTTTAGAAAGTTGAGTTTAACTGATTTTTCATCAGTTGCAGTTCGTCGCGTATTTCTATCAGCTTGCTCAGTACTTCGGATGTTTTGTCGGCGCCAGTGCGATTGCTGTTCAGAATCTTCCTGGCGGCTGCAATTTTGAATCCGCGCACCTTGACAAGGTTGTAAATCAGTTGCACCTGTTCAATATCCTTGTCAGAATATTGCCTGATATTACTCGACCCACGGGTCTTTGGTCTGAGATGTGGGAACTCCTGTTCCCAATATCTCAACGTACTCTCATTTATACCGAATTTCTCCGCAACTTCGGTAATTGAGTAGTATAACTTGAGGTTTTTGT
>OBLI01003598.1_pt1 | contig 11746 bp, 9 predicted proteins | sample 1519701 | NCBI WGS metagenome assembly OBLI01 (sample SAMEA3663005, study PRJEB22513) | pig gut metagenome | biome: pig gut; feature: pig-associated habitat; material: faeces | place: France | collected 2012 | reverse complement strand
CAGAACTGCTCTCGCTAATGTCTTTGATAAGGCTATTGCGAGGATCTTTTGCTTTTAGATCTTTTGGCACGATTTCATAATCCTCAGAGCTGATAAACTCAAAGCTAACCGTACCACTCTCAGCCGAGCGGAAGGCAGTAGAGTGCGGATCCCACTGAGCGATTACTAGTTTTTCATCACTAGCTGGGCAAGCGATGATATCGCCGTCTTTTACTTTTTCATTATCAGCGATATTTATTACACTTTGGCGTGGGATATAGTGGCGAAGCGCCTCTCTATCATCTTCATCAGCAACTACCACAAATAGACCTTTTTCTTCTACTTTGTAGCCTTTTTTGATATTTTTAATACGCTCTAAATAATCGCCTTTTAGGATATAATACTTTAGAATTCCCTCTGCGTTTGCCTTGATATTTTGTGTTACAGGATCACCATCAGCTACTTTGATCTCACTAGCAAATGGAATACGATTTGGCACGCTCCAGTCTTCTTTTACCACTTCTACGATACTTTCATTTTCTTTTACTTTATCGCCTTTTGCGTATGGAAGGTAGTATTTACCCTCGACCATACCGCTAACTCCTGCTAGCTCGTTTGAACCAGCTAGATTGCGCTTGCGGAAGGTGTAGCGGAACTCGTCTTTTTCGCCTTTTACTACTATAGTGCGGTCTTCGTGAGAGTCTTCTATATCTATCACACCGTCAAATGGAGCTTTTACCTTAGGCTCAACTAGCAAGATAGCAGCATTACGGCGGCTGATTACATAGTTGCCCTCATCTACTTCTAGGTTATAGTAGCGGATAAAGCCTTCTTTTTTAGCGATTACTTGGTAGTCTTGCTGGAAGTTTGTAGCAGCAGCACCAGAGTTAATCGTTCTTAGTGTTAGCTGCGTTCCTGGCTCGCCGATTGATTGAGCGGCGATAATACCCACAGCCTCGCCAGGGCGAACCATTTTGCCCTCACCTAGATTTATACCATAGCATTTAGCACAAACGCCTTTTGGCGCTTTACAAGTAATAGGCGTGCGGATTGAAGCTGCTTTTATGCCAGCATCGCCGATAGCACGAGCGTTTTGCTCTGTTATTAGCGTGCCTTCTGTAAATAGCACTTCATTTGTGATAGGATCGATCACATCATCGCTTAGCACACGGCCAAAAATTCTATCTTCTAGGCTCTCAACTAGCTCTTCACCGACTTTTAGCTCAGTTACTTCAACACCCTCGTGAGTGCCACAATCATCCATAGTAACCTTAACATTTTGGGCTACATCGATTAGCTTACGAGTTAGATATCCGGCGTTTGCGGTTTTAAGCGCAGTATCTGTTAGACCCTTTCTAGCACCATAGGTTGAAAGAAAATACTCAATTACGCTTAGACCATCACGGAAGTTTGATGTAATAGGTACATCGATGATTTGCGCACCGGCTGCTGATTTATTACCAGCTGATTTTGTTACTAGTCCTCTCATACCTGCTAGCTGTGCGATTTGCCCCACGCTACCACGAGCACCAGAGTCAGCCATCATATAAATTGAGTTAAAGCCATTTTTATCAGCTATGATGTGCTTCATCATATCTTCTTGGACTTTTTTACCAGTATTTGCCCAAGTATCGATTACTAGGTTTGCTCTAGTTTTATCATCTAATAGGCCTGCGTCGTATTCTTTTTGAAGTCCAAGGACTTTTTTGCGTGCTTCATCCACAAAGGTATATTTGCTCTCAGGCACGATAATATCAGTGATAGATATAGAAATACCAGCCTTTGTAGAATAGCGGAAACCAAGATTTTTGATAGCATCAAGAAAAGATGCTGTCACGCCTAGTCCACCATTTTTGTATACATAGTTTACAAGATTTGCTATATCGCCTTTTTTAAGCACTTTGTTCCACATATTCTCAGGTACAGATTTTTCGCCCATATCAGGTAGGATTGAACGGATGATTAGCCTACCAGCTGTGGTAACTACTTGGCGTTGGTCAATGATAGTTTTTATGCGAGCATGAAGGTCTAGCAAGTGCTCTTCTTCTGCTATGCGAACTTCATCTACATTTGCAAAGATTTTATTTTCACCTTTTGCATCGTCTTTTTCTAAGCTTAGATAGTAAATTCCTAGCACCATATCTTGACCTGGTATGGTTACAGCCTTTCCAGATGCTGGTAGAAGGATATTCATAGAACTTAGCATTAGCACATTACACTCAGCAATAGCCTCTTGTGATAGTGGGACATGCACAGCCATTTGGTCACCGTCAAAGTCAGCGTTAAATCCAGCACAAACTAGCGGATGTAGCTGAATAGCTTCACCTTCAATAAGCACTGGGTGGAAAGCCTGAATAGACATTTTGTGAAGCGTCGGCGCACGGTTTAGCAGCACAGGGTGGTCTTTTACCACCTCTTCAAGGCACTCCCAAACTTCATTTGTGCGGTCATCTATCATTTTTTTAGCTTGTTTTACTGTAGTTGCGTAGCCTTTTTCTTCAAGACGAGCTAGCAAATGTGGCTTAAATAGCTCTAGCGCCATTTTCTTTGGCAAGCCGCACTCATCCATAGCTAGGCGAGGTCCAACTACGATAACAGAACGACCTGAGAAATCCACACGCTTACCAAGCAAGTTTTGGCGGAAGCGACCTTGCTTACCTTTGATAATCTCGCTTAGTGATTTTAGTGGGCGTTTGTTTGCACCTTTTACAGCATTTGCTCTTCTGCCATTGTCAAATAGCGCATCCACTGCTTCTTGGAGCATGCGCTTTTCATTTCTTATAATAATCTCAGGCGCATCAAGCTCAAGTAGGCGTTTTAGACGAGTATTGCGGTTGATAACACGGCGATAAAGGTCATTTACATCGCTAACTGCGAACTTTCCACCATCAAGATTTACAAGTGGACGAAGATCAGGTGGCAATACTGGTAGTATCGTAATCATCATCCATTCAGGGCGATTTCCACTATTTAAAAAGCTCTCAACTACCTTTAAACGCTTAACAAGAGATTTTTTCTTCACATCAGAGTTTGTGGCTTCTACTTCTTCTTTTAGTTCGTTTAGAATTTCTACCAAATCAAGCTCGCTTAGCATATCACGGATGACCTCTCCACCCATTCTAGCCTTAAAGCCACTTTCTTCATAGCGTGATTCTAGTGCTACATACTGCTCTTCGTTTAGTACATCGTATCTTTCTACCTTTTTTGTACCCTCAGCATCATAGCAAGCATCACCTGGATTTTCTACTATATATGCTTCGTAGTAAAGCACACGCTCTAAGTCTTTCATTTTTATACCAAGTAGCGTGCCTATGCGGCTTGGCAGTGAGTTTACATACCAGATGTGAGCTACTGGAGTTACAAGCTCTATATGTCCCATGCGTGAGCGGCGGACTTTTGAGCTAGCTACTTCTACATGGCATTTTTCACAAATCTTGCCTTTATCACGCATTTTTTTGTATTTGCCACACATACACTCATAGTCTCTAACTGGACCAAAGATTCTAGCGCAAAATAATCCATCTACTTCTGGCTTTAATGAGCGGTAGTTTATGGTTTCTGGCTTTTTAACCTCGCCAAAGCTCCAATTGCGTATAGCCTCAGGGCTAGCAAGGCCAAGTTCAAAGGCCTCAAAATCTCTTGGGCGAGCGTCTTCTTTTATTTCTATTAGTTGTAAATCTTTATTCATTTTCTTCACCTTCGCCATAAATCTTAATATCCAAAGCCAAAGACTTAAGCTCGTTTGTCAAAACAAAGAAGGTCTCTGGAATTCCTGTTTGTGGTATGTTCTCACCACGGCTGATAGCTTTATATGCACTTAGACGACCATCTACATCATCTGATTTTATCGTTAGCATTTCTCTTAGAGTATGAGCAGCACCGTATGCCTCTAGCGCCCAAACCTCCATCTCTCCAAAGCGTTGTCCACCGCTTAGTGCCTTACCACCTACTGGTTGTTGTGTTACAAGAGAGTAAGGACCAGTGCTTCTAGCATGGACTTTTTCATCTACTAGGTGATGTAGTTTTAGCATATACATACATCCTACATGCACACGCTCAGCCATTTTTGAGCCAGTGCGACCATCATAAAGCTCGGTTTTGCCATCGCTATCTATTTTTGCCATTTCAAAAAGCTTAGCAAACTCGCTAACCTTAACACCATCAAATACAGGAGTGGCAAACTTCACACCTTTGCTCCAGTCTCTTGCGTATTCTATAAGCTTTTCATCACTGATTTTTTCTAGTGTTTTTTTAGCATCCATTAGCTTTGAGACATCAGCGATTTCTATCATTTTTGCTCTTAGATTTTTGATCCAGTCTTTTTGTTTAGCATCAAAAATCTCTTGGATCTGCTCGCCTAAGCGCATACCTACAAGCCCAAGGTGGCTTTCTAGAATTTGACCGATATTCATACGGCTTGGCACGCCTAGAGGGTTTAGAACTATATCTATAGTGCGTCCGTCTTTTAGATACGGCATATCAACCTCAGGCACGATATTTGAGACGATACCTTTGTTACCATGGCGACCTGACATTTTATCGCCTACTTTTAGCTTGCGTTTTGTGGCTATATAGACCTTTACTTGTTTTACCACGCCACTTGGCAAGATATCATCTTTTTCTATGATTTCTAGTTTTGCCAAATGCTCATCTCTTAGTTTTTTCTTTTCATCTTGGAAATATTTTTTGATTCTATCATATTCTGCTTGAACCTTTGATGAGTAGTTTTCTTTAACAAAGGCTGCGATTTTAAAGCGACCGATAGTATCTAGATCTTCTTGTTTTAGTATTCCACCTTTTTTATATGAGCTTTTGCCGATTTTCACAGCTTTTTCAAGCGGAGTTTTTAGCAAGAAATTCTCTATAGTTAAAATCTCTTCTCTATCAAACATCAAAAGTCTATCGTGGTGTTCTTTTTCAAGCACAGATTTTTCATTTTCATAAGCTTGGATAGAACGAGCATCTCTTTCATAGCCTTTTTTAGTAAAGATTTTTACATCAATTACCACGCCTTCCATAGTAGCACCAGCATAAAGTGATTTATTTACCACATGTCCTGCTTTTTCGCCAAAAATCGCACGAAGCAAACGCTCTTCTGGAGTTGGTTTAACCTCTCCTTTTGGTGTTACTTTGCCCACCAAAATCATTCCTGGATGAATTTTAGTTCCGATTTTTACTATACCGCTTTCATCAAGGTGAGTTAGCTCATCTTCTTTGACATTTGGGATATCACGAGTGATTTCTTCTACGCCGTCTTTTAGCTCTCTTGCTTCTATTTCTTTTTCATAGATATGCACGCTAGTAAAGGCATCTTCACGGATCATTTTTTCACTAATTACCACCGCATCCTCGTAGTTATAGCCGTTCCACGGCATGAAAGCTACAAGAGCGTTTTTACCTATTGCAAGCTCGCCATTATCCATGCTTGGGCCATCAGCGATGATTTGACCTGCTTGTACTTTATCACCTTTGCGGACGATAGGATGCTGTCCAAAAGCAGTATTGTTGTTTGTGCGTAGATTTTTTTCCATGCTATACTGATCGATATATGGACCAGTTTCATCCTCACCAAGCACGAAAATATTTTTGTTATCTACTTTTTCTATAATTCCAGGGCGAGATACCTTTATACTCTCCCACGCATCTCTTGCTACTACGCTCTCCATACCAGTACCAACTATCGGTGCTGCGCTTTTAATAAGTGGCACAGCTTGGCGTTGCATGTTTGAGCCCATGAGTGTTCTTTTTGCCTCGTCATGCTCCAAAAAAGGAATAAGAGAGGCTGAAACACCCATAACCATACCATTACAAAGATCCATTAAAGTAACTTCTTCACGGCGAGAAAAAAGAATTTCCCCATTTTTGCGAGTTTCTATAAGATCATCTTTTATCATACCATCTGCATCAAGTGCCGTAGTAGCTGGGGCTATAGAGTGACCTTCTTCTTGCGCTGCTGTTAGATAGACGATTTCATTAGTTATTTTGCCATTTTCTACCTTACGATATGGAGCTTCTATAAAGCCCATATCATTTACCTTAGAATAAGTAGAAAGAGTATTGATAAGACCGATGTTTTGACCCTCTGGAGTCTCTACTGGACAAATACGACCATAGTGAGTTGGGTGAACATCACGCACCTCAAAGCCAGCACGCTCTTTTACTAGACCGCCTTCGCCTAGGGCTGAGAGACGGCGTTTGTGAGTGATTTCGCTTAGTGGGTTTGTTTGATCCATGAACTGACTTAGCTCACCACCTGTGAAAAACTCCATTATAGTAGTAGTGATCATTTTTGGATTGATTAAATCATAAGGCATAATCTCATCAAGATTTGTGCTTAGGCTAGTGAATTTATCTTTGATAGCTTTTTGCATTTTTACAAAACCAAGATGAAGCTCATTTGCCAAAAGCTCGCCTATTGAGCGAATTCTACGGTTACCAAGGTGGTCTCTATCATCGATTACGCCATCATTGTTTTTAACACGGATTAGGTATTTTGCGGTTTTGATTAGATCCTCACGAGTTAGAACATTTACATAATCAGGCACATCAAGACCTAATTTGTGGTTCATTTTCATACGACCAACACTAGTAAGGTCATAGCGTTCAGGATTAAAGAAAAGGTCATTTACAAAAGCTTTAGCTGCTTCTTTTGTAACAGGCTCGCCAGGGCGCATTACTTTATAAATGCGAATTGCAGCTAGGTCGTTTTCATCATCTACATTTTCGCTTTGGCGAAGTAGTTTTAGAGTCTCGGCATCTTGTAAAAATGAGTTTATAATAGCAGTATCCACACCAGCTGCGCGGTCGTTTGCTATATCAATGCTACTCTCGCTATTTAGGATTTTTGCGATTTTATTCTCATCAAGCTGAGTTAGGGTATCATAGATCACCTCTCCGCTTTCTTTATCGTAAATAGGACTAGCAAGATAGCGGCTAAGTAGCACTTCTAGTGGATATTCTACAAACTTCAAGCCATCAGCAACTAGCTTTTCAGCTTTGGCTTTACTTAGGCGTTTACCAGCCTCTAAGACCACATTGCCTTTTTCGTCTTTTAGGTCATAATCAAGCTTGCTAGTATAGTCCTCAGGGATAAAAGGCGCAAGCACTTTATTTTTCTTTATTTTTAGGTTTATGATTGGATAGAATAATTTTACTATATCTTGTTTTTTATATCCAAGCGCACGGAAAAGCACAGTAATAGGCACTTTACGGCGTTTGTTTATACGCACATAAAGAACATCTTTTGTGTCATACTCAAAATACAGCCATGAGCCACGATCTGGAATTATTTGAGCTGTGTAAATCATACGGTTTGCTACGGTTGGGCTTTCTTCTTCTTTAAAAATAACACCCGGGCTTCTGTGTAATTGATTTACAACAACACGCTCAACGCCGTTTATAACAAAGCTTACACGATCAGTCATAAGTGGAATATCACGAACAAAAATTTCTTGTTCTTTTGAGTCTTTGATACCTACTTTTTCACCAGTTTTCTCATCTCTTTCGTGAACAGTAAGGCGGATTTTCATTTTTAGATTGACAGCATAAGTAAGCCCACGCTCCATACACTCGCGAACAGTATATTTAGGTGCGCTAAGCTCAGAGCCAAGGTATTCTAGGCTAAGACGATTTTGCGCATCGTGGATAGGAAATATTGATTTAAAAACCTTTTCAATACCACTTTCCATTTTATCATTATCGATATTTAAAAAGTGTTCAAAACTCTTTTTTTGAAGTTGAAGTAAATTTGGGATTTCGATTTCTTTGGCAACGCCAGAAAAATCAACCCTTAAACGATTACCAGAAAATAGGCTGTTTAGCATTATTTTTCCTTGCTAAATAGAAATATAAGCGTAAAAACGCAAGACGAATTATTCCTTTACAGGAATTACATGAATAGCTTTTACAAGCAATTTTACTTTATCACCAGGTTTAAGGCCAAGATCCTCAAGCGAATCAGTAGTAAGCACGGAACTAAGTGTATCACATGCATCAAATGAACATTCTATTTGTGACATTACATCACCTTTTTTAATTTTTTTGACTGTAGCTTGGATATTGTTTCTTACTCCGTATTTCACGAATTCCCCCTTGGCGCCAAAGGACGCATTTAAAAATAGAATCTAAAGAATCAAACCTCTAAAGAAACATTAAGGATAATAAGAAAATTATTTTAATATTTTTTAGATATTCTATAAATCTAGAATTCCTACAAGGAATTCTAGATTAAAAAATTATTTTCTAGTCAAACTAGAAATATTTGTGAGCTAAAATTATTTAAGCTCTACTTTTGCACCTGCTTCTTCAAGCTCTTTTTTAGCTTTTTCAGCATCTTCTTTGCTAGCGCCCTCTTTTAGAACTGATGGAGTTTGCTCAACTGCATCTTTTGCCTCTTTTAGTCCAAGACCAGTAATAGCACGAACTACTTTAATTACACCGATTTTGTTTGCGCCGGCGTCAGTTAGAACGATGTTAAACTCAGTTTTTTCCTCAGCAGCAGCGCCAGCAGCAGCGCCAGCAGCACCAGCTACTACAACTGGAGCAGCACTTACGCCGAATTTTTCCTCGAATTCTTTTACAAGCTCAGAAAGCTCAAGAACAGAAAGACCTGAAATGTACTCTAATACATCATTTTTTGAAATTGCCATTTTATATCCTTTTTTATTTTTTAAAATTAAGCTGTTTGCTCTTTTTTCTCTTTAAGAGCATTTAAGCCGATAACAAAATTTTGTAGTGGAGCATTCCAAACTTGCAAAAGCATAGCGATAAGCTCGTCTTTGCTTGGTAGTTTTGAAAGAGCCACAACCTTAGCAACATCTGCAACTTCGCCGTCAATGTGAGCAGCTTTTAGCTTGAAAAACTCAGCATTTGCCTCAGCAAACTTAGCAGCTACTTTACTTACACTTAGCGCATCTCCGCCCCAGATAAAGATATTTGTATCTTTTAGAGCGATACCATCTTTATTGCTGTTTTTAAGGGCAATGCTAGCTAGAGTGTTTTTAATGATTTGAACCTTTACATCAGCAGTTCTTGCAGCATCACGCAAAGCTTCAAGTTTTTTTGTAGTAAGACCTTTAAAATCAGCAACTACAATAGCCATATCACCACTAAATTCATCTTGTAGTTGTGAAATTATTTTAGCTTTTTCTTCTCTAGTCACTTTCTTCTCCTTTCCGAAAGGCGATTTCAAGTAGGACTTTAAGGAATTCTAGAATTCCTTAAAAATTAAGTCAAAGACTCCGACTATCTCCAATCTAAGATTATTTCATATCAAGTAGCTCTTGAACATCAAGGCTAAGAGATGGGCTCATTGTAAGGCTAAGAGCCGCAGATTTGATATAGCGTCCTTTAGCAGATGCAGGTTTTTGGCGGTTAATAGCTTTTACAAAAGTTTGTAGGTTTTCGCTTAGTTTTTCTTTACTAAAGCTTACTTTACCTACACCAGCGTGGATATTTCCTTGTTTATCAACACGGAAGTTAACTTGACCGCTTTTAGCATTGCTAACAGCTTGAGCAACATCCATAGTTACTGTGCCAGTTTTTGGGCTAGGCATCAAGCCTTTTGGTCCAAGTGTTCTAGCTACTTTACCAAGAACACCCATTAAATTTGGAGTAGCGATAAGCACATCAAAGTTAATCTCACCTTTAGCTATCTCATCGATAAAATCCTCAGCACCAACAATATCAGCACCAGCTGCTTTAGCCTCATCAGCTTTAGCATCTTTTGCGACTACCGCTACACGAACCTTTTTGCCAGTTCCAGCAGGTAGCACAACAGAACCACGAACCATTTGATCAGCATGGCGTGGGTCAACATTTAAGCTTAGAGCAATCTCTACAGTTTCATCAAACTTAGCTGATGCAAGAGTTTTCACTGTAGTAATAGCTTCATCAAGTACATAATCTTTGCTAGAATCTACTTTTTCAAGCAAAGTTTTAAATCTTTTAGTTATTTTTGACATTATATTCTCCGCAAATTTTGCTTCCACTTAGTATTTAAAGTCTGCGTGGTAATAGACTTAGTCCTCTACAGTAATTCCCATAGAGCGAGCTGAACCAGCTATAATCTTAGCAGCTTGCTCACGATCTTTAGTATTAAGATCGGCTATTTTTTTCTCAACTATCTCAAAAACTTGAGCTTTTGTAAGCTTGCCAACTTTGTTTTTAAGAGGGTTGTCAGCACCTTTTTGCACACCAGCTGCTTTTTTGATAAGGTCAGTTGCAGGTGGTTGTTTAGTGATAAATGTAAAGCTTTTATCAGCATAAACAGTGATAACAACTGGGATATTAAAGCCAGCCATATCTTTTGTACGCTCGTTAAATGCTTTACAGAATTCCATAATATTAACACCTTGTTGACCAAGAGCTGGACCAACTGGTGGGCTTGGATTTGCTTTTGTAGCAGCAATTTGAAGCTTGATTTCACCAACGACTTTTTTAGCCATTTTCTACTCCTTAGATGATCTTCTCGACTTTTGTGTACTCTATCTCGACTGGTGTATTGCGACCAAATATTGAAACATTTAGGCGCAATTTACCTTGAAACATATTATATTCTTCAACTGTAGCGTTAAAGTTCGCAAACGGACCATCAGTAACACGCACAATCTCACCTGGCTCAAAAGAAATTTTTGGCTTGGGTGCTTCTTTTGTGCTTGCTTTTTCGATGATTTGTTTTACATCTTTTTCGCTAAGTGGGCTTGGCTTTTTTGCCTCGCCGATAAATCTGCTAACCTTTGGCAAAGATTGAATCAAATGCCAAAGACTAGTATCTAACTCAAGATTAGCAAAAACATAACCAGAATAAAGGCTACGCTCTTTAATCTTTTGCTTACCATTTTTGATCTCTATAACATCCTCAGTTGGCACAAGGATTTGTGCTAATTTCTCAGGAATTCCGTGATCAACTACTAAATTTTCAATAGCTCTTTTAACAGCCATTTCACTGCCTGCATAAGTTTGAATAGCATACCATTTATGTGACATAGCGATTCCTTATGCTACAAATTTAGAAATGCTAAAACTCATTAGCAAATCTACAAGTGCTAGAAATATTGAAACTACAGCTACAACCGAAACAACAGCTATAAAAGCAGTTCGCACTTGCTCTTTTGTAGGGAAAATGACCTTAGCTAGCTCAGCACGAGCAAGTCTGAAATATCCTATCAACTTATTCATTTAAAACCTTATAATGGCAGGGCAGGAGGGATTCGAACCCCCAACCATCGGATTTGGAATCCGGCGCTCTACCGTTGGAGCTACTGCCCTAAGGGCAATATTATTTAAGCTTAGTTTCTTTATGCACCGTATGCTTTTTAAGGCGTGGGCAATATTTTTTAAGCTCAATTTTATCAGTTGTTTTTTTGCTGTTTTTAGTGGTAGTATAGTTGATATCACCACACTCAGAACATTTTAGACCTATTTTAATACGAGTATTACTTGCCATTTTTTTCTCTTTTAAAATTTTTTAAAGGCGAATTCTACAATAAGTAAAATTCGCCATAGGGAATTCTAGAATTCTAAGCTTAGGCTAGAATTTTAGAAACAACGCCTGAACCAACTGTGCGGCCACCTTCGCGAATCGCAAAGCGAGTTCCATCTTCTAGCGCAACTGGAGCGATTAGCTCAACAGTGATTTTAACATTATCACCAGGCATAACCATCTCTGTGCCAGCTGCTAGAGTGATTGAACCAGTAACATCTGTTGTGCGTACATAGAATTGTGGGCGATAGTTGTTAAAGAATGGAGTGTGGCGTCCACCTTCAT
>OBLI01003597.1_pt1 | contig 11757 bp, 14 predicted proteins | sample 1519701 | NCBI WGS metagenome assembly OBLI01 (sample SAMEA3663005, study PRJEB22513) | pig gut metagenome | biome: pig gut; feature: pig-associated habitat; material: faeces | place: France | collected 2012 | reverse complement strand
TTTTTGTTCTTCACTCGCCTTGCACTAACTTTGCAACCGCATTGTTTTGATTTATAAACCGTATTAGGGCCTATACCACTTCCTATGAATATGAATCATTGTATTTCGCTTGTATTTAAATTGACAACAGCGATAATTTTGATTTGCTCGGCAAATACCGCAACCGCAAAAGATAAGAATGAAAAGCAAATTTGGGCTTTTGCTTATGGCACGTGTTTGAATGATTCTACAGTCTATGTATCTGCCATATCAACCATTCCTCATGCTACACTTGATAAAAAAACACAATTCCTGACCAACAGAGCAGCATATACTGCACAATTCCAACAATACCTAAAACAATTCGCAAGTGACAACCGTGGTATCCCTGCGACTTGTGCTATTTTCTTTGACACTAAAAAAAGCAGATTGGAAAAGAAATTCGCTAAAATGCGCCAAAGAGCCAAAAAGATAACTGACAAGAAATGGACTGAATTGAACGCAGGTGATTTTAAATGGGAACCTATCACAGAGGAATAACTAATCACATTATGTCCTCCCAAGACACTGCACTTCTCGCCCATCATTTTAAGTTCCTACATTATAATATATATGGATACGCTATATTTTAAAGTTGCGGATATATGCTTCGCCATTCATGCAGAGCATGCCAATGAAATCAAATCCTTATTGCCATCATATGCTCCTTTCTATCTCCAAAAATGTTCCGAGCCAATCATCTTAAACGCAGAGCTAATTGACGGCGAAGTAGATTGTAAACCGGAAGGAACTGAGTTGGGACAATTTGATTGCGGTGGTACTAATCACGGCATTTATCAAATGGATGATGGCTACAAAATTCTGATAAGCGATGCTGAAGGACAACTTGCCTGTGCCATGCGCACAAAGGGAGACTTCAGCCATTGCCGTATTTCGTTATTCGGTGAAACAGCAACCCGCCAATTCGGTATGGGCAATGCCATGATGATAGCTTTTGCCTTTGCTGCTGCTGTTCACGGCGTGTTACTGATGCACGCTTCGGTTATTATGTATAATGAGAAAGCCTATCTGTTTTTAGGAAAAAGCGGCACGGGAAAAAGTACGCATTCAGGATTATGGCTGAAATATATTCCAAATACAGATTTGCTGAATGATGACAACCCGGCCGTCAGAGTAAAATCCAACGGACAGGTTTGGGTTTACGGCACTCCATGGAGCGGAAAGACACCATGCTACCGCAATCTCAGTTTACCAGCAGGTGCGTTTGTCCGCTTGGAACAGCATAAGGAGAATATCATTGTTCGCGAAGCTAAATTGGAAGCTTATGCTTCGGTGTTGTCGTCATGTTCTACAATGATGTGGGATAAACAAACCTATCCTGCAATCACACAAACCGTAGCCAACGTGGTAAGTGCTGTACCGGCTTACTATTTAAAATGTCTACCCAATGAAGCTGCGGCTCAACTCTGCTGCCAAACCGTTGCTCAGCCATGATACAGGAACGAGTTATCGAGGTGCCCAATCACCTACTGATTGCCGAGATCAAGAAAGCATTAAACAGTGGCCACAGTGCTACCCTACGTGTAAAGGGATATAGCATGCGCCTCTTTTTGGAAAGCGGACGTGATATCGTGAAGTTGAATCCCATTCAGCCGGCAGAGATAAAGGTGCGCGATGTGGTATTGGCAGAAGTTGCACCGGCGCATTATGTTTTACACCGCGTCATCAAACGGAACGGCCGACAATTGGTACTGATGGGCGATGGTAATATTCGAGGCACAGAATGTTGCAACGACTCTGATGTGGTGGGTATTGCCACAGCCTTTTACCGAAAAGGGAGAAAAAAGCCCGACAGAACTGACGGTTTGAAATGGCGTGTTTACTCACGGATTTGGCTGGCACTTAAACCATTCAGAAGAATAATCCTTGGCGTTTATCGCCGAATATGCTAAACCAATAAAAATCTCTCTATATATGAAAAAGAAACCGGGTTTTGAAATGCGCGATGTGTGCGGCGAAAAAGTAATTATCGCCACCGGCATTGAAAATGTAGACTTTTGCAAGATGATTGCACTGAATGAGAGTGCGGCTTATCTTTGGGAGTCGCTCAATGACAAAGATTTCGATACTCAAACACTGGCCGATTTGCTTTGCAGTGAATATGAAGTCGACAGCACAACAGCTTTGGCAGATGCAAAAAAAGTTGCAGAAAGTTGGTTGGAATGCGGCATTGTTGAAAACTGATTATAAGCTCTTTGAATCAATAAACTAACAAATGAAAGAATTAACACTGAAATACGGATGCAATCCTAACCAAAAGCCCTCACGCATTTATATGGAAGAGGGGCAACTGCCTATTGAAGTGCTTGGTGGGCGACCGGGTTACATCAACTTTTTGGATGCTTTGAATGGCTGGCAACTTGTAAAGGAATTGAAGGAAGCCACCGGCTTAGCCGCCGCCGCATCATTCAAGCACGTTTCTCCCGCCGGAGCAGCAGTTGGACAGCCTTTGAGCGATACGCTTCGCAAAATTTATTTTGTAGACGATGTACAATTACCGCTTTCGCCCATCGCTACAGCTTATGCTCGTGCTCGCGGCGCAGACCGGATGTCATCCTATGGTGATTTCATCGCGCTGTCTGACATTTGCGATGAAGCCACCGCGCTACTCATCAAACGCGAAGTAAGCGATGGCATCATTGCTCCCGGCTATACCCCCGAAGCTTTGGAAATACTGCAGGCTAAAAGAAAAGGCACTTATGTCATTCTTCAAATCAACACGCAATATCGCCCCAATCCCATAGAACGCAAGCAGGTTTTTGGGGTAACCTTTGAACAGGGTCGTAATGAAATCAACCTTAACGAAGACAACTTGTTTGACAATATTCCAACAGACAATAAAGTTTTCACAGAGGAAGCCAAACGCAATTTGAAAATTGCCCTCATCACTTTAAAATACACGCAATCAAATTCGGTGTGCTATGTAAAGGACGGACAAGCCATCGGCATTGGAGCCGGACAGCAAAGCCGTATCCACTGCACCCGATTGGCAGGCAACAAAGCCGACATTTGGTGGCTCCGCCAGCATCCCAAAGTGATGAATCTGCCCTGGGTGGAGAAAATTCGCCGAGCCGACCGCGACAACACGATTGATGTATACATATCCGATGACTATGAGGACGTGCTGGCAGAAGGAGTTTGGCAACAATTCTTCACAGAAAAGCCGGAACCACTCACCCGAGAAGAGAAGAAAGATTGGATTGCACAAAACACAGATGTAGCATTGGGTTCTGATGCCTTCTTCCCCTTCGGCGACAACATTGAGCGTGCTCACAAAAGCGGAGTTAAATATGTGGCGCAAGCCGGCGGCAGTGTACGCGACGACCACGTAATAGCTACCTGCAACAAATATGGTATGGCTATGGCCTTCACCGGCATTCGCTTGTTCCATCATTAATATGTTGCCGCATGGTTTCAACCACACGAAAAGCCTCCGATGAGGAGATTGAAAAAGCCATCATCGGAGGCATTACATTTAAGGGAAGCAAATCTGCTTCCCCCACAAGCAAAAACAAGGTCAAAACAAAAGCCAAAAAGAAAGGCTATATTACGGGAGCTCACGGTTCTGGTTCTGCTAAGAAGAAAGCAGACATACGTACACGCCGTGCCAATCGGAAAAAGAGTTAAAGTATATTCTTTTACATAAAAGAATGCATCGACTTGAATGCTATACTGCATTGAAATCAACTTCTTTATACTCTTCCTTTCTTGTTGCTTTTACTTTTGTTTCCGACAGACGTTCCCCCCCAATCCAGATTCAAAATCTTTCTTGGGGAGTCAAAGAAAAACGTACTTAATACACAAAGTTCGCATGTCTTGTATCTTACACATAGAAACTTCCACGGATGTTTGTTCAGTAGCCTTGTCTCAAGACGGCATGTGTTTGTTTGAACAAACGTGCAGTGAAGGCCCTTCCCATGCAGCAGTATTGGCCGGTTATATTGACGAAGCATTATCGTTTGCCGACAGCCATGCCATTCCGCTTGATGCCGTGGCAGTAAGCAAAGGCCCCGGATCATACACCGGATTGCGCATCGGTGTATCTGCGGCCAAAGGTGTTACTTATGGACGAGATGCCCGACTAATCGCCATAGATTCATTAAAAATCATCACAGTGCCCACACTGTTGCATGCTCCGGACATACCGGAAAATGCACTTTTGGTTCCTATGATTGATGCACGTCGCATGGAAGTGTATTGTGCTGTATATAATCGCGCCCTGCACGAAGAAGCTCCCATCCAAGCCTTGGTTGTCGATGAAACGACCTTTCTCCCTTGGTTAAACCAAGGCCCGGTATTTTTTATGGGTAATGGGGCCGCCAAATGCCAAGAAGTAATTTGCCATCCCAACGCACACTTTATTTCCGATGCCCGCCCCTTGGCCCGCAACATGATACCTCTTGCAGAAATGGCCATTGCCCGCAATGAGTTTGTTGATGTGGCCTATTTTGAACCATTTTATCTCAAAGAATTTGTTGCCATCAAGAGTAAGCCCAAAGGTATTGAGATGCCGAAAAGGAATGGGAAATAACCGAGTAAAACAAATTATTAAATAGTGGCAACAATACTGATTCAATGACCATTTTCTTGTTGCTATAAGTCATTCCACTACAGCGTTTTTCTATAATATATGAATACACAGCATACAAACAGTACAGAACCGCACGACTACAACAGTACACAATCTGCCTTGAAGCTCCCCGAATATGGTCGAATGATACAGCACATGGTAGACTACGCCCTGACTATTGAAAACAAAGAAGAAAGGCAACGCTACGCAGAAGCCATTGCGACCATCATGCTCGGACTTAATCCGAAGATGAAAGAAGTGCCGGGCTTTAAGCACAAAGTGTGGGACCATTTGGCATATATGTCCGATTACAAGCTCGACATCAATTATCCCTTTGAAATAAGCAAAAAAGCAATCCGGCAAGAAACGCCCAACAAATTGCCCTACCCCAAAGGAGAAATCCGTTTTCGCCATTACGGGCGATTACTGGAGCAAGCCTTGAACCAGTTGACCGAAATGGAAGCTAATTCCTCTCGCGAAAATCTCACTCGTCTGATAGCCAATCGAATGAAGCGGAATTTGGCTGATTGGAAGGGCGATGGCATACAAGATGCCAAGGTTGCACATGATATAGCCATGTATACCAACGGTAAAGTAGACCCCGACTTTCAACGCGAAGGACAAGAGTTGATGCACATTGGCGAAAACCGCTTCCGCACGCGCAAAAACAAGGGGTTATTCTAACAACGCACAGATTGAACACCACAAAATAATCGCTATGAGTACGTTCATCATTGAAGGCGGCCACCGACTGAAAGGAGAAATCACTCCTCAGGGAGCCAAGAATGAAGCATTGCAGGTAATATGTGCCACGCTGCTGACTGCTGAAACGGTGCGCATACAGAACATTCCCAATATTTTGGATGTGAACAACTTAATTGCGCTTTTAGAGCAAATGGGAGTTGACATCCAATGGAACGGACCGGGCGATTGTTCCTTCTGTGCAGCCCGAGTTGACTTAGCCTACCTTCAAAGTCGGGAATTTTTAGACCGTTGCTCCCGGCTCAGAGGTTCTGTGCTGCTTATTGGCCCCTTAACCGCCCGTTTCGGATTGGCACGCATTGCCAAACCTGGAGGCGACAAGATTGGGCGCCGACGTTTAGACACCCATTTCTACGGCATGCAGAAATTAGGAGCCCGCTTCTTTTTTAATGAAGAGGAAGGCACGTACAACATTGAGGCAAAAACGCTGAAAGGCACTTACATGTTGCTCGACGAAGCCTCTGTAACGGGCACAGCCAACCTCGTCATGGCTGCTGTGTTGGCCCAAGGAACCACCACCATTTACAATGCCGCCTGCGAACCATATATCCAGCAACTTTGCCATTTACTCAACAAAATGGGAGCTCGCATTGAAGGAATAGCCTCCAATCTGCTGACCATCACCGGCGTAGAATCACTACACGGCAACGTACACCACCGCATACTGCCCGACATGATTGAAATAGGTTCCTTCATCGGCATGGGCGCCATGGTAGGAAACGGGCTTACCATCCGGGGCGCAGGCGTCAAATCATTGGGCATTATCCCCGAAGCCTTCCGCAGGTTAGGCATCAAACTCTACATCAAGGGCGATGACATCCTTATCCCCCAACAGAACCACTACCAGATAGAAACCTTTGTCGACGGCTCATTCATGACCTTAGCCGATGCCCCGTGGCCCGGCCTCACCCCCGACCTCCTGAGTGTACTCATCGTTGTGGCCACACAAGCCCGCGGGTCCGTACTCTTCCATCAGAAAATGTTTGAGAGTCGCCTCTTCTTTGTAGACAAACTCATTGAGATGGGAGCACAAATCATACTTTGCGACCCACATCGTGCCGTTGTGGTAGGACACGACCACAAAATCAAATTGCGCGGACGCCGTATGGTATCGCCCGACATTCGAGCCGGCATAGCCCTCCTGATTGCAGCGCTTAGTGCAGAAGGAACAAGCCAAATTGACAATGTGGAACAAATCGACAGAGGCTACGAATGTATTGAAGAAAGACTCAGACGCTTGGGAGCACACATCACCCGCAAACCATAACTACGGTAAAGATGATTCGAACTAACGACGTGTTCCTCATCGGACACATCAGCAAACACAGGGGGTTGAAAGGTGAGGTCGAACTGGTATTCACCGACGACATATTCGATACCGGCAACTCCCCTTATCTTATACTCGAAATGGACGGCATCCTCGTCCCCTTCTTTTGGGAAGAATACCGTTTCAAAAATACAGATACAGCCATCTTCAAGTTTGAAGACATTGACACTGAGCAGCAAGCACGCAGTTTAGTAGGTCATGCCGTATACTATCCCAAATCCGAACTGCCACAGCATGACGCAGAAGACAACATCCCTATGCTTTCCAGTTTCAAGGCACTCACCGGCTACAGCGTAGCAGACACACAAGGCGGACCTCTCGGCACTGTGGTAGGGGTAGACGACTCCTCAGCCAATATCCTACTCTATATTGAGGACGAAAATCAACGCGAAATCATCATCCCCTTCCACACCGATTTCTTAGTTAATTTCGACTATACTGAACGTACCCTCCTACTCCACCTCCCCGAAGGGTTGCTCAACCTGTAACACATTGGAATAACCCAATCCAAGAGTTTACATTACTTTTCGCAACACTTTGAGTTGCGTGAGTAATCTGAAAACCCTTTAAACTCCAACCGCCCTCACACATGAAACACATTGCAATATTAGGTTCAACAGGCTCCATCGGCACCCAAGCCTTGGACGTAATCAAGAACCATCCCGATTGCTTTGAAGCAACAGTACTCACGGCCGGCAACAATGCTGATTTACTCATCCGTCAAGCCCAAACCTTCAAACCCGACTGCGTAGTCATTGCCAACGAAGATCTTTATGACAAAGTACGCAACGCTTTAGCCAACCTACCCATCAAAGTCTACGCCGGAAAAGAAGCCATCTGCCAAGTCGCCCAACACAGCCAAGTCGACATTGTACTCACAGCCATGGTCGGATTTGCCGGACTGCAACCTACGGTAGCAGCGCTCAAAGCAGGCAAGGCAATCGCTTTAGCCAACAAAGAAACGTTAGTAGTGGCCGGGAGCATTATCAAGCAGTTGGCATTAAAATATGGCACCCCCATTCTGCCCGTTGACAGCGAGCATTCCGCCATATTCCAATGTATCAACGGCGAACAAGGCAACCACATACGGCGCATCCTCTTAACGGCATCCGGAGGTCCCTTCCGCCAATTCACGCTTGAAGAATTGGAAAAGGTCACACCCGCACAGGCATTACAACACCCTAACTGGAAAATGGGTGCCAAAATCACCATAGATTCCGCCACCATGATGAACAAAGGATTTGAAATGATTGAGGCCCATTGGCTCTACGGCATACAGCCCGAAGCCATTCAGGTGGTGGTACATCCCGAAAGCGTCATACACTCAGCCGTAGAGTTCGACGACGGCGCCGTCATCGCACAACTGGGAACGCCCGACATGCGCCTCCCCATCCAATACGCCTTCAGCTACCCCCGGCGCCTGCCCCTGAACGGAGAGCCGTTAGATTTGTTCCGCCTCCGCACCCTGCGGTTTGAAGAACCAGATCTAAACCGTTTCCCCTGTTTAGCTTTAGCCTACGAAGCCATAGCCCGGGGCGGGAACATACCCTGTGTACTCAATGCTGCCGGTGAAGTCTGCAACGAAGCATTTCGGCAAGAGCGAATCAGCTTCATGGACATCCCCCGAATTACAGAAACCATCATGTCCAAAGCCTGCTTCACAGCCCATCCAACACTGGAAGACCTCTATGCCACAGACGAACAAGTACGACTTCAAACTTTAGAACTGATTGGTAGCTAAATGCTTAGGTCATAAGAGATAAGGTTAGAGGTTATAAAGCGACAGCTTAGCGGTCCTATTTTTCCGCACCAAGCAGCATTATACCCTCTTCACCTAACCCATATCCCCCACTTAATTCACAAACAAACTCCCTTTTTTCCACTCGAAAGCCACGAACCCGCGAAAACAAATTCCCGCCCGAGCTTTCCCAACCAACTCACAACTCACTCATGGAAGTATTCCTTATTCGAGCCTTGCAGCTCATTCTATGTTTTGCCCTGCTCATCCTGTTGCATGAAGGAGGCCATTTCCTTTTTGCCAAACTCTTCAAAGTTCGCGTAGAAAAATTCTGTCTATTCTTCGACCCCTGGTTCACCCTCTTCAAGTTCAAGCCCCGCAACAGCGACACCACTTACGGCATAGGATGGTTACCCTTGGGAGGATATGTAAAAATCTCCGGCATGATTGACGAATCGATGGATATAGAGCAAATGCAACAGCCCGTCAAGCCCTGGGAATTTCGCGCCAAGCCAGCGTGGCAACGCCTCTTCATCATGATAGGCGGCGTACTCGTCAATTTCATTTTGGCATTTGTAATCTATTCCGCCGTATTGTTCACCTGGGGCGAAAGCTATATCCCCATCAAAAATTTCACCCACGGCTTCAAGTTCAACGAGCAAGCCCGCGAGTTAGGATTTCGAGATGGCGACATTCTGCTCGGCACTGACACCAAAACCTTTGAGAAATTCGATGGCAATGTCTACCGCGACCTCAGCGAAGCCCATAAAGCCACTGTGTTGAGAAACAATCAAACAGTGTCCATCCCCCTCCCCGGCAATCTCAACATGCTGGAAATGATTAAACAAGAGCCCCGCTTTGTAGAAGTCCTGGTACCCGCCGTAGTCGACAGTGTAGTCAGCGGCACAGCAGCCCACAAAGCCGGGCTACGTGCCGGCGACCACATCGTAAGCTTCAACGGAACACCCTTCACCACCGTCAACGACTTCAACCTCATCAGCGGTTCGCTTCACGACGTATTAGCTACCGCCTCCCCTGCCGACAGCGCCAAACTCCGTCAAGCCACCATCGTAGCCATACACCGAGGCTCCTCACAACCCGACACCATCGCCCTCACGCTCGACAAAGACTACAAAATGGGCATCGTATGGGCCAACCCCATGACCAACGAATACCAAACGACCACCCGAACCTACGGCTTTTTTGAAAGTATACCCGCAGGCTTCACCCATGGTTGGCAGGTCCTCGCCGGCTATGTCGATGATTTAAAATATCTCTTCACCTCCGATGGCGCCAGAAGCGTAGGCTCCTTTGGCACAATAGGCAGCCTCTTCCCCGCAACATGGGACTGGTGCCGCTTTTGGGAACTCACCGCTTTCATATCCCTGATGCTGGCCTTCATGAACATCCTGCCCATTCCTGCCTTAGATGGCGGCCACGTATTCTTCCTCCTCTTTGAAGTCATCACGCGCCGCAAACCAAGCGACAAGTTTATGGAGCGCGCCCAAACTGTAGGCATGACCCTCCTGCTGTTACTCATGGCCTGGGCAATCTTCAACGATTTCCGCAACTTCCTTTTCTGAGTGGTTGCAGGTTATGAGGTTGTTGCTGAGGTGATGAGAGATAGGGTTATAATTATACAACTCACTGAGCAGTGGAGATTATATCCGTTCTACCAGCAAAATGGGAACGTATAATTTGCTATTTACTGCCCAAACTATTCATTCCTCTATACGCTTTTTTATCCCCCAAAAAAGCATTCACTCCTTCACACGGAGTGTGTTTTCACCTGATTTTCAAAGGATTCAAGTGTGAAGGCTTGATTTTTCAAGCCTTCACACCTCAGGGGGCGTTAGGACAGCTTTTTCTCCTGATTGCCAAAGGTTTTCCGGTGTGAAGGATTGTTCATTCAACCCTTCACAAGCCTTCACAGCCGGTGTGAAGGCCTTGAAATCCAACCCTTCACACCTCAAGGGGCGTTAGGACTGCTGATTTCCAGATTGCCAACGATTTTCCGATGTGAAGAATTGTTCGTTCAACCCTTCACAAGCCTTCACAGCCGGTGTGAAGGCTTTGAAATCCAACCCTTCACACTTAAAGCCTATGAAAATCAACAGGAAACTCACTCTGTGTGAAGGAGTGAATGCTTTTTTCGGGAAATAATAATCGTATATACACGCGCGCGAAGAGGGCATGTCTTAAACAGATTTCGCCTTTTATCCGTTTCATTGACCCATCCGGACACAGCGTGAAGTTTTCTTCACAAGTCGCCGACTATTTCGCAGAGCTCGGCGAGTTGGAAAAACAACTCCAGGACTTTTCGGAAAGGCTTTTCATAACCTCAAATCCTATTCCTCAAAACTTTTCGCATCTGAAACTTCAGACAGTAATTTGATAACCTTATACTCCGATGAAGCGACCATTACCCCGATAGTGCAACGACCTCTTGCCCTCATTCCTCGGTTACTACCCGCAACAGGTCATCCGGACTTTTCAAATACGCCTGCACACCCGGCAAACCACGCAAAAAGTCCTCATCCCTAAAGCCCCAAAGCACCAACACACAGCGAAGCCCAGCCTGGCGCGCTGTTTCCCAATCGACCTCCGAATCGCCCACATAAACCGCTTCCTCTGGTCTGCTACCCAACTCCTCCAAAGCCTTCAACACCCCGTCAGGATGAGGCTTGCGCCGCACAGTTTCGCTCTCGCCTACTGCCGAAGTCACCAAATCTGCAAAGAAACGCCGGTTCAATTCCTGCACGGCCGGATGCAGCTTGTTTGAAACGATGGCTATCTTCACCCCTGACTCGCGTAGCTTTTCCATCATGGGCAATATGCCCGGATAGGGCTGTGTAGTGTCCAGACAATGCTCCAGATAATGCGAACGGAATGTTTGGAACACCTCTTCAAATGCCACACCCTCCACTGCATTTTTCACGGCATTCTGCATCAAACGTACAATACCATTTCCCAAGAAACTCCTTACCTCCTGCAACGAGCATTCCCGCAACCCATGTTTGCGAAGCGCGTAATTCACACTGCCGGCCAAATCGCCCAAGGTGTCAAGCAAGGTGCCGTCTAAATCAAAAACAACTGTGTTCAGCATATTCTTTACTGGTTTAGTTTATTCAGCCGCGAAATTACGAATTGCCACATACCATCCAAACAACAAAGGCAAACTAATTTGAAAATTCCGCGGTTTTTTGATAAAGCCGGCAGCAGTTCGGAAAATACAATTAAAAAAACTTGCGCTTTTTAATTCCTTTTCTCTCACTTTGCACGGCTTTTCTTTTTGTCCTGCACTCGCCTTGCACTTACTTT
>OBLI01003596.1_pt1 | contig 11760 bp, 6 predicted proteins | sample 1519701 | NCBI WGS metagenome assembly OBLI01 (sample SAMEA3663005, study PRJEB22513) | pig gut metagenome | biome: pig gut; feature: pig-associated habitat; material: faeces | place: France | collected 2012 | reverse complement strand
ACCCTCCTCGCGGAAATTGCTTGGCATTCTGGATAATTCTCTTACGATATATCCGTCTACCCATGGACGATCAGACTCCATATCCGGTGTGATTCCGTAATTACCGATCAATGGATATGTCATAACTACTGCCTGTCCTGCATAGGATGGATCGGTCAGCACCTCCAGATATCCTGTCATAGAAGTATTAAATACAATCTCACTTATCACTTCTCTCGTAGAACCAATGCTGGTCCGGTAAATACATTCCCGTCTTCAAGTATAAGAAAAGCTTTCATTCGTTCACCCTGTCCTTTCTAATTTTTCCCAAAAAAAAAAAATTATTTTTTCTTTTTCTTTCTTCTTATCAAAACAAATCTGCCATTTACACAGCCATCTGCCTGACCCTGCATTATGATATTACTGCACACAGATATCACAATACCTAAATTGTAAAAAGTGTATCATATCATACACTTTTTTTCAACCTTTTTCGCACAACAAATAGTGCTTAAGTTTTTTGCATATTTATTCAAAATTTATGCATTTTTTATATGAGCATATCCTTTCACGCTTTACGCAACAGGACGCAGCTTCCTATTACATGACAACAGTGTGCGCTTTCGCACACACTTTATTATCCCACGCATCCTGCTTCTGTCAAAAACTGCACAAACTGCTGCTCCGGCATCGGCTTTGCATACAGATACCCCTGAAACTGGTCGCAGCCCATCTCTGCTAACATATCTGCCTGTTCCTGCGTCTCCACGCCCTCTGCGATAATATGCAGTTCTAATTCCTTGATCATCTCGATCGTATGACGGAGCGTAACGGAAGCCTTCTGCTGCTTAGCTGCTGCCCATACGATCTCCTTATCTAACTTTACAATATGAAATGGGTAGGAAAACAGATAATGCACCGTTGCAAATCCGCTTCCAAAATCATCCAGCGAAAACTGTATACCCTTGCTGTTCATCTGACGCATAAATTCTGCAAGCTGTTCACTCGACTGCACGGTTGCGGTTTCCGTCAGTTCTAAATTGATCATCTCAGACGGAATCTGATACTTCTGCATTACTTTGTCAAATACATCACAGAGATTCTTCTGCACACACTGTGCCGCAGAAAGATTGATCTCAATATACTTGATTCCATACTGCCTGATATTATTTTCATGGATCATGCGGCAGACCTCTGCAAATACCAGTTCCCCGATTGCAAGGATCATGCCGTTTTCCTCTGCACGCGGAATAAATTCATCCGGACTGATAAAGCCATATGTCTCATCATAGAGCCGTATCAACGCTTCTGCGGAATGGTACTCTCCGGTTACTGCATTACGGATCGGCTGGTAGTATACGTCAAACTGTTTCTCCCGGATCGCCCGCTTTAACAGCTTATCGAGATCTAATGTCCTGCGCATCTTCTTTAGTGTACCCGGATCTGCATAAACGGTGTCAAAGTCTCCGTTCTTTTCCGCATTCGCGATACAGTACTGGATTGCATTCTCCATCTCATGCTGGGAAAGTACATTCTGTGGGTAACCGACTACGCAGGTAATGATCTGAAGCTTAAGCTCTACTTCTCCGATCTCAAACGGTGTTGCAAAGCACTCACGTACCTCTTCTAACACGGCTTTCCTTTTTTCGCATGGAACGATCAGTGCAAACTTTATGCCACTGACACGATAAATCTCACAATCCGGTTCGGTTGCCTTTAAAGCATCTGCAACCTGACAAAGCAGTTTCGTCCCTGCTCTGACACCAACCATATCGTTAATATTGCGAAATTCATGCAGCTTGACTACGATCACATCAAACGGACTTTTTCTCGTGATCTTATCATTTAATGTGTCAATGAATGCAGTACGGTTCCACAGCTGTGTCTGGGAATCCACAAAATCTTCCGCATTCTGCAAGGTCATATAAATCAGCAGTACTGCAAGCATCATGCTAAACTGTGTGATCAACAGCCGCGGGAAAACAGTCTGTATCACGATTGCCACAATATTTGTAAGCATGAAAAAATATACAATATTACGCTGCATGACAGAAAAGGCATCGTGATGGCGGGTGACTGCGCTTAAACTGGCAAGCAGTGCCAGCATAAGAATACCATTCACCACAAACTTTAGCGGCCCGTTGCAATAGTGACCAGAAGCATCAAAGTAGAAAATTCCCTTTGTCAGTGGATTCGTAAGCACCAGTGTAAAATCCACTGCTGCAAGTACCATCTTTTTCCATTGCTTCACCGGTGAAACACGCTCGATGATAGAACATATATATACCGTATACAGAAACACCGCTGCATGTGCCATCAAAAAATAAAGCACCAATGCAGTATAGCATAAAAAGTGCGGTACCGACTCTACATATGAAATCATATACACCGTTACAATATCTAAAACTGTCGATGCCATTGCCGTACATAAAAAGCCAAGATATACCCGGTTCACCTTCGATGGTGAATTCTTCTTATATAAAAACAGACGAAGCAGCAAAAGCTCAATGATGATCGCGCAGACATCATAGTGTATGTTCCAATTCATAAGTAGTTCTCCAATCCCTTACATAGTATAGGTATATTGTAGCAATTTTTCGTATTTTTTTCAAGTCTGTTGTTAATTTTGCACAATGCCACTAGAATAGCTTTTCTGATAGGATCAGGATGTCAAAAGACGGAAGCAGATCTTATCTGCTTCCGTCTCCTGTCCCTTTTCTATCCACACATGATTAGTGCTTTGGTACGATTTTCTCTTTTCCGCCCATATATGGCTGTAATGCCTTTGGAATATTTACACTTCCGTCTGCATTCAAGTTGTTCTCTAAGAATGCGATCAGCATTCTAGGCGGAGCTACAACGGTGTTATTCAGGGTGTGTGCAAAATATTTTCCATCCTTACCTTTTACACGGATTTTTAATCTTCTTGCCTGTGCATCGCCAAGGTTCGAACAGCTTCCGACCTCGAAATACTTCTTCTGTCTTGGGGACCATGCCTCTACATCACAGGACTTCACCTTCAGATCAGCCAGATCACCGGAGCAGCACTCTAAGGTACGTACCGGGATATCCAGACTACGGAACAGATCTACGGTATTTTTCCAGAGCTTGTCATACCACATCTTAGACTCCTCCGGCTTACATACAACGATCATCTCCTGCTTCTCGAACTGATGGATACGGTACACGCCACGTTCTTCAATACCGTGTGCACCCTTCTCCTTACGGAAACATGGAGAATAACTGGTCAGTGTATATGGAAGCTTCTCCTCATCATTGATCGTATCGATAAACTTACCGATCATAGAATGCTCGGAAGTACCGATCAGATACAGATCCTCGCCCTCGATCTTATACATCATGGCATCCATCTCATCAAAACTCATAACACCTGTCACGACATTGCTTCGGATCATAAATGGTGGAACACAGTAAGTAAATCCACGGTCGATCATAAAGTCTCTTGCATAAGAAATTACAGCAGAATGGATTCTTGCGATATCGCCCATCAGATAATAGAAGCCGTTTCCTGCTACCTTGCCTGCTGCATCTAAGTCGATTCCGTCAAAGCGCTCCATAATATCTGTATGATATGGGATCTCAAAATCCGGAACAACCGGCTCACCAAACTTCTCGATCTCTACGTTACAGGAATCATCTTTTCCAATCGGTACGGAAGGATCGATGATATTTGGAATCGTCATCATGATCTTGGTTACTTTTTCCTGTAATTCTCTTTCCTGCTCCTCTAACTCAGCCAGACGTGCAGCATTCGCGCTTACCTGTGCCTTCACCTCTTCGGCTTCAGCCTTCTTGCCTTCCTTCATCAGTCCACCGATCTGTTTTGATAAAGTATTACGGCTTGCACGCAGCGCATCCGCTTCCTGCTGTGTCTTTCTTGCCTGCTCATCTAATGCGATCACTTCATCTACCAATGGCAGCTTGTGATCCTGAAACTTCTTCTTAATGTTCTCTTTTACGACTTCCGGATTCTCTCTTAAAAACTTTAAATCAATCATTTCTTCCTCCATTGCATCTTGTGCATTTTGATTTTGGTGTGCTTGGAAAATACATGAAAAAAAACTTCCATCCCACGCAGCTTTTGCTGCATGGGACGAAAGATTCATCTTCCGCGTTGCCACCCATATTGCCAGATTCCTCTGACCTCTCGACGTATGATATAGGATACGACCCTCGTGATTCTCATCACAGACTCTGAAAGTGGAAAGATTCTTCCCTGTACCGGTTCACACCACCCACCGGCTCTCTGCCACAGTTCTCAAATCGTAGCTTTCGTCACTGTCCATTCATATGACCTATTATACAATCATTATTCCCCAGTGGCAAGGATTAAATTAGAAAACTTCTGCCTCTGTTTCTGTCACTTCCTCTGTTGTTTCTTCTGCTTCTGTCTCCGGCACTTCTTCGGTCATCTTTTCTTCCGTTTCAGTATCTTCCACAGCAGTGTTTCCGGTTTCTGTTTCCTGATCTTCTTCCGTAATTCCTTCGGTCTCTGTTTCCGGTTCCTCCTCTGTCATTACTTCCGATGCTTCTTCGGTTGCTTCCTCAGTTACCGCTTCTGTGTCCGGAACAGTCTCAATGCCGGTGTTATCCTCTCCATCTGACGAATTCGTAGATGGTGTATTCGTAAGATCTGTAACTTCAATCCGGATCGTAAGGCTTGTAGTATGACTTGCCTCTAACGGGTTCGCAGCTGTTACCGCTACCGTATAAATACCGGCTGCCGTAAAGTTGTAAATACCGTTTTCATCCGCAGTCAGTACATCTCCTGCTTCATTTGTAACCTGTAACCGGATTTGTGCGCTGTCCACGGCTGTTCCGCTTACCAGTGCTGCTGTCACCTTAGAAGGATCGAATACCGGCTGGTCAGCAAGATCAAGCTGCATCTGATAGCATGCAAGCGTCTCATCGTATACTGCCTGAAGCGTTTCATCCAGTGTAAGAACCGGTGCTGCCGTATCCTGTACAAGTACCTTACGGATGCTTTCCGTCTGTTTATTGCCTGTCGGATTCGTTACTGCATAGCGGATCTGATACTCACCTGTCTTGCTGTATACATATGCAGCCATCTCGTCTGCACCGTTCAGCGTTACAAAGGTGTCTGTTCCCGGCAGCTTCACTGCAACCGTAACCGCTGCTGTCAGATCCTTACCGGATACCAGACCTGCCTTGATTCCTGCAAGCAGGTTCACACTGCTTCCATACTCTGCGGTCTGATCCGTAAAGTCTCCTGTAAGAACCGGAGCTTTGGTATCCTGTACCTTTATCTTTGTAGTCTTTGTGGTTGTCTTCTTGCTGGTTGCATTTACCGCAACATACTTGATCTGATAAGTACCTACCTTTGTAAAGGTATAGCTCTTAGCGGAAGCATCCTTTAAAAGCTTATAAGACTTATCGGATGGTGCTTTTACATAGACCTTCATTGTAGACAATACAGACTTTCCACTGACAAGCTTCGCTGTAATTCCCTTCTTCAGATTTAACTTACTCTTATACTCCTGTGTTCTTGCTGTCTTTACGCCCTTTACAACCGGTGCCTTGGTATCACGTACCGTGACAGTCATCTTCTTCGTGGTCGTCTTTTTGCTGGTCGGATTGGTTGCAACATATTTTACGTAATATTTTCCTATCTTGGTAAACTGATAAGACTTTATGGACTTTGCATTTAACTTCTTATAGGACTTTGCAGATGGTGCTTTTATATAGACCTTCGTTGCGCTAAGTACGGATTTTCCGCTGACAAGCTTTGCTGTAATACCTTTTTTGTAATTCATCTTCGACTTGTATTCAACCGTCTTTTTCGACTTCACACCCTTTACGACCGGTGCCTTGGTATCGCGTACCGTAACCTTACAGCTCTTTTTTGTTACCTTATTGTTGTGTGTATTGGTTACATAATAATTGATCTTATATGTACCTGTTTTCTTAAAGGTAAACTTATTCCCCTTGAAAGTCTTTTCCTTTTTGCTTCCCGGATAAATGACTTTGATCTTAATCTTCTTCGTCAGATTCGTTCCATCTACCGTCTTTGCCGTTACCTTACTTTTCACCTTGATCGAACTGTTATATTCCCTAGTCAGCTTACTCTTTACACCGCTTATCGCTGCCGGCTTATCGTCTACTACAAGAAATGTCAGGACACGCGATGCACTTCTACCTAATGCATCCGTCACGGAATAGCTAACGTTATATCCACCAAGTGCTCTGGTATTTACCCCACCACCAATTGCCATGCTTCCACTTACAATATTGTTCAGGGAGTCATAGGCCGTTACATAAGCATATGGATTAAATTCTGAACCGTAGGACACGTTAAAGCTGTCTGCCGCTGCATCAATATGTGGCATTGCAGAAGCATATGGATTTGCCGGGTCCGGATCAGTCGGGTCCCATCCCTGTCCGCTCATCGGAATATGCATTGCAACCGGCTTTCCGAGCGGATCATTTGCCGCACTTCCATTGATGATATTTACCGTTGTTCCGACCGGACAGTTGTCATAGATCCACTTGGCATCTGCAACCGTCAGACGGATACATCCATGGGATGCCACAACACCCAGCTTATTGTATGCATAATAAGACTGTGCCGCTTTATTCACAGAATTATATGGTACGGAATGGAACAGGATCGAACCTGTGATTCTGGTCGAATACTGTCCATAGGAACTAAAGTATAATTCCTTCCAGATATATTTTGCCTGTGTATGGAAGGTACCGACCGGTGTCGCATTTCCAACCGAACAGACAAATGCCTTTACCGGTGTTCCATCTAAGGTATAAACTGTAACTACATTGGTCGTCTTATTGACCTGTATGGAGTAATTTCCCGCCGCCTTGACCTGTGTACTTCCGAAAAAGATTCCGGCTGCAAGTACAAATACAGCAAGCATGAGATGTAATCCATACTTTTTTTTCATAATACTCCTCATCCTCTCGTCCTTTCTACCCACTTTGCGGGCATGCTCTATTTTCCAACATATTCTTGTATTATAGTAATTTTTTCCAATTTCTTCAACTCTTATTTTTCTCAGAAGCAGAAGAAAACAAAACAGAAGTGCATCATATCCTATTCTGACTGATATCATGTCACTTCTGTTTTTGTTTACATCGTTCTATCTTTATTCATGTCTTAATGCTTCGATCGGGTCTAAGTTTGCTGCCTTATAGGAAGGAAGCATACCAAATACAATACCGATCACCATAGAAAACAGTACCGCTATTACCGCTGCCGGTGCGCTGATCGCTACCGGTGTAGAACTGATCTTCGAGATCACTTCTGCAAGTATGATTCCGACGATCACGCCTATAATTCCACCCATACTCGTAAGTACGGCTGCCTCTGTTAAAAACTGTCCTAAGATCACACTCTTTCTTGCACCGATCGCTTTCTTTAAACCGATTTCACTCGTACGTTCGGAAACAGATACCAGCATGATATTCATAACACCGATACCACCTACGATCAGGGAAATTCCGGCGATCCAGATTAACATTGTATTCGTTGACTGGCTTAACTGCTGGATGTTCTTTGCCTGCTCTAAGAGGTCTTCGGACTTATACTTGATCGAATCATCCGAAACAGAAATATTTGCATTTAAAATATCCGCACTCTTTTTACCGGCATTTGTCATCGCATCCGTACTTGATGCCTTTACCACTAGCTGCTGTGGCTCGTCATACTGATATATGATCGGCCATGTCGTATCCGGCACATAGATCTTACCACTTGCATCCTGCATATAGGTATAATAATCATCGATGGAATTGATGACCGGCTCAAACGTATCCTGTTCTGTGACTACACCGATCACTTCATACGGTTCCTGCTTGATCTCAATTGTCTTACCGATTGGATCCTCTCCCTGGAATAACGCCTGGGAAGAATCCTTATCCAGTAATGCCACCTTATGATATTCATCAAAATCCTTCTGGGTAAAACCACGTCCCTCCTGGATGATATAGTTACAGGTATCCAGATAATTTGTATCAATACCCATCACATAGCCACCGGATAAGGATGTATTCTTATAATATACACCATCGTAATCCTGTCTGCTTAAGTATAAAGATGCTTCCTCAACCTCGTCTAAGTCCGTGATCTGTTTTAACACATCCTGTGAGATCACAGGCAGACCGGTTGGAACAGAGTTATAGGAAAAATCATATGTCCAGTCACCCTGATACAATTGAACCTTTACTGTATTACTTCCGGAACCGATCAGGTTCTCCTCGATCTGCTTATTTGTTCCCTTGATCGTGGACACAATCGCAATGATTGCTGCAATACCGATGATAATACCGAGCATTGTCAGAAATGAACGCAGCTTATGTGACCAGATTCCCTGAAAAGATAATCTTATATTTTCAAACATCTGCTTCCCTCCTATTCATCTATGGTGTCACTGTCATCGGAATCCGTTACCTTGACACCTTCTTTTGCTGTCTTGCCGTAAGGGAATGCAATCCGGTCATCTAAACTTAAGCCACCCTTGATAATGATCTCCTGACCATACACGATCTTACCGGTTGTAATATACTGCTTCTTCAAACGGTTATTCTCATCTGCCTTATAAACATAGGACTTACCATTTTCAGTCCGCACATAAGCACGGTCGATACAGATAATCTTGCTGCTGTCCACATTCGCATCTGAGGTACTCATGGAAATCTGTACACCATCGCCATTGGAAAGTCCGCTTGCATCTTCTACATATGCAGTAAATGGATAATAGGAGGAATTCGGATTACCGTCTCCGCCATAATAATTACCGGTATTCGGATATGGTGAAATCTCTGTGATCGTTGCATTCACAGTTGCACCTGTCTCCCATGAAGTTGCTGTGATCGCCTGACCAACTTTCACGGTCTCTAACAGCATCTCGTTTAAGGTACCGCTGATATAGAGTCCGTCTGATCCGGATACACTTAAGAAGGCCGATCCATCATTTGAAAGATTGTTCAAATCCTGAACCGTCTTTACCACGCCATTGATCGTTGCCGTTACAACGCCATTGTTACATTCTTCTTCTAACTTCTTTAACTCAAGCTCTGCCGTACGTTTATTGATGTCAAGATCCTTCAGATCATTTTCCTGTTTGTTGATTGCTTTTTTGAGTTCTGCTGCCGTATAGGTTTCCTTTGTCTCAGTTTCCGGTTCTTCTGTATCCGGTACGTCCGGTTCGTCCGGCTCATCCGGCACATCCGGTTCTTCCGTATCCGGTTCATCCGGAATCTCCTGTCTGTCAAGTACCGACCACTTGGAATCGTCGTCTGTTGCTTCCATTGCAGCTCCATTGACCGTCCAGGAACTGATCAGCGTTCCGTCTTCCTTGTCATCCTCACGGATCTCGAATACTGCTACCTTAGATTCACTCTTTAAGTAATTCAGATAATTCCCGACTACATAGGCACTCTTGGTACAAAGGAAACGATATGGACTGTCTTCATTTCCTTCACCGTCGTATGGCTTTGCCGTTCTTGATACATAATTATATGCATCCCCGGATTTTTCCTCTACTACCTCCGTAGACGGCTGTTCCGGCTCTGCCGGCTGCTCTGGTTCTGCCGGCTGTTCCGGTTGTTCCGGCTGCTCCGGCTGAACCGGTGTATCTGCTACCGGAGTAGTATTTTTTAATTCTGCAAGCTTTCTCTGTCCTAGTGTAATGTCATTTTCAATGCCCTGGATCTCTAACTTTTTCATCTCCAGATTCAGCTCGCTTTGTGTCGTATCGTATTCTAAAAGCTTATCACCGATTGCGACCTTCTGACCTTCCTCTACATATACCTTGGAAACAGTCTGGTCAGAATCTAAGTAAATATCCTGTGAAATATTATTCGTTACGGTTCCATAGCTTTGCGTATCGCTCTCCCAGTAACCCATGTTCAGATTCGAAACCGAGGTAACATCCGCTACCAGCTTCTTATTCTGATAGGACTGGTAAGCAAAGAGTCCGCCGCCTGTCGCAGAGACTAAAACAAGAACGACAATTACAATAATTATGATTTTCTTTTTCATTCTGTCTTCTCCTCTCTGACATGTTCGGATATTTCACCATCGATAATATACATAATACGTTTTGCATGCTTCGCAATATTGATATCATGTGTGATCATTACTACTGTTACTCCCTCATCATTCAGACTCTGGAACAACTCCATGACCTGCTTTCCGGACTTGGAATCTAATGCACCTGTCGGCTCATCTGCAAGCAGGATCTTCGGATGGTTTACGATTGCCCTTGCAATGGCAACACGCTGCTTTTGTCCACCGGACAGCTGATTCGGGCGGAACGTTGCACGATCTGCCAGGCCAACTCTCTCTAAAGCCTTAAATGCTCTTTCCTTACGTTCCTTCTTCTTCACTCCTGCATAACTGAGTGGCAGGGAAACATTATCAAGTGCAGACTCCTTCGGCATCAGCTGGAAGTTCTGGAATACAAAGCCTATTCCATTTAAACGGACTGCGGATAATTCCTTATCCTTTAATGCTAACACATTCTGTCCTGCCAGTTCATAAGTACCGGAAGTCGGACGGTCTAAACATCCGACAATATTCATCAGTGTTGACTTCCCGGAACCGGACGGTCCCATGATCGCAACATATTCTCCTTCCTCTACCTGAAAGGATACATCCTTTAATACAGGGACTACCAGCTTATCCTGCTGATAATCTTTGTAGATATTCTGTAAATTCAGTATCATTCAGCCACCTCCGCATTTGAAGAGCTTCCTGCTTCCTGTTCTACCTGCTGTTCAAGCATCTGTTTCACATCTTCTTCGCTCATCTCAGCAGCCGGATCAACGTTCATTACCTCGGTATTGCCCATACCGTCATTATACATCATCTCGGTATCACCCATGCCTTCATCGATCATCTCGGTACTATCCTGATTATATAATGGTGAGCTGTAATCTACATCTTCTGCATTGGTAACGGTCTTCATGCCTTCTTCCATACCGGTAAGCGGCCATGCAATATAATCGTCCTCTGTCAGTCCGGACTTAATCTCATATTCATCCAGATTCTCGTCATACTCGCCTAATTCTACGGTACGTTTCTCTAACTTCTCTCTGTCATTTGCAACCCATACATACGGATCACCATCATTCTGGATGATATAGCTGCTGGTCAACCAGATGCCATCCTTTTTCTCGCCCTGACCCATATCCAATTCAATGTATACATGCTGTCCTAAGATCAGGCCATCCATGGAATCTAAAGCAACATAAAACGGATACTTTGTAGTTGTCGTTGTATCATCACTGCTGCTGTCTGAATATGAATCACTATTACTTGTAACTGTATTCTCGGTATCAATCTTACTGATCGTTCCCTTCCAGGTAAGTGTCTCATCCACACGGGAACGGATGATCACCGGCTGTCCGGCATTGATCATGCTCATATTGGTCTCATTGACAATTCCTTTTACCTGATACTCGCCGGTTGCAAGGATCGTCATATAAGCAGCACTGTTTCCACTATCATCCACACCACTCTCATTGATCGACTTTACCACACCTGCGATCTTACTGGTTACCACACTGTTATCGATCGACTTCTGTGTCTTATCGATCTCTGCCTGTTTGCTCTTGCGGTTGTACTCTGACTGCTTGATGGAAGCCTGTGCGGTCTGGATCTGCGTTGTATATTCAAACTGCTGGTCTGCCGGTGCTGCTGCCTTCTCTGCCTGTAACTCTGCAATCTGGGTATTATAACCTGCAATCTCATTTGCAATATTCTCTAACTCTAACTTCTGCTGC
>OBLI01003593.1_pt1 | contig 11771 bp, 9 predicted proteins | sample 1519701 | NCBI WGS metagenome assembly OBLI01 (sample SAMEA3663005, study PRJEB22513) | pig gut metagenome | biome: pig gut; feature: pig-associated habitat; material: faeces | place: France | collected 2012 | reverse complement strand
ATAACTGCAAAGGTAACATTTTTTATTTATACCCACACCTTTTTGCTACTGTGCCGTGATTCCGCACAATACAAATATGGAGTTTGTATTAGTTACCGTATGCTTCTTGATTATCTTCTCAAAAACATACGTACATATGTCCTTTAACTTATTGCCCATTATGAACCGTATTTAATCGTGCCTAATCCAATTTAAGGTGTCTGCCATCAAGTTCTCTGTGGGAACAAAACGGGAACATTCTTAAAAGAAGAAAAGGATAAGTCGTTTGTTGTTAACTACTTATCCTTTTTCCTCGTACCCAGAGCCGGGGTCGAACCGGCACGGGTTGCCCCACTGGTGTTTGAGACCAGCGCGTCTACCGATTCCGCCATCTGGGCTTAGTACGGGTGCAAAGGTACGTGTTTTTTCCGAATTAGCAAAGATTTAAGGAAAAAAAATATAAAAAGCTTGGTGCTTTCGTTATTTATGTGTATTTTCGTTGCCGAAAACCGAATGCTTAATCTGTATCTGATATGGTGACAAATAACAGAAACTACTATTGCGTGATATTGGCTGGCGGCAAGGGCAAGCGTCTGTGGCCGTGCAGCCGCGAGAATAAGCCGAAACAGTTTATTGACTTTTTCGGTAGTGGAAGGACGCAACTTCAACAGACATACGACCGTTTTGTCGGCATCGTGCCGAAGGAGAATATCTTCGTAAGCACCAATGTAGTCTATGCCGGGCTGGTGCGCGAGCAGTTGCCAGATATTGCTGACGACCATATATTGGCCGAGCCAATATACAGGAATACTGCGCCGAGCCTCTCATGGGCTAACCATAGGATAGAGAACATGAATCCACAGGCGTGCATCATAGCGACTCCTTCCGACCAGATTGTTGTCAATGAGGAGGCGTTCAGGGATAATGTCCTTGAGGGTTTGCAGTTTGTAGAGAACCATGACAGGCTGCTGACCATGGGGGTCAAGCCGTCGAGGCCTGAGCCGGGCTATGGTTATATACAGATGGGTGATCCTGTGGAGCACGACGTGTACAAGGTGCAGTCGTTCACAGAGAAGCCTGAAAGGGAGTTTGCAAAGATGTTTATGGAGAGCGGCGAGTTCTATTGGAATACAGGCTTGTTTCTGGCAAACTGCCGTTATCTGCGAGAGTGCTTCACCAAGTTCTTGCCTCCTGTGCTACGTTCTTTTGATGCCGCAGAGGGACTGAGCGGCGTTGAGGCAGAGACAAGGTATATGATGGAGAACTTCCCCTCGTACCCTAACCTCTCTGCTGACGAGGCTATTCTTGAACGTTCGGAGAATGTCTATATGATGAAGTGTGATTTTGGCTGGGCAGACCTTGGCACTTGGCACAGCATATATGAGGCTATGCAGAAGAATGACGGGGACAATGTCATAGTAGACTCTGAGGTTATGCTTGACGACGCGAGGAATAATGTCATTAAGCTGCCAAAGGGCAAAATTGCTGTCATCAACGGACTCGAGGGCTTCATAGTAGCCGAGGAGGACAACGTGCTGTTGATATGCAAGAAAGAAGACTCTTCTGCCCTTGTCAGGAAGTTCGTCAACGAAATCCAGATGAGGAAGGGCGAAAAATATGTATAAGTAATTTCCCAATAAAAAAAGAGGCATCTACCTTCACAGGTGGATGCCCCGGCAAACTTAAACAACCAATAAAAGAAATAGATTGTCTTTTTTCTTTATTTGACAAGTTGACAAGTAAACAAGTTAATGTTTTATTGCCTTAGTTCATTTGTTAACACGAAGACAATTCTTGTCTGCTCGTCAACTTGTCAGCTCAAAGGCCTATCTGATAAACAGCAGCTCGCGATACTTGGGTAGTGTCCACAGCTCGTCTGCTACAACCAGCTCGAGCTTGTCTATCTGATAGCGGATTTTCTCCATCTTTGGCTCAACGGTGTCGTGGTAGGCAATAGCCTTGTCATGCTCGTTCTCGATCTTGTTGGCCACCTTGCGTGCAGCAACAAGTTCCTCGACACCAGTCTTTATAATCTGAGTGCGCTCTGCTATCTCGCGGATTATCTTTACGTTACGATCTGTCAGGGCCTTTCCTTCCTCTTCTCCGAATATTCTCATCATACCTTCGACATTCTTTGTGAGCTGGCTCTGGTAGTGGGTAGCAACAGGGATGATATGGTTCAGTGACAGATCACCCATTACACGGGCTTCTATCTGTATCTTCTTGGTATATGTCTCCCATTTAACCTCGTTGCGTGCCTCAAGCTCGTTCCGCTTCATGACGTTCATGTCCTCGAACATCTTGACACTGCTGTCGTCGAGATAGCGCTCGAAAATTACAGGGCAGCTCTTCTCGCAGTCGAGTCCTCTGCGCATAGCTTCTTCTACCCATTCGTCGCTATATCCATTGCCGTCGAAGTGGATAGGCTTGCATGTGCTGATATCCTCACGAATGACATCGATGATGGCGCTGGTCTTGTCCTCGCCCTTGGCTATGAGAGCGTCCACACGTGTCTTGAAGTCTGTGAGGGCTTCTGCAACAGCGGTGTTGAGAACAATCATTGCGCTGGCGCAGTTTGCCTCGGAACCTACTGCGCGGAACTCGAAGCGGTTGCCGGTGAAGGCGAATGGTGACGTGCGGTTACGGTCGGTATTGTCAATCATCAACTCTGGGATTTCAGGAATGTCAAGCTTCATTCCCTGCTTTCCGGCCATGTTGAAGAGGTCTTTCTTGTCGGCCTTCTCAATGTGGTCGAGCAATTCGCTGAGCTGCTTGCCGAGGAACGAGGAGATGATTGCAGGAGGTGCCTCGTTGGCTCCTAGTCGATGTGCGTTTGTTGCGCTCATGATGGAAGCCTTGAGCAGTCCGTTGTGACGGTATACTCCCATGAGGGTCTCAACGATGAATACTACAAAGCGCAGTGTCTCCTCTGGTGTCTTGCCAGGTCCGTGGAGCAGTACGCCTGTATCAGTGGAGAGGCTCCAGTTGTTGTGCTTGCCTGAGCCGTTGATGCCGTCGAAAGGCTTCTCGTGAAGCAGGGCGCGGAAGCCGTGCCTGCGGGCAATCTTCTTCATGAGGCTCATCAGCAACATGTTGTGGTCTACAGCAAGGTTGGTCTCCTCAAATATTGGAGCAACCTCAAACTGGTTGGGGGCGACCTCGTTGTGGCGTGTCTTGCAGGGGATGCCCAGCTCCAGAGCCTGTATCTCAAGGTCTTTCATGAAAGCCTGTACGCGCTCTGGAATAGTTCCGAAGTAGTGGTCCTCCATCTGCTGGTTCTTTGCAGAGTCGTGTCCCATGAGGGTACGTCCGGTCAGTACCAGGTCTGGACGTGCCGAGTAGAGGCTTTCGTCAACGAGGAAGTACTCCTGCTCCCATCCAAGATTGCTATGCACCTTCTTTACGTCGGGATAGAAATAATGGCAAACCTCGGTGGCAGCAACACTTACGGCGTGTAATGCGCGCAACAGCGGTGCCTTGTAGTCGAGCGACTCTCCAGTGTAGGAGATGAAGATTGTCGGTATGCAGAGTGTGTCGTCGATGATGAATATCGGTGATGTCGGATCCCATGCTGAATAACCGCGTGCCTCAAAAGTGTTGCGGATACCACCTGATGGGAAGCTTGATGCGTCAGGCTCCTGCTGTACGAGCAACTTTCCTGAAAACTCCTCAATCATTCCTCCCTTGCCGTCGTGCTCTATGAAGGCGTCGTGCTTTTCTGCAGTTCCCTCGGTGAGTGGCTGGAACCAGTGGGTGTAGTGTGTAACGCCATTCTCGTCAGCCCACTGCTTGATGCCTTTGGCAACAGCGTCAGCGATAGAGCGGTCGAGAGTAGCACCGTTGTCGATAACGTCAACGAGTTTCTCATAGACATCACGTGGAAGGTACTTGTACATTTTTGCACGGTTGAACACGTTCTTTCCGAAATACTCAGAAGGACGCTCTACTGGTGCCATTACGTCGAGGGGCCTTTTCTTGAAAGCCTCTGCCACAACCTCAAATCTTAAATTTGCCATAGTTGTTTAAATTTTTTAATAAGCCTCCCCCTATCCCCTTGCCTCGGAAGGCAAGGGGGATAGTTTGTATTTTAATCTGTTGGTTTGGCTTGGGTTTAATTTTTAATCCTGTTATTAATTGTTTTTTCTGTTTTACAGTGAGAAACCGAAGATGAAGAATGCCTTTTCTGTGCTTGGGTTTGCAGAGATGCCGGCAAATACAGGTACAGAGAATGTTTCGGTAATCTTCAGTTCCTTAGTTGCCTTCAGCGAGACATTGGTTACAGCGAAGCCATTAGCGTCGGCATAGAAGCTTGATGCAAAGGGTACTGCACCTACTGTTGCTGTCCAGTCGCAACCACCAAGAGTAAATGGTGCGCTTACCTCAAAGTATGAGGAATATGCACGGTCACCGTCCTTGTTCACACCGTCGTTACCAGCAAAGTTTGTGTACCACTGTACGGAAGCTGGTCCGAAGTCGTAACCTATGTTGGCTTCAAATACATGGCTCGTCTTGTGCGAGTCGTAGAGGAAGTAGCGTGTTGATGGGCTGTTGAACCAATAGTCCGTAACGCCAAAGTTGAATCCTCCAACGCTGTAGGCGGCTGTGATGTCAAACTCCTTGGTATCGGAAGGCTCGCTGAGTCCGACACTTCCCCAGGCAGTAAGTGAAAAACCCTTGTAGGCTACGCCAAGTGTCGGCTGCAGCGATACGCTTCCCAATTCCTGACCACGCCAGATGTACTGATTTACAACATCTGCGCCAATGGTTGTCTCTACGTTGTCCTGAGCCTTTGCGGCTGTGGTGGAGGCGATTATCGCCAGTGCCACCATACTCAATCTTCTTAACTTTTTCATGTGCTTGTGTTGTTGTTGAAATTGTGATTTATGAGTTGTAGGGGTGTCGATGATGCTGCCTCAAAGTCTTGTTATCCTGTCCATGGCCTCGGCCACATCCTCATGGTTGCCGAAGGCTGTTAGTCGGAAATATCCCTCGCCGCTGGGACCAAATCCCACGCCAGGCGTGCATACCACTCCAAGGGAGTAGAGCATCTTCTCGAAGAATTTCCAGCTGGGCTGGTTGTCGGGAGTCTTCACCCACAGGTATGGCGCATTCTCTCCACCGTATACCTTGTAGCCGAGTTTGGAGAGTGTACTGCGCATCAGGCGTGCATTCCTCATATAATAGTCTATGGTCTCCCTGATCTGCTGCTTTCCCTCCGGGGTGTATATGGCCTCTGCTGCCCTCTGGCTGATATAGCTTGTACCGTTGAACTTCGTGCTCTGGCGGCGGTCCCAGATATGGTTGAGCTCTACACGCTGGCTACCGTCTATGGTTATGGCTGTCAGTTCTTTCGGGATGACGGTATATCCGCATCGAACACCCGTGAAGCCAGCAGTCTTTGAGTAGCTCCTGAACTCTATGGCCACCTTGCGCGCACCCTTGATTTCGTATATTGAATGCGGTATGTCTGGGTCCTGGATGTATGCCTCATATGCTGCGTCGTAGAATATTATGGCATCATTGCGGATGGCGTAGTTCACCCACTTGCGCAACTCTTCCTTGCTGAGCACGGTGCCCGTGGGGTTGTTGGGGTAACACAGATAGATCATGTCCACGCGATGATCGGGCAGTTGTGGTATAAAATTGTTCTCTGCCGTACATGGGAAATAGGTGACATTGCTCCATTTTCCAGTCTCGTCCATGACTCCTGCCCTGCCAATCATCACGTTTGAGTCTATGTATACGGGATATATGGGGTCTGTGACACCGATGGAGTTGTCCCAGCGTACAATCTCCTGAATGTTGCCGGTGTCGCTCTTCGCGCCGTCGTTGACGAATATCTCGCTTGGGTCGAGGTGAATACCTCTTGGCGCATAGTCGTTCTTGATGATGGCCTCGCGGAGGAAGTCGTATCCCCTCTCCGGACCATAGCCCCTGAAGCTCGCACTTGACGACATCTCGTCGACGGCCTTGTGCATGGCCTCAATTACCGCGGGGCATAGCGGGCGCGTTACGTCGCCTATGCCAAGGCTGATAACCTTCTTGTCGGGTTTTGAAACCTTGAAGGCGTTGACCTTTTTTGCTATGTCAGCAAACAGGTAATTGTTTGAGAGTTTTAGGAAATGTTCGTTTACTAATGCCATAGTTCTTTTTTTTCTTTTATTTGGTTGTATGTTCTGTCTTAGGCAGCTCTATGTCACCTTCAAAGGCGAAGGCGGCTGGCCCTGTCATATATACGTGGTTGTCGTTCTCGTTCCATTCTATCTCGAGCGTTCCTCCGTCCATGACGATGCTGCTACGTCTGCGTGTCCTCCCTGTCACTGCTGCTGCAACAGCCGTGGCGCAGGCACCAGTACCGCAGGCCATTGTTATGCCGCTTCCTCTCTCCCATACTCGGGTACGTATGGTGTCTGGGGCCGTTACCTGTGCAAACTCTATGTTGCATCGTTGTGGAAATGCCGCGGAGTGCTCCAGTATGCTGCCGTATTTGGCAATGTCTATGGTGTCGATGTCATCCACGAAGATAACGTAGTGAGGATTGCCCATAGAGACGAATGTGCCTCGGAAGCTGCGGAAGTCAGCTTTCAGACATTCTCCCACTGTCTCGTCAAACTGCTCTGTGTTTCTCAGGGCAGGCTCAAGCATGTCTACGGTTACTGACTCTACGGCTTTCTTGCCGTTGGTCTCCGTCAGATGCAATCGGAGAATTTTTACTCCTGACAGAGTCTCGAGCCGGATGCAGTCGGAGCTTGTGAGTCCTTTCTCGTATAGGTATTTGCCTATGCATCTGCTGGCGTTTCCGCACATCATGGCCTCGGAGCCGTCGGCATTGAATATCCTCATCGAGAAATCTGCCTTCATGTCGTCAGACGGCTTGCCAATGAGAACCAGTCCGTCACTTCCGATGCCTGTGTGGGGCGCGCTCCAGGCAATGGCTGCCTGCGAGGGGTCGGGTATATTATATAATAAGGTGTAGACGTATATGTAGTCGTTGCCTGCCCCGTGCATCTTTGTGAAGTGGACTGTATGTGTCATTTTGTCTGAAAATCTTTATTGAATGTTGCTTTTTGTTATGATTTCGCTGCAAAGTTACATCATTTTGTTCGCACACAAAACATTTTCCCTAATAAAAAGAGAATAAAATTAAGCGTGGTTACGAAATGAAAGAAACGATAGTGGTATTGCTTACAAACAGAAAGATATTTAGGCCAAGTAGCCTGCAAAGTGAAAGTTAAACTAAAATACATATAACAAAAAGTGCATAAACTATTGCTTGAAATTGCAAAATGTAGTAATTTTGCAGCCAAAACATAGCAAAGTGATAGGTAATATAGTAATAACAAAACAAAAAGAGAGGTAAACATGAAGAAGATTGAAGCAATCATCCGAAAGACCAAGTTTGAAGATGTCAAGGAGGCCTTGCTTGCGGCCGACATCGAATGGTTCTCTTATTATGATGTAAGAGGTGAGGGTAAGATGCGGCAAGCCAGGATTTACAGAGGTGTCATGTACGACACCAGTACTATTGAGCGTGTATTGCTCAACATCGTTGTACGCGACAAGAATGTAGAGAAGACCGTTTCGGCTGTGCAGAAGGCTGCACAAACAGGAGAGATTGGCGATGGCCGTATCTTTGTAATCCCTGTCGAGGACACAGTCAGGATAAGGACAGGTGAGCGTGGAGACATTGCATTGTATAATGCTGAGCAGGAAAGTTAAGAGACAGAAACACATTGGCCTTATGGCCTAAGAAACAACAACACAAACACAAATTTTCACCATTATGACAATCCAGGATTTAAGTATATCGTTAGACACCGTATGGATGCTGCTTGCAGCAATGTTGGTGTTTTTTATGCAGCCAGGTTTTGCCCTGTGCGAGGCAGGTTTTACACGTAGCAAGAACACGGCAAATATCTTGTTCAAGAACTTCGTCGACTTTATGTTCGGCTCTATTTTGTTCTGGTTGCTTGGCTTCGGTTTTATGTTTGGCAGTGACGGAGCAGGATTTATCGGCGCTCCACACTTTGGCGACATCTCGTTCTTTGAGCATCCGGCTGGCCTTCCCACTGAGGGTTTCCTGATTTTCCAGACCGTTTTCTGTGCAACTTCCGCAACAATCGTATCAGGAGCCATGGCTGAGCGTACCAAGTTCTCAATGTATTGCATTTACTCACTTTTCATCTCTTTGCTCATCTATCCTGTATCTGGACATTGGACATGGGGTGGTGGCTGGCTTTGCAACGGTGAGGATGGCAGTTTCATGATGGATACCTTCGGCTATGCATTCCACGACTTCGCCGGTTCTGCCATTGTGCACTCTGTTGGTGGTGTACTCGCATTCGTTGGTGCCATTGCCCTTGGCCCGCGTCTTGGCAAATATGGCAAGGATGGCAAGAGCCGCGCCATACCTGGTCACAACCTTCTCACAGCAGCACTTGGCGTATTCATCCTTTGGTTTGGATGGTTCGGCTTCAACCCGGGCTCACAGCTTGCTGCATCTGGCGAAGTAAACCGTGTGGCAATTTCCCACGTATTCCTAACCACCAACCTTGCAGCCGCTGCCGGAGGTATCGGTACAATGTTTACGTCATGGATAAAGTATGGCAAGCCTTCGTTCTCGCTGACCCTTAATGGTGTACTTGCCGGACTTGTAGCCATAACGGCAGGGTGCGACCTTGTGTCTCCTCTGGGAGCATCCATTATTGGCCTGCTCGCAGGTATACTATTGGTGTTCTCTATTGAGTTTATCGACACCAAGCTCCATATCGACGACCCAGTAGGTGCCAGCTCCGTACATGGCGTGTGCGGTATCTTCGGTACCCTGATGACAGGTCTGCTTGCTGTAGACGGCGGCACATTTTATGGTGGTGGCTTCGGTTTCTTCGGCGCACAGTGTCTTGGAGTTCTTGCCATCGATGTATGGGCAGCAGTGACAGGTGTGGTATTGTTCTTCGGTATCAAGAAGATTGCCGGTCTGCGTGTCGACAAGCGTATTGAGGAGGAGGGCCTCGACATCTACGAGCATGGAGAGAGCTGCTTCAATTAAATAAAAGCCTCACCCCCGCCCCCTCTCCAAGAGAGAGGGGAGATAGTTACCTCTTAATGGTAAGGGGGCGGGGACCAGGCTTTTCTCTATTAGGGCTGACAGTCAGACTTTTCTTTATTAGGGCAGGGTACAAGGCTTTTGAAAAAATGCAAACATTAATAACCCATAAAATATACAATTGCAAAACATATCATCTCCCCTCTCTCTTGGAGAGGGGTCGGGGGTGAGGCTTTAAAACTTAACAACCATGTGTGGAATAGTATCTATCTTCAACATCCCATCGCAGACACCAGAGCTGCGTCAGAAGGCATTACGTATGAGTCAGAAAATCCGTCACCGCGGTCCTGACTGGAGTGGTATCTATTGCGGAGGCTCCGCAATACTTGCCCATGAGAGATTGAGCATTGTTGACCCAGAGTCGGGAAAACAGCCATTGTTTTCTCCCGACATGAAGCAGGTGCTTGCAGTCAACGGAGAAATCTACAACCATAAAGACATACGGGCCAGGTTTGCCGGTGACTATATGTTCCAGACGGGTAGCGACTGCGAGGTGATACTCGCCCTCTACCGTGAGATGATGGACAAGACTCCTGAGCCATCCGATGCAGACCTCACAGCGATGATAGAGCAGCTTAGCGGCATCTTCGCCTTTGCTCTCTACGACGCCGAGCGCAACACCTTTCTTATAGCCCGCGACCCTATCGGCGTAATACCTTTATATATAGGCTACGATGCTGATGGCAAGGTGTATGTGGCAAGCGAGCTAAAAGCCCTTGAGGGACAATGCGACAGCTACGAGCCGTTCTTGCCGGGACATTACTACTGGAGCCGTACTCCGGGACAGAAGAGGTACTACACACGTGACTGGTTTGAATACGACAGCGTAAAAGACAATAAGGCGGAGGTGGCCGATGTCCACGACGCACTTGAGGATGCCGTGAAGAGACAGCTTATGAGCGACGTGCCTTACGGTGTGCTGCTCTCCGGTGGGCTCGACTCATCTGTGATATCGGCCATAGCAGAGAAATTTTCCGAGCACAGAATTGAGGAGGACGGACAGACGAAGGCCTGGTGGCCACGCCTCCACTCGTTTGCCGTGGGACTCAAGGGTGCACCCGACCTGGCAAAGGCGAAGCTCGTTGCTGAACACATCGGTACCGTACACCACGAGATTAACTACACCATTCAGGAGGGGCTTGACGCTATCCGTGATGTCATTTACTTCATTGAGACATACGACGTGACAACCGTCAGGGCCAGCACCCCTATGTACCTGCTTGCCCGTGTCATCAAGAGCATGGGTATCAAGATGGTGCTGTCTGGTGAGGGGGCTGACGAGATTTTCGGAGGCTATCTCTACTTCCACAAGGCTCCAACACCACAAGCGTTCCATGAGGAAACGGTAAGAAAACTATCCAAGCTGTATATGTACGACTGCCTCCGTGCCAACAAGAGCCTGTCAGCATGGGGTGTTGAGGGACGTGTGCCATTCCTCGACAAGGAGTTCCTTGACGTGGCGATGCGTCTGAATCCAGCTGCCAAGATGTGTCCGGGACAGACCATGGAGAAGAAGATTGTACGCGAGGCCTTCGCCAGTATGTTGCCAGCTGAGGTGGCATGGCGGCAGAAGGAACAGTTCAGCGACGGAGTTGGCTATTCGTGGATAGATACCCTGAAAGAGATTACCGCATCGGCAGTAAGTGATGAGCAGATGGCCCACGCCGCAGAACGGTTCCCAATCAATCCCCCTCGCAACAAGGAGGAGTACTACTACCGCTCTATCTTTGCCGAGCATTTCCCTTCGGACAGTGCCGCACGCAGTGTGCCGAGCGTGCCGAGCGTGGCCTGCTCGACAGCCGAGGCACTGGCCTGGGACAAGGCTTTCCAGAATATGAACGAGCCCAGCGGACGGGCTGTGGCTGGGGTGCATGAAGCCTCACCTCTCACCCCTCTCCAATAGAGAGGGGAAATAACCACCTTTAAAGGATAAAAACTCATTGGTGATATATATATTACTCAACATTCGCAGGTAAAGGAAGGCTAGAAAGAAGTTATGATGGGGGAGTTATGATTGGGAGTTATGATAAGCCAAAACCCTTTCAGGGGTGAAACATTTGTCTCCTTTTCTTATTATGTCCGGTATGCTACACTTCCTCGCATGCCACCATTTCTACTCCACGGTAAACGACGTATACCTTGTGTAGGGTGGTGTGGGCAATGTGCTTCTCCACGTTCACCGTGTCGGCATATCTGCACACCTGCTGCCGGGCCTGTGTGACGGACGCTGCCACCTCGTTGTCAGTGGCGTGCGGCCTGAGGTATTTGAGCTCTATGATGTACGAGTGCTCCATGTCGCGGTATATCTCATGCAGCGGGCAGAGGAAGATGTCTGCATACCCTCCCTGGTTGTCGAGCTCCGAAATGGGACGGTAGTAGCCGCACTGGCTTGTCAGGGCGAGAGTGTAGCCATGTACGAACGCCTCTCCCTTCTGCCTGTCACGCTGCGAGGCGTAGGTGTATATGCTGTCGGCTATATACTGGAAGAAGGGCTTGAAGTCACTATCGTATGCCATGTTTTCCTCAAGACTGCCAAGGCGGTATCTGTCTGCATCAAGATGGTTGTCTCGATAGTTGTCAAGCAGATAGGTGTATACACCCACTTCTGTTAATAATATGCTTCAAGAATAATATATTATAATGCATCACTCCATATTTCTGATGAACCTAAAAAAAGCACTCGGCT
>OBLI01003590.1_pt1 | contig 11774 bp, 4 predicted proteins | sample 1519701 | NCBI WGS metagenome assembly OBLI01 (sample SAMEA3663005, study PRJEB22513) | pig gut metagenome | biome: pig gut; feature: pig-associated habitat; material: faeces | place: France | collected 2012 | reverse complement strand
CTATTATCTTGGGGTAAAATGGGATAGCGCCAGCAACAGCGGAACGATCCCGGTTCTGCTGACATCTGGCAACCATTTATATACCAAGAATGAAAGCGGGCAGTTTGTTTGCGCTTGTGGAGCGGCATCTCCCTATAGCATCACGTTGGACCAGAGCTTGGATGTAAACGTTCCAGCCGGGGAAACCGTAACAATACCCTTTGTGCCGGAATATACCCATGAATATATCTTCCAGTCCACCGATTTAGGGAATCCAACCGACGGCTACATCTATGACGCCAATGGAAATTCGCTTTACGGTATCTACGGCGGAAATGGACAGTTTAGGATTGCGTATACCCTGACCGCCGGGGAGACCTATTATCTTGGGGTAAAATGGGATAGCGCCAGCAACAGCGGAACGATCCCGGTTATGCTGACGTATGGAAACCATTCTTACGCCAAGAGTGAAAGCGGACAGTTTGTTTGCGACTGTGGAAAAACGGCGCCAGTCATCACCCTGGGTGAAACCCTGAACGTGGACGTGGCAGCCGGGGAAACCGTAAAAATTCCCTTTGAACCGGAATATACCCATGAATACGTCTTCCGGTCCACCCTCAGTAGTGGAGATACCTATGGTTATATCTATGACGCCGAGGGCAAGCAGCTTGTATCTAATGATGACAGCGGCGGAAACAGGCAATTTATGATTACATACACGCTGAACGCCGGGGAGACCTACTATCTTGGGGTGAAATGGTTGAACTCCAGCAACTCCGGAACGATCCCGGTTCTGCTGACCTATGGTGAACATTTCTACAGCAGGAATGAAAGCGGACAGTATGCTTGCACCTGTGGGCTGCTGGCTCAGGGAACCTGTGGAGACGGTGTTACCTGGCGCTATGAAAACGGCGCTCTGATCATCTCCGGCAGCGAAGCGATGCAAGATTACGAGGGGAATAACACCCCCTGGGAGACTCTTAAGAAGGATATCACCAGCGTTCGTGTGGAAGAGGGCGTAACCGGCATTGGGACCAGCGCCTTTGAAAACTGCGGCTCCCTGACTTCGGTGACGATCCCGAAGAGTGTCCAAACCGTTGGCGACAAGGCCTTCTCCGGGTGCAGCGAGCTGGAGGAACTGGTATGGAACGCGGAAAACGCTACGCTGACCTATTCGGACGACAGCAAGACAGGCAGCTTTACCCTGGTGATCGGTCAGAACGTGGACAATATCGATGCGGATACCTTTGCCGGTCTGGCGAAGATGGGAGCGGCGAAGGTGCAATTCACCGGCCCGAATCGTCTTACCCTGCAGGATAACCAGGCGGATGCCTTTGGCCTGCCGCTGAGCAGACTCCCTGCTGGTACGTATTATGTGGATGGGCAGGGGGTGCTCTATCGCATCCATGACGGCGTGGCCTCACTGGCCTATTGCCCGCCGGAACTGACTCAATACACCGTACCCGGAGAACTGCCTTCGCAGGAGGGCGGAGCACCCATCCCTGTGACCGGTGTGGACAGCTATGCCTTTGCCGCCGCACAGGAGTTGACCGCCATCACCTTTGCAAAACCGGAGAATATCACGGAACTGAAGGACTTTGCCTTCGCCAACGCGAACAACCTGGCAAGCATCAACGGGGCAGACAGCGAGGCGGAGGTGCTGGCCACATTCACCGGAACGCCGGATGCTGGTATGCAGCTCTTTGAGAACACCCGGATCACGCAATTGGACCACAACCCCACAGGGGTGGACCTGCAAATAGAAAAGAATAACGTCCACCTGATAATTTCCACGGAAATGGGCGAAAAACGGTCTCCGGCAATGGCGGATAACACGTATCAGTACTATACCGGAGAGGCGGCCACATCCTCCATTACCATTTCCAACCCGGACAGCTCCAGCATTGTGGATGGGACGATTATTCGCGTTATCTACAAGTTCGACAGAGCTGGCGGCAGTCTGACCTTTAATCCGGGATCTTATAATCTGGTGGCGGGAAGCGGAAATTCCTATCGGATGACTGTCTCGAAGTCCCCGGTGCCCTACTGCTATGTGGTCGATATTGAGCGGCCCCGGCAGGGCGATACCCTGGGCGTCAATATTGGGTCGGTGTATCCCTCTCCCACCAGCGCCGGCGGAAACGTGTTGATCTGGGGCGGTATCCTCACAAAGGAAGAAGCCGCGGCCCAGGGCAGCACGCTCCTGCCGCCGTCAGGCGACTACCACAGAATCAACTGGAGTACGAAGCCGGATACCTTCCCGGTAACAAAGAACCTTTCCAGTTCCGGTTCTGCCGTTATGAAGAGCGACGGCAAGGGCGGCGCCTATATCAGCGGATTGTCCTACCGGATTACTATGTCCCGCAGCGGACAAACGCTGGAGGGCATCGGCAAGGACTATGTTACCAGTGTGGACTTCCGGGATGTGCTCACCCTGCCGGAGGGGGCGGAACTGGCGCCGGAGGTGATCGAGGCGGTTCGGACTGGAACCTATCGCGTCGCTGGAACCAGCAGCCTCAATTTCCGCATAGGAAATGACACCTTCCTGACCCTGAGCCTCCCGTATGCGCCGACGACAAAGTCCTTGGAGCTGGATGAAAATAACAATCTGGTGCTGAAATGGACATTGAAGAATGCGGATTTGGGCACAGAGATCTCGACCTTGTCCTGCACCTATTCCATTTCCGAAAAATATGTTCTCGTCTCGGAGATCCATCAGGGAAATGAATACGAGGTCAGAAATCAGGTCACTGCTACCCAGCATTATATGCACTCGGAGGATCAGGTGCAGTCTGCTGAGTGTCAAGTGAATGTCGCCGTCAGCGAAGGAAAGCTGGATTTCGATAAGAGTCTAGTCGGCGGCTCTCGTTCTGGTTATTTCGGTGATCAGGACTATCTCTGGCGGATCACCGCCTCGAACCCCGGCGTTTTGCCCTATGAGCGGCTGGCCTATATCGAGGATGAACTGCCAGATGGCCTTTGGCTCTCCGGGAACCAATTGGCAGCACTGTTTGCGGCAGATAAGTCGCACCAGCTGACGGTCACCATCAGCCGGGCAACTATCTGCGAACCGCACGTTTCCCAGGTCATCACGGGGATTGACGGCGAATCCACCGGCAGTACCAGCCTGCGCAATACCGGTGCTGGTACGCCATATAATGGGCTTGAAAAAACAGACTCGGATCCCATAAGCAATGGCAACGCCACCATCACCCTGAGTTGGGGGAGCGAGGACAAACTCCTTCTGACGCTGGGAGAGGGCGAGCCTCAGGACTGTGCCGCAGACGGGACTGCCATTCAGGCCGTGCTGGAAAGATTTGGTTTCCTGGTGACAAGGGATACGCGATACAAGCTATGCTGGGATCTGCGGGACGAAAACGGCAACATAGTTCCTCTGGTAGGCGGAGCGTCGATCGTAAAGGAAATCCGCTGCAGTATGAAGGATACCTTCATGCTGCTGTATCAGGACCAGAGAAACCGGTATCCCACAAGCGAATCCATTTATACCAGTAATGCTGCTTATGCGTATGACAATGTGGCTCCGAACAGCCGGGAGGTACTGAAATCGGATAGTGATTATGTATACCGCAGCAGAGAATTTTCCCTGGTAAAGGGATGGTCCTGGAATGGAGAGGCTGTTAAACCGGATTCCGCGATTTCGCAGGGGGATGTGGTGAGCTATTCCCTTACGGTGCAGCACAGCGGCACCGGCAGCTATGACGTGCTGCCGCTGGTAGATCACATGACCGGCGGTCAGGCGCTGCTGGTGCCCGCGGCGAAGAATGCGGGCAAAGCCTGGGCGGCAGACTGCGAGATCATCCCGGTGGAAGGCACCGAATACTACTTGCTGACAGAACCTGGAACCTACGATCATGTCTGGACCTCCAATACTCAGATGGCGGATACGGTGACAGTGACGAAGACCAATTCCGGCTACGACACGCTGATGAAGTGGTATTTCACGAATTATACCGGAAGCCGTACGGACACAGTTCGCTATCAGGCTTATGTGTGCCCCGATCAGGCTGTGCCGGGTGCACTCGTCTATTCCCTGGACAATGAATCCTGGCTGAACGATCATACCACCCATCGCCTGTATGACGATGTGGGCTGGTATGGTACCAGCTTTGACTTTGACAAGAAAATCGTGGAAAGGGTGGGAGACACAGGAGCAGGCAAGGACTATTCCGTTGTCCACGAGGGAGAAACGGTCATCTACCGGCTGATGCTGGACGGCGGTACGGACTGGAAGGGGAACGCTGTAAGGCGTACCCTCACGAGCATCGATATGTACGACACGCTGCCCCTGAGTATCTCCCAATACCGCTGGAGCAAGGAGAATGTACACATTTTCTACCAGGAGGAAAGCGATGACTACCATGTAGAAAACGGGGACAGCTGGGATATTGACACTGCTTCGGAATCCGACCAGCAGCTCCTGAAGTGGGGAGAGGGTTTCTCCATCACCTTCCGGGGCAGGGCATATATCTATGTGACGCTGGACTTCCCGAAGGAGGTGCTGTGGCAGGATTATGCCGCCAGGTACGGCGATAAGACGCTGATCAACACTTATAACGTGCTGAATGACCAGAGATCCGTGACCCATGAGCTGTCTGTCCGCGCCAAGGCATACTTGCAGAAGGGTGTTTACAGCACCGGTTACGGGAGCAGCTACAATATCTGGAAGGAGAACTGCCGTCTTTACTACAATAATGATGACATACAGCCACGTTTTGTGAGATACTATGTCTCCCTGTACAATGGCGGAACGACCAACCTCTATCTGACGGATATGCAGGACCGGCTGCCCCGGGGCTTCACGCTCTCGAGCTGTGACAGTTACTCGACGACTGGGAGCAGCTATGCAGCAGTGTACCGGGCAAATGGAACCATGGCAAGCTTAAAACAAACATCCATCAGTCGGTCCACCCGCATGGTGGAGGGAACCCAGTATGTCACGTTCCATTTCAGTAGAACGAGTGGCGACAGTTCCGTCCGGTATGACGAGTCCCGGAATATGTGCTATCTGGCGCCCGGCGAAGCCACCAAATTTACCTACACCTGCAGAACCAATCAGGCGGCTGATACGGATGACGAGGCCCTGAATACCATCACCATGCCCTACTATGACTATAACGGCGGCGGCGTGGCAGTGGATACCGACTGCGAGGTTGTGGTGGAAAACAGCGGAAGCTATACACCCAATGACGGCCGCTGTGAGGAGTGGAACGACGGTCAGGTGAAGAATGCGGGCTTCACCGGCAAGACCACGGATACCCAGTGGCTGACCTCTCAGGTCAAGGTGTTGCGCGGCGGGATTAAGCCCGGCATCACCAAGGCCCTGACAAGCGCCACGACTACCGGCGGAGATGTGACCCAAAATCCTGCATCCGCGTTCTCAACGGATACCCTGACCTGGACAGTAACAGCAGAAAACGACGGATCGCTGTCGGTCACGGACTACGTTCTGACGGATGTGATGCAGAAGCCTTATGGATTTATCGGGAAGGTAAATTACCAGGTCTATGCTTCGGGCGGAAGCCTGGTCGGATATACGGACAATGGCTATCTGCTTGAGGTGGTATCTGCGGATGAAGCCGTGATGTATATTTCCTATCAGGGTACAAAGAAAGCAGAGCTGGTTATTGGAGGAGATCCGGTTGAAATCCCTGTTCAGTGGAGGTATGGCTTTAGTGCAGCACCCACTATCGGGATATCCGTCAGCCGGGATGGGGCAGGAAATGTGGTGATGTCCATTCATTTCCCGAAGGAGATGGCAATTCCGGAGTATGGAAAAGGCGTGCTGACCCTCTCCACGAAGAACGAAACCAACACCCTGGAGAACAGACAGTTTGTCAACGCGGCCTTTATTACCCCGCTGACCCAGACCTGGGAAACCGGCACCAATAAGGGCAACATGACCACGTTGACCACACCCTTCTCAGACATTGAAAATCTGGATTCCGTGCGAAACAGCGCTCCGGTTACAACGGCTTTCGGCTACATGACCAGTTCCGGTCTGCGCATAACCGAAGTGGGGAACCCGGAGAACACTGCGGCCTCCACGGATGATCCCAACTACATCGTGCTGGAACACGCAGGGAAACAGTTCACCTATACCCTGACGGTGGAAAACACCACGAAGAAGGCAATGGAGAAGCTGATCCTGATCGATAACCTTCCCGAGACAAGAGACCACTCCTCCTTCCTGAATGGGGATCCCAGATCCAGCGAATTTAAGGTAAGTCTGGCGGAGGGTACAACCTTCACCGTCACGATAACGGCGAAGGATGAAACTGTTACCACACTGGATCCCAGCCAATACACCATCGAATTCTCTGATAAGACGGAATTTGACGCGAATGACTGGAATGGTTCCAGCGAATGGGATCAGAGTTCCGGCAGTTCGACGCGGTCCGTCCGGCTGAAGATTTCCGATGACACGGGGACGCTGATCCCGGCGGAAAGCACGATTTCTCTGCGATTTACCAGTAGGATTGAGGGAGACGCTGAAGCCGGTGCCGCTGCTTGGAACAGCTTTGGCTACCACTATCGGCTGAATGGTGATCTTGTGGATCTGGAGGCTGCGCCTCTGAAGGTTGGCGTCAAGGTGCCCAGCGTACCGAAGCTGAAAAAGCAGATCGTGGATCACCAGGGCAAGGAAATGGCAATAAAAGAGACTGCAGACTTCTCCTTCCTGGTCTATCAGGGCACTGCGCTGACGGGGAACTATGACACAGAGGAAGCACTGACCGCGGCATTGAACGAAGGAAACATTCCTTTCCGGAAATACACTGTGTCGGTGCATGAGGGCAAGTCCCAATCGGAACCGGTTTCCCTGGAAGCAGAAGGCTGGACATGGACAAAGGATCAGAAGTACACAGTCACGGAGCTGCCTTGCGGAGAAAAGTATATGTTCTCCAGCTTCGGAGGATCCACTGGAGCGTCCTATACCTTCACCTACAATCCGAGCCAGACGCAGACGATCTCCTGCAACAATGCCATGCAGAACTGGGCCGTCACATTGACCAAGGTGAACACGGATGAGGAAATCCTGAACGGCGCGGTGTTTGCCCTGTACAGTCCTGTGGAAGAGGATCAGCTTTCTGAGATTCCGGAAGGATACGGGGAGATGACCATTGACCAGACGCTGGAGCGGGATGACAAGACATGGTATCTGAAGGCGGTCGGGACGACCGGGGAAGACGGTAAGCTGACATTCGGCGACCTCCTGAGAGAAGCGTATTACCTTGTGGAGGTAAAGCCGCCTGTTGGCTACAACATTTCCGATACGAATGGACGGCTTTTGGAACAGAAGTATGAAAGCCAGGGCGTTTACGAGATTACTGTGGTGAATAGGCGGGGTGTTGAACTGCCCAAAACCGGTGGAATCGGAATCAACACGTATGCCATGGGCGGAATGCTCCTGATTCAGTGCGCTTTGATTTCCCTGATGGCAAGTTATAAGCGTGCACCCAAAAAGAAGGAGAGAAAACAACAATGAAGAATGTCAAAAAAATAGCCAGCCTTCTGTTGGCTCTGCTCATGGTATTTTCCCTGGCTGCTGCCGCGTCCGCGGCAACGGTTACGAACCAAACGTCGCACAGCTATGCTGCGTACCGGATTTTTTCCGGTACGCAGGCAGAAAACTCCGTTCCCCTGGGCGATGTGGAGTGGGGAGAAGGCGTTGATGGAGCTGCGCTGCTCACCGCGCTGAAAGGGGATTCCCGCTTCAACGTGGGGACAGATGACGCAAATATCTTTGCATCCTGCACAACAGCTCTGGATGTCGCCGAGGTATTGTCTGCCTATCCCGATAAGAGTGCTGTGGCGAAAGCATTTGCCAATGTGGCCGCACAGCATCTGACAACTACCGCAACATCGATAGCAGTTGACGCAACAAGCGTTGAGTTGCCCGCGGGTTACTATCTGCTGGTGGACACCAGCACGCCCGGACAGGATGACGCCAGAAACACCGCTCTGCTTCAGATGACCAATCAGAACATCACCATTGAGGGCAAGTACAGTGTCCCCTCTGTGGACAAGAGCGTACAGGATACTGACGGCAGCTGGGGCGAGTCCGCTGACTGGGAAATTGGTTCCGATGTGCCCTTCAAACTGGAAGGAACCCTGCCCACAAACTATGAGGATTACGAAGCCTACCAATATGTGTTCCATGATACCCTGGACAGTGCCCTGAAATACAAGGGAGATGTCAAGGTTTATGTGCAGAACGGGGACGCAAAGACGGAGATTACCTCAGGCTTTACGGTAGCTCCCGATGCAGCGGCGACAGCCGGCGGCGGCACCCTGACGGTTACGTTTAACGACCTCAAAACCATTACAGGCGTCAGCTCCACCAGCAAAATCGTTGTGGAATACACCGCTGAGCTGCTCAGCACAGCCGTTATTGGCAGGGTCGGCAACAAGAACGAAGTGTATCTGGAATATGCCAATGACCCCAATGCCACTGGCGATGGCACCACCGGCAATACCAAGAAAGATGAAGTTCTGGTGTTTACTTACGCGCTGGATGTGACCAAGGTGGACGGCAAGGATGGCACCACGAAGCTGGCTAACGCTGAATTCGTACTGCTGAGCAGTGACAAGACCAAGGCTGCCAAGGTTTCGAATGGGAAACTTGTGGAGTGGGTCACTGTGTCCGATGGAACGAAGCTGACCTCCGGCAGCGACGGCAAATTTGTCATTGCCGGTCTGGATGCGGGCAGTTACTATCTGCGTGAAACGAAGGCCCCCGCCGGCTACAATCTGCTGGGGAACGATATCGGCATTACCATTATTGCGACGCTGGATAAAAGCGAAAACAATCCTTCGTTGACCGCTCTGAAGATCAGCGTTCAAAATAGGCCAGATGCAACTGCAACGGAAAGTAATGGCGATGTGACTACGGGCATTGTTTCCACGATTGTGGAGAACGTCGCGGGCGCGCAGCTTCCCCTGACCGGCGGCATTGGCACCACCGTTTTCTACATTGCGGGATCCGTGCTGGTTCTGACTGCGGCAGTACTTTCGGTTACCAGAAAGCGGAGAAAGATATAATCTCAAACATGATGCGAAAGCCGGGGAGGCTGCGTCTCCCCGGCCCGCAGCGGTAAGGAGAATCCAGTATGAAGAAGAATCGCGGCAATTCCATGACAACCCTGTTTCTGATCCTGATGCTTTTTGCGGGATTGTCCTTACTGCTGTACCCCACTGTAAGCAATTATTGGAACTCGCTTCACCAATCCCGTGCCATCGCCGCCTACGTTGAGCAGGTAGCGCAAACGGATAACGAAACCTTTGACCAACTCCGGGGGCAGGCCCGCGCCTATAACCGAACGCTGGTTGGCAAAGCGTATCGCTATGATATGACCAGGCAGGAGCGGGAAGAATACGAGAGTCTGCTGAATGTATCCGAAAACGGGATCATCGGATATATTGAAATTCCGGACATCCATTGCGAGCTGCCGATTTACCATGGTACGGACGCCGACGCACTGCAGGTTGGAGTTGGTCATATTGAGGGATCCTCCCTTCCTGTGGGCGGCGAAAGCACGCACTGTGCGATTTCCGGTCACCGGGGTCTGCCATCGGCGAAGCTGTTTTCTGATCTGAATAAGCTGACAGTTGGAGACCGTTTTATCCTGCGGGTTCTGGATGAAACATTGACCTACGAGGTGGATCAGATCCATACGGTTCTTCCCGGGGAGATGGATGAATTGGAGATCGTGGAAGGGGAAGATTACTGCACCTTAGTCACCTGCACGCCATATGGCGTCAACACCCACCGTCTCCTTGTTCGGGGGCACCGGGTTGAGAACAGCACGGATAAGGAACCTGCCCGTGTCACCGCGGATGAGACCCGGACTGAGCCGTTGGGGAAGATCTCCATACTGCTCCCCGTGCTGCTGTTTGCAATATTGCTGATGCTGCTTCTTGTATTCCTGCTGTCAAAGCGAAAAAAGCGACAGGACAAAATGTGAAAGCGTCTGGGTGGCAGCACAGATTACAATGGAGCTGGAAAAACGCTTGTACTACCGAAAACGAGGAGGAAAGACTATGAAAAAGCATTTGATTTCCGCAGTGCTGGCGCTGAGCCTTCTGGTCTGCCTGCCCCTGGGGGCCTCCGCCCACCCGGTGCCGGACGAAAGCCAGAATGGGCATTGCAGCATCACCGTCACCATGCGATATAAGGGAAAGCCGGTCTCCGGCGGCACCGTCAACCTGTACAAGGTGGGCTATGTCTATGAGAACGACGGCAACTACAGCTTCAAGCCGGTGACTGCGGTGCAGAGCGTTGTCACGGAGTTTGAGGATATCCAGTCCCCGGATCTGGCGCAGAAGCTGGCAAAGCAGGTGGATAAGCTCACTCCTGTTACAACGAAGCCGGTCACCATCGACAAGAACGGTGCGGCGGCATTCACCGACCTTGATTTCGGCCTGTATCTGGTGGTGCAGAAAACCGCCGCCTCCGGCTACAAAAAAACCGCACCCTTCCTGGTGAGCGTTCCGTATCTGGACGACGGGGCGTACGTCTATGCGGTAGCCTCTGACCCGAAAACCGAACTAGAGCGGGAGGTAAAGCCCACCACGCCGACCACTCCGCATTCCTCGTCAGACAGCGGCGGAAAGCTTGTCCAGACCGGGCAGCTGTGGTGGCCGGTGCCGGTGCTGATCTGCGCGGGACTGGGCTGCATCGCCGTGGGCCTGATCCGCCGCCGGGAGGGGTCGGAATGAAACGGGGCGCATTCTGGATTCATCTGGGGCTGCTGCTGATAGCGGCAGCCCTGTTTCTGTCCGCCTATAATACGATGGACTCCCGCAAGGACGGGGAAACCTCCCGGCAGGTCATTGCGCAGATGTGCGAGGCCCTTCCAACGCAAACCACTGCCGAAACCGAAGCCCCGGCAGTCCCGGAATATCTGCTGGATGCCGATCGGGAGATGCCGGTGCAGACCATCAACGGCCGGGACTATATTGGGGTGCTGACCATCCCATCTTTGGAGCTGGAGCTGCCGGTGCTCAGCCAGTGGGATTACCCGGCGCTGAAGGTCGCCCCCTGCCGCTATTCCGGCTCCCTGTACCAGGACAATCTCATCCTCTGCGCCCATAACTACGCTTCCCACTTTGGAAAGCTGAAAAACCACTGGGTGGGAGACACCGCGATATTTACCGATATGGATGAAAACGTCGTCCGCTTCCAGCTGGCAGCACAGGAAACCATCCAGCCCGAGGATCTGGAAGCCATGGAAGCAGGGGACTGGGATCTGACCCTGTTCACCTGCACCGTGGGCGGACAGTCACGTGTTACCGCACGATTTGTCCGGGAAGACCCCTAAGCCGTTATTTCAACTGTGCGGTACCGTGATAACAGAGGCATCCCCAGAGCTTCTCGCCGCCTGAGATAGCTCTGGGGATTTTTGCGTTTTGAAAGGAATGCCCACAAACAGTTTTTCATTTGCGGGTACTCATTTCAAAGCGGGCTGAGATTCCAAAGGGATAGCTTTTCCCTTTGGCTCTGGATTTCCAATAGGGGCGAGAGCGCCCTGTTGGCAGAGGATTCCAAAGGGGACAGAGTTCCCTTGGCAGTGGTTTCCAAAGGCGGCGGCGCTGCCTTGGCGGGAGGCATCCAATGGAGGGTAGCACACTCCGTGGCAGGAAGAATCCAATGAAACCGGCGGTTTCGTGGCACACGACTTTGTTCGCAAAGTCTAGTGTGTTATCTGCTGCCCAGAGGATCTCCTCCTCAGAGAAATTCTCAATGGATACTCCTTTGGGGACATATCGCCGCAGTA
>OBLI01003589.1_pt1 | contig 11777 bp, 24 predicted proteins | sample 1519701 | NCBI WGS metagenome assembly OBLI01 (sample SAMEA3663005, study PRJEB22513) | pig gut metagenome | biome: pig gut; feature: pig-associated habitat; material: faeces | place: France | collected 2012 | reverse complement strand
CTTTAGCGATTTAAAGCAGGAAAATGTTTGTTAATTAACAAACTACTTTAACGATTTAAAGCGTAAATAGATTGTTAAAAAATAAATTAATACAAAAAATCAATGCCCATTTTGTGCAATTTATACAATGCCCTTGTGAATAATGCACAATAACACCCGCTCAAAACCTTTATTTTTTGTTAGAATTGACTATTGCTTTTTGCTTTTCCTTGTGGTATACTCTACTTGTAAGTTAATCAAGGAGGCAATCAATTATGACTACTATGGCAATTAATTCCATTTCTACTTTAAGTAATGCAGGGCAGGCAAAACAGCAGGACTTGGCATTTGCTTTGACAGGCGAAATTCGTAAGCCGGACGCCGTTCGCTTTGATATGGACAGCGATATTCCGGAATTTTCCATATCGGTTAAGTCTGCTCGTTTCACTCTTGCAAGCGCATCGGCTCTGTCCGCTACTACTTTTGAAGGACAGCTTAACGAGTTTTCGGAGCGCGTTCATTCTGAAAAGTTTGCATATGTAACCAAAAATAATATGGTTTATATAATGGACAAAGTAGAATTCCTTGACTTTTGTCATGAGTTTTGCGGCTGGGAGCAGGAAAGCAAAAAGAACGGCGGTGCATATAAAGTCCGCTGTCGCAAGGAAAGCAAGCGCATGATAAAGTGGCTTCAGGCAAGAGCTTGAAGCCCATATGCAAAAAACGCTTGACATCAAGCGCGCCATATGGTATAATCATAATTGTCAGGAGGTAATATAATATGACAGAAGTTATAAGTTGGTTTTGTTTGGTAGTAATATGCGTCTTTGGTCTGTTTAGATTGCTCACTGGACTTTATTACCATGACCACCCCGAAGCATATGCGAAAAAGCGTAGAATGAACCGCGAAAAAGACCCCGATATATGGTGGGAAGAATAAATCAAAATAAGGAAGGAAACAAACTAAAATGAAAAAGAATATTTATATGACGATTGACACCGAAACTGTCGGCGGCGCAACTAAGCCGACAGGCGCGTATAATTATGGCGGTGTTATACATGATAAGCAGGGCACTATATATGCAACGTTCTCAATTCTTGTTATGGAACATTATGATGAGATTGCTAAAGACGATTACGCAAAGCGCAACTTCCCTATATACAAGGAGCGACTAAACAGTGGTTATATTACCGCCGTAGCAACTGAAGCGGACGCCATATCGGTTATTAGAAACCTTTGTCGCTTTTATCATGTAAATTACATTATGGCTTATAATTCGGGATTTGATTTTGTTAAAACCAAATGTAAAGAGTTACTCGATGAATTTGAATTTATTGACATTTATCTCATGGCACTTCAAACTATTACACATCTTGCAGGCTATCGCAAATTCTGCCTTGAAAATGAAAAAATGTCCAAAAGCAAAAAGACTTGTAGCACTTCGGCAGAAACTGTATATGCATTTATTCACGACAATGCCGACTATATAGAGGAGCATACCGCTCTTAGCGACGCCCTTATAGAAATGGCTATATTTGTAAGATGTGCCAAAATGAAAAAGCATTACACAAAGAATGTTCACATGTGGGACTGCGAGGAAAAAAATAAATGTTTCCCCAAGTGGAGGTAAAATATGGAAGTGGCGCGACTCATGGAAAAGCTTGGATGTAGCGAAGCAGAGGCAATAGATATTATTGCCTCTGACAAGCGGATTGATAAGGGCGAAAAGTTGTTTGAATTACCAAAAGAAAAGCAAGAAGTAGTTAAGAAAATGGCGCGAGCCGAACGAGCCCCAACTGCGTATAAATTTACTCAAAGGGAACGAAAACCTAATAATGGAAAAAGAAATTTGATTTCAATGTTAGCAAAGTTCCTTGACCCCCATGTTGATGAAAAGGTAGAAATTACCAATGAGGAGCGAGAAATTAATTTCAAAATGCAGGGGGTTAAATATCGAATTGTTTTATCATGTCCAAGGAAATAAATGGTATAATTAGGGGGTGGCGCAAGCCATGCCCTAATGCGCTTTATAGTTGGCTATAACATTCCCAAACCGAGGCCGCGCCACTCTGTTAAAATCTTCACAAAGCGCCCGGGCCGCTCGTTAAAAACTTAACAAAGAATTTTTCAATTCAACTATTGACAAGTTGCATCATCTGTGCTATACTGTAATCACAAAAGAGATAGAGGAGAATTTAAAATGATTATTTTAATTATAATTTTTGTTGGAATGTTCGGAATGATGGGCTGGCTATTTACTTGCCGCTATGACCATTGGTATCAAAGAATAATTGGCTTTATAGTCGGAGCTTTATTAGGTATAGGTTGTTTATTTGCGATTAAACATCAGTCTGATGCTGAGGTTGAACGTTGGAATAATGGGCATTGTGAAGAATGTAATGGTTTACTTGAATTTACTGGCGGCTCATCTTGGCGTACTTATCACGAATACTATTATACTTGTAATGAATGTGGACACACTGAAACATTTGAGCAGGTGATGAAATGAAACGATATTTTATTAATTACAACACCGATGTAATTACAACCGAAACAGACCCCGAACAAATAGCCCGATATCTTGCAAATGGCTGGGTAGAATTGTCAGAGGAAAGATACGAGCGAGAGTATGCCCGCATTTGGGATAGAGTAGTAAATGGGAGGTATTAAAAATGACACTCGGAGAACGTTACAAACAGCTTAAAACCGACCTGGACATGGCGGAGGCTCTTTACGACCGCTGGGACACTGGTGAAATTATAGAATACATCGAGCGAGACTACGCACAGCTTTCTGTCCACGTGCTTGAAACTCTGCTCGATGCCCATCCCGAAATTTGGGAAATAATAAATAGTCTGGAATGATTTTCCAGACTATTTTCATGTCTTTGCTTGTTAAACATTTCACAAAGGCCCGGGCGCACTTTAGCGATTTAAAGTGATAAACTACACAAAAATCTTGTTGAAAATTTATGTAATTTTGTGCTTGACAAACATCCCAAAATGGTGTATACTTAAAGCACAAAGAAAAGAGAGGTAAATACAATGAATGAAATTTTTGGTTATTGCGGCTGGGATTTCGGCGGAGCACTGAATAATAAGTTCCATCGAGGCGAGGATGTCCGCATTGGGCGCAACATCTATCGGGTGGTTTTTCGCATTGGTTCTTGGCATCTGCTAAAAAGAATTTCAAAAAAGGCTTGACAAGCCGCGCTGAACGTGGTATAATAAAGATACAAAAAAGGAAAGGAATTGATAAACATGACTTACCCTGAACCTTATGCAAAAGACATTTTTGAAGCAATTGCTTACACGTTGACAATGGCATCTTACATGACAACTGCTAAAGTGCCCGATGCAGAAGACATTAATATTACCACTCGCGAAATATTTAATCTGTTCATGGAACGCAATAAACACGTTGATAAAATAGAGAGATAGGGTTAATTCCCATTTCTCTATTGCTCACATTGTGAATTATTTAACGATTGGCCCGGGCGGATTATTAAAACTTTGTCAATTTATTTTGGAAAAAATACTTGACAAATTAAATTATTTTTGTTATAATAAATACAGAAATAAGGAAAACAAATAGTTAAAAGGAGAATAAAAATGGGAATTAGAAAATCAATAAATTGGGACATGGACGGCACTATTGCGAACCTTTACTCTGTCCCTGATTGGCTTGAGAAGCTACGGGCAGAAGACCCCTCCCCCTACCTTGATGCAGACCCCATGTGCGATATGAAGAAACTTACCGAAGTGCTTAACTTGCTCAAGTCCGCAGGTTGGGAAATCAATATTATCACATGGCTGTCAATGAATAGCTCGGAAGAGTATAAAGATGCTGTCCGCGAAGCTAAACTTGCATGGCTTAATAAGTGGGGCTTTGTCTATGACCATTTTCATGGTGTTCGGTATGGCGCGACCAAAGCTGATAGCGTACGCAAAAAAACAGACTATGGCATACTTATTGATGATAATGAAAAGGTAAGAAAAGGTTGGACGCTTGGCGCGACCATTGACCCCACTAAGGTTGATATAATAGAGGCTCTTACGAGCCTCTTGGGATAAAAAAGAAAAAACTTTACTAATGAATTTATTAAAAACTATAAATAACTGGAAAAATTACTTCCAGTTATTTCTACCGACGAACTTGTTAAAAATTTCACAAAGCGCCCGGGCGAATTGTTAAAAATTTAACAATAAAAAATGTTAAAAAGCACTTGACAAAACCCGCTCAATCAGTTATAATATAATTACAAAAAACAAAAGGAGAATAAAAATTATGATACTTTCAAGATGCTTCTATGTTAGTTACAATGTTGCGGATTTTTCCGCAGAGGGAGAACCTGCTTGCCATGAAGACGCCTATCAGAATTGCAATAATGCGTTATTGGTCGCAAAAGAGCTTGTAAAGTGTTTGGATGTCGTTGATGATGTATACGTCATTGATGGACTGACTGGTGAAATACTTAATACTGTTTCCAAAGCCGCGCCAAAAGAAGATGAGGCTGAAGAAGATAGTATCCCTACTTTTACGGATACTTTTGAAGATGAAAATGGCGGTATTTGGCGGCTCATGGAAGACGGCAGATGGGTTTACGACTGTACTAATTTCGGCTGTTCTGATTGTGCCTATCGTAATAACGACAATGGCCGCTGTAATGTAGTTAACCCACTTTGCGAAAAAGACAGAAACTATCAAATAGAACTTGCTAATGAAAGAATACACGCAAAAGCAGATGAGAATGACGTCATAAACACTGAACCATTTGAAGACGAATTTGGTGGCATGTGGTACAAGGATGAAGATGATGAGCTATGGACTTATGATTGTGGAGGAATATCTTGTTATGGGTGTCCTTATAATATTGACCGCTGGGATTGTCATACTACAAACTTATCCCTCGACGATGCCAAGAAGCGTATTGCCGAAGCAAAGGAAAGAATAGGTAAATAATACCTATTCTTTTTATAATCTTTTGTTAAAAATTTCACAGTGGCCCGGGCCCCTCGGCATTTTGCACAACGGCGCATTGTTTTCCACACATTTTTTTGTGCAAAATACCATCTTGCTTTTTCCTGAAAATCTGCTATAATAATAATTGTCAGGAGGGCATGGGGCTTGATAGTTTCGAGATTAACCTGTCAGCCCTAAAAAAATCTCGTAAAAAAATCAAAAAACCTCTTGACAAACAGCACAGCGTGTGCTATAATATAATTGTTCCAAGGGGAACAGAAAAATTAAGGGTGATGACCAACATCAGAAAGGAATTGATACCATGAAGAACTCTGACAAGATGACCAACGCAAAGGCACTCCATTTCGTCCTCACCAACGTTGAGGGTCTGCCCTCTGACGTTACAGAGAAGCTCGAAAAGATGCTTGAGCAGGTAGAAAAGAAGTCTACTAATCGTAAGCCGACAGCGGCGCAGGAAGCTCGTGCAGGTCTGCTGATTGAAGTTGCAAACTTTATGACCGCGCAGGAAGCACCTGTGCAGGCGAAAGATGTGGTAAAGCCTCTCGACCTCTCGTCCTCTCAGCTTGCCGCGTCCCTGCTGAACGAACTTGTAAAGAATGGTTCGCTTTACAAGGGCAAGAAGAACGGAAACACTGTGTTCAGTGCCAGACCGATTGACTAAGGAAAAAGGTGGGATTTATTCCCACCTTTTTTAGACTTTAGCACTTTAGCGATTTAATGTGGCGAAGTCCGCTGCCCGGGCCCTTTGTTAGAAGATTAACAAAGAATTTTTCTAAAAACTATTGACAATCATTATAATAAGTGGTATACTGTATACATCAAGAAAAGAAAAGGAGAAATAAAATAATGGATATTAATTGGAATAATATGAGTGATGAAGAATTACGCGCCGCCCTCGCCGCCATAAATACCGAATTAACAGAACGAGACAAGGCAAAGTCGCAAAAGTTAATAAATGCCATCGACAAAGCAATCAAAGATTTTCGTAATGAATATCCCAAGGCTTGTTGGATGGTTGAAACTGAAGATGATGATGGAATTCCTTACGAAATAAATCTATTCGATTACAACCTTGACACCAATTTAATCATATCTTAAAGGAGTTGATACTATGTCAATATTGACATTATTTATAATTGGAACAATGGTAAATGTTGTGCTATCCACAATCAAATCAATCGCTACTGTCAAGGGGGGTAAATTTATTGCCTCTCTCATGAACGCCTTGACCTATGGGTTTTACTCTTATGTTATTATTCTCACTACTGCGGACGGGTTATCGGTCGGCGCCAAAATGTTAATTACTGCCACTTGTAATTTCATCGGTGTTTACCTTGTTAAATATTGTGAAGAAAAGTGGCGCAAGGATAGATTGTGGCAGATTACGGCAACAGTTAGCGCGGATAAAGCCGATGAGCTTGTGCGCAGAAGCGAAGCTGAAAATTTAATTTTTAATTACATTCCAATAGGAAAATACTGTATAGTAAATTATTATTCTTATTCAAAAGAAGATAGTGAAGCTGTGGCGCCGCTCCTCAAAGAATTTGAAGCAAAGTATTTTATTAGTGAAGCAAAATCTATCTCACTCTAATTGGGTGAGATAGAAAAATTTTCTTGACAAAAAATAAAATTTTTGGTATAATAATTGTAGAAAACAGGGAAAAATAAAAGGAAAAATAAAAGAAAGGAGATAAACTTCAATGTTGTGTGTGGCGCTCATAATCATACGCAAGTTCTGTCTAAAATAGAATAAGTGTTCCGATTGTCTGCTAAATGGTAAATGCGGCAAATTGCCTAGTGAATGGTGATTAATACCAGTTTGCCCGGGCCGTGCCTCAACAGGGAACGGCTCGTATTATCGCACACCACAGCTTGTAGTTTTTTAAGAGATAAAATGATAAATTTTGAGCCAACCGAATATTCCCGAAAATTGGATACTGTAGGTCGTTTAGTTATACCCTCAAAGTTGCGCAAAGAAATGCGCCTTGAGTTAGGCGAAGAATATCCTTTTTACACTTGCGTAGATGAGCATGGCCAATCATGGTTGTGTATTCCTTGCCCTGGTGTAGAAACCGAAGTTGATAAGGCCAAAAGGATACTGGAAGAAAATGGTTATCGGTTTTTTGAAGAATGAGTGAAGCAATTCACTCATTTTTTTGCCCCGGGCCACTTGTTAAGAAATTAACAATCTTTTTTATCAAAATGTATTGACAATTCATCTTTCATCTGCTATAATAATAATTGTCAAGAGGGAATGACAGACGAGATACCCCAGTTACAAGAGAGTCCACTTGGGGTACGCAACGGCCGAGCGAGTGGTGTTGGTTGAAAAAAAGTTTGAGAAAACTTTTGAAAACCCCCTTGACAAATTCCAAAAGTGTGCTATAATAAAGATACAAAAAAGGAAAGGAATTGATAAAAATGAAGAAGTTTGATTTTAACGTAGTCTATAACGAGGTAAGCAAGACCACTCTTGAGATGACCAATCTCGGAATTATCCCTTTTTCTGCGATGGCAGATACTTTTGAAGAAGGTCGCACGAAGGCTTTGGAGTTTGCCCAGTCCATTTCTCGTTGCTACAACGATAATGAGGAGAGCGCCTTTTTCTTCCGCATCGCTGTAAGATGTTAAAAGACTACTCAACAAATGTGCGCATTTCACCACTTTAATGTGGTGAAGCGCGCCCGGGCAGATTGTTAAATAAATAACTTTTAAAAAGGTATTGACAACTTCCGCTCATTGTGTTATACTATATACACAAAGAAAGAAAAGGAGTAATAAAAATGATTAAAAGAATTAAAAAGTATCTATGGTGTAAGAAAATGGGTATCAATCACCCGTGGAAAGCCAGCGGGGATAAAGGGTTTTTAAGAATGTATTGACAATTGAACATCTATCTGTTATAATGATTACAGTAAGAAAAAAGGAGTAATAAAAATGAAAGCAACAGGTATTATAAGAAGAATTGATGACCTCGGCAGAATTGTAATCCCCAAAGAAATCCGACGCAGTATAAGACTTCGTGAAGGTGATGCAATGGAAATATTCCTTGAGGATAACCGTATATGCCTTAAAAAGTATAGCACATCAGATGAAGACCTCGCAATCAGATGTCAGAAGTATATTTCCGACAAAGGAGCTTATATTAAAGCAATCAATTTTATTAATGGCACAACTGTTGTACTTTTTACAAATGGTAGTTCCGCAACCGTAAAAAAGAATAATGCCGATGATTTTGATATGAACACCGCACTTTGCTATGCTTTTAAGCAGGCAGGGTACACATACGAAAATCCCGTTTGTGAATAAAAAGACGACTTCACCACTTTAGCGTGGTGAAGTCGGGCCCGGGCCCTTCGGCATTTTGCACAATAAAACATTAACTCCGGCTCATTTTTTTATGCAAATTACCATCTTGCATTTTTCTGAAAATCTGCTATAATAATAATTGTCAAGAGGGGATACACCCTGAGGCTGATACAGAAACCAAAGGCGCCAACGGAAGAATAGAAACGATGCGGAGGAAAGTTAATCCAAAAAATTTTTTAGATATTCTCTAAAAAACCTCTTGACAAACCCCACAAAGTATGCTATAATCTAAATGTAATCAAGAGAAGCCACCTCTTAAAAAGCAGAAAGGATTTGATACTATGAAGAACACCGAAAAGATGACCAACGCAAAGGCACTCCAGTTTGTCCTCGACAATGTAGATGGACTTCCCAGTGATGTTCGCGAGAAGATTGAGAACATTCATGCCTCTTACATGAAGAAGTCCGCAAGTGCTAAGCCCACTAAGGCTCAGCTTGAAACACAGAAGAGCATGGAAATGGTTCTCGACCTTATGGAGCTGAATAAGCTCTACCAGTGCAAGGATATTGTAAAGCTTGCCGACGTTTCCTCTACTCAGCGCGCATCAGTTATCATGAATAAGCTTGCGGAGCAGGGAGTGGTGAAGAAGCTCACCGAAAAGGGTGTCAGCTATTTCCAGCTCGTGGAAGCATAAGGCGAGGGGGTAATACCCCTCCCTTTTTTATCCATTCACTTTAGCGATTTAAATCGTGGCGCGGCCCGGGCGCTTGTTAAGAAAATGACAAACTTTTTTTCAAAAAAGGCTTGACAAAAGCGCCATGAGAGCGTATAATAGACAATGTAAGGAGGACAAAAACATGACACAGGAACAGACCATTAGCAATCTCATGCAGAAACTGTCATGCACGAGAGAGGAAGCACTTGATATAATTGCCACTGATAAGGCAATAAATAGCGGAGCTGACCCTTTTCCCCTTGACAGTGAACAGAAAAAAGTGGTGCAGAAAATGCTCAGAACCACAGGCACTCGCAAAACGAAAAATCCCACGGTTTACAAATTTGAAAGTGGTCGGCAGGTGAAAGCCAATCCCCAAAAGGAAGCAATCATTGCAGAGCTTGCGCAGTTGCTCAACGAAAGTAATCAGAATGATTACTCAAATGTTGAGATAACTAACAAAAATCGGCAGATTGCGTTCTCAATCGGTGAGAAGTCATTTGAGCTGACACTTGTCGAAAAAAGGAAAAAGAGTGGGAAGTAATTCCCACTTAATTACCAAATGGCGCGGTTCGATTGGGGAGACCTGACCGAACCATTTTTATTTAGTTTAATTCTAATTGTCAATTTCTAAAAAATTTTCCATGTCTTACTCGCTTTTTCATTTTTTGGTTTGTTTAAAGGGCAAATAGAATATCTGAGCATAGATAATTTTTGGAAGAACCTACCAATTTGGCCCGGGCCGCCCGTTAAAAGTTTAACAAAGAAAATTGCGAAAAAATGCTTGACATTCCGCACTACTCATGCTATAATAATAACTGTAATCGGGGGAACGATGGTAAACCCCAAATACAGAAAGGAATTTTAAAATTATGGAAAAATCAGAAATCTTCGCCAAGGAAATCGCACTTATCAAAGATGCCGCGCTTCAGCGTTTCGTCCACTATTATCTCGATAATTGGACGCCTGACAATTTTTGGACTACTGGCGCGAGTGCTTCAGGTAAATTCCACCCTGATTTTGCTAAGGGAGAGGGAGGGCTTGTTCGCCACACTAAAGCCGTTGTCATGTTTTGTGATGAACTTATGAGAATGAGTCAGTGGGCTTATATGACCGACGCACGCAAAGATATTGCAATCATGGCTTGCATTTTCCACGACACTTGCAAGTATGGCATGACCAACGAGGTTGACACCGCCGAATATAAAAATCATGCAGAAAATGCCGCTATCAATGTGGCGGCGGCATGGCAGGATTATTTCCATGCCCCTTGCCCTTATGAACTTGAACAGGCTATTCGCTCTCATATGGGGCAGTGGTCAACCAATAGAGATGATAGGCCTTTTACCCCTATTGACCGCCTTGTTCATCTTGCGGATTATGTCGCAAGCCGCAATTTCCTGTCAATTCCTGAACTGGAGGTTAATGACAAGTGAGAGGTTCAGATTATGTCTATGTCGGTCATTATACCGACATAGACGGAAATTATATCCTTAAGGTAGGAACTACTAATAATATTAAACGTCGCACTTATGAGCATACCGCCACATACAAAAGAAAGAAAAAATATCAAATGCCAAAAGATGAACGATTTGTAATTGATTGGTATCGACCAGTTAGTTATAAAAATTCTATCAAGACCGAGGACAGGACACGCGCTCAATGGAAAGATGAGGGAATAGGTCAGTTTATTCCAAAAGACAGGTTTAACTGTGGCGCCACCCCTCCGCGCCAAGTTAAGGTAAAAATTAGAAAAGAATGGATAGTGGACCTGAGTTAATTCTCAGGTCTATTTCATTAAAGGAAATTAGAAGAAATGAACTCATACTCACATTTAATGGAAATCGTGGCAATTCAACCTAAAATACAAACAAATTGAATTACATTTTTTCGAGAAGAACGTGAAAATTTTGACAATCGCCCGGGCGCATAGTTAAATAATTAACGAAAATTAGGGCTTGACAAAATCAATTAGATGTGGTATTATAATAACTGTAAGGAACAAAATTAGGAGGGATAAAAAATGAAATGTATTGGCTGTGTTTACCATTATATAACGCCCGAAGATAGATATCCTCGTTGCCATTTCGAGCCAATAGCCGATTGGGACAAAGCCCCTTGCGAGTATAGCGATGAAGATACTGGCGAAGAGGAGCTGGAAGAGTTCTGGCAGAATGAGGACATGGGGTTTGACCCCTATTTGGGCTGTTATACCGATGATTGCTGAGGGCAACCCCCTCAGCTAATCTACCATGAGGTTAGTTAAAAGTTTCACAAATCACCCGGGCCAATAGGAAGAAGTTGGTAGTTGGGCCGGCCATCCCCGGACGTCTTGGCCGGAATTTCCCAAAATTTTCCATTTGCACCATTTTTTACCAAATTTGTCAACTCTTGCCTTATTCTTCGTTATCCTGAAACCTCCTATATGCGCCATTTTCCCTTGAACGCGCCGCCTGCGCGCAATACAACCGCCACGCCCCTATTAACTGGCCCTTTGGCATTTTTTTCCAATAGAACCAAGTATTACCAGTATTTCTTTATTTCCCAAAAAGCCCCGCTCAATGATTCGTTAACCTGGCCGGCGCCATATGGCCTACCAAAATGTTGTAAGTGGCGAGCCACCGCCTCGAGATCCCTAATCTGGCCGGCGCCATTTTTTATCATCGCCAAAATTTTATTAGGCCCAGGTATTCAAATTGTATTCTATTTGTCTCGATAACATGAAAAATGAATATGAGGTCGTTTTTTTAGTTTTTATTTCACAAGACTATATAAAATAATAGTTTTTC
>OBLI01003588.1_pt1 | contig 11778 bp, 14 predicted proteins | sample 1519701 | NCBI WGS metagenome assembly OBLI01 (sample SAMEA3663005, study PRJEB22513) | pig gut metagenome | biome: pig gut; feature: pig-associated habitat; material: faeces | place: France | collected 2012 | reverse complement strand
GCAAGATGTATCTTGTTAAGGGTGTACAAAATCTAGGTGCGTATACGGCCTTAAAAGATTTTAAGCCTGTAAGAACATCTAAACTTCAACCTATTAAACACGTTAATGGCTGGTATATAGAATGATTTGTTAGTTGACACCATTCATCCTCTACCTACGCCCTGCGGGCTTAGAGGTGGGGGTATTCTGGCGAACTTCAGATAAAATGAATTATCCCCGCAGGAAAGGAGAATTTGGGTATAAAAAAAGCCTGTGACAGCTAAAGTCTGATGTCACAAGCTTTTAGTACCTTCTAATAAATAGAAGGCTAGGCAAGCATGCAGATTTTATTGTACCACAAATTCTATCTAATAAAAAGAATCATCTATCCATTAAAGTTAAAACCTACCTATAGCATTTTTTTAATAACACGTTCAATAATAGTACAAAAGAATCCTAGTCTATCAGCTTTTACGGCAATTTAAGCCGTCTACTACCTAACAGACTAGGATTCTTTTTTCATCTAAATCTGCATAGCCAAAGCCAACAATATACCCTAAAAATTCCTTGCTCAACCTTCACTAAAAAAATTCTTCCTAAGAAGTTTAATGCGCACGGGGTCTTGCCCCCTTACCCCTGCTTCCTTTGCGTCAGCCTCTTCATCTATCCCTAAAAGGTTAAAGCCAGTGATAAGATAAAAACGGTTATCGCACAAAAGGATATTAGACCCGCCTGTTTTATCACTTCTTTTGATATGAAGTAATGGGAATTCACATTGAAGCCTTTCTAGCTCATAAAAAGCCCTAATAGATGAGTTCCTGTACAGTAGATTAGGATTAAGGCCAGTTATTATATTGATGGCTACACCTTTTTCTAAAAGCTTTTTAAGTCTATCAGCTTTTTTTGAAAGGACATAACCACTGACCCAGGGGCTTAAGATATCAAGCTCATTTTCTGCATTCAAAAGAGCATTATCAAGGCACTCAAGTATCTCACTAGTATACATTATCTTGCTACTATTATTTAAAAGCTCATCATACCTCGCAAGAAGCATGGCTTTTTTTGAGCTTTAGAAATTCCGTTTCATTCTCACTATCAATTAAAGCTTTAGTACGTAAGCTCTTCAGCCTTCGCTCAAACGCTAGGTATGCATAGCAAAAGTAGTCCAATATACCCATCTTACTTGACCTCTAGTTTATAGAATTCTTTTTTGGGCTCCAGCATAAATTCAGTAAACCCTTTATATGCAGCAATAGTTGTTTCGCAGTAATGCTTTTGCTGCTCTTTCTTTGTTAACTTACAGCCGCCTCGGCAGATAAATTTTACTACGCACTTATCACAAGTGGATTTATCGAACCACTCTTTTTCAGAGGCCTTAATATTTTGGATATACTCAAAATAAGGCGTATGAATTGTGCCGGCAGCATTTCGCATGCTATGACATGGATATAGATTTCCCTCTAGATCCAGGCAGTAGTTCCTTATGCCATCTATACAGTTCCTGTTTTCTATAGTGATTTTATCACCTGCCGCAGCGACGGATATATATTCAGCCATGAGCTTATCCATCCAGTCTTTAGCGACAACATAACGTTCACGGAAAGCTTCATTATTATAGTAGTTATATACAATAAGCTTCATCTCACTGTAAAGACGGCCAAGATCATAATTAAATACCGCATCACCTGAGCCATTATCCTTCAAGGGGCAAATACCTGAAGCCATGTGATGGTTCCACAAGAGGAAGTATTCATCATCTAGACTCTGCATAGCATCCAATACCTCCAAAGGATAGGCCGCATCAGAAAGCGTTGCATGCATACTAAGCCGCCTGCATTCAAGCAGGCGGTATTTTTTGTCCATTACAACATCATATCCACGGGCAAAAGCTGAATTTGGCCCGTCCCAGCTTACCTGCACCCGGATATTATGCTCATTAAAGAATTTTACCTTATCATAGTCAAGTGCCCTGCCGTTTGTAATAACTGTAAACTCTAGCTTTTCAGCCAGATACTGCATATCAAGGATGAATTTTCTAAGGCTTTCAAAATAAAGGAGCGGCTCGCCACCAGTAAAATAGATTTTAAGTTTAGCTTCACTGTTTCGCTCAGCTATAACTTCCTCAATGAAATTACATATTTCAGGATTATAAGGGATTAGAACCTCTTCTTTTTGCATCCCATGCTGAATACAGTAACGGCACTGGCAATTACAGGCATCACCAAGCACTATCCACACCATTCCGATTTTTCGTCTCAGATACATAGAGCTACCTCATGAACCGTTGCTGTAGAACGCATTATTGCCGCCATTAGCTGAAGCAGCTTCAGATGCACCGATTACTACCCAGTTAGAGCCATTATACATTAGTACAAAGGGTGAATAGTAAATGCCGTAGCAATCAGGTGCCGGGAACTGATTACGGTTATAGTACTTATTAAAGCCTAGGGCAAACACTGTCCTATGATAGGAGCCAACTTCTTCAGTAACTGAGTCCTTAAGAGCAAGCTCAAAAGTACTGTGAGCGGTATACCTACCTACCCATTTACTGCTTGAAGACCTGTCATTAGTAACAATCAAAATCTGGCCGGTCCTAGGCTCACTTGAAATCGGAGCGCCGCCTGTGCGGGTAAAAACTCCCCCATCAGAGCTCTGCTCACCGATAGTAATAGTTGAAATATACTCACCGGCCAAAAGGTCAGATTTTGAGATATAGCCAAAGCTTCCATCATCATTTATAACGGCAAGCTTAGCTGAATTGGACTTTTCAACCCCGCTTAGATCAGTTTCAGTAACCTGCCCGTTTTCAAGGAATACAGGCTTATACTTACTGCCAACATTACCACTTGCAATATGGGCAAAATTATCGTTTACGGCAGATACGGAGTAAACAATATCATTACCACCTTCAGCCTTATATTCATGAGTAAGCGCAATCGTCGGATTTGTACGCTTTACAATTACTGAGCTTACAAGCTCTGTATGAGCCTGATCCTTATAGATATTAATCCTAGCCGTTTTTACAGCCACGTTATTCTCTACACCTTCAGTAACAACTACATCTTCAAAAAGTCCGTCAGCTAAAGCTGAGCTTGATGAAGCAATGCTGTCATAGGCACTTGCTCTAATAATCTCAGCCCTGTTTAGAGCATCATGCTGAGCCTTCATTTTATCTGAGGTTGAAGCAACTGAGCTAAACTGCACACTCACAATCCTGCTGACGCCTAGAGCAACTATACCTGAGACTGCAGCCGCGGTTATAGCCATGGTCAACACAGTTGCGCCCTTTCTCTTTTCTAAAAGATTCATGAAGCAGACTCCTTTCATTAAAAATAATAATACTAGTAGATTACAACCATGATATTATCCAGATTATGGCCTGATGTCGGCGAATTAAAAACTGTATTATTGCTTGAACGGGTATAGGTAAGCAAAAACCTGTTATCTGCCTGCTTTACATAAGTAATACCAGTTAAATCAACACTGCTCATTCCAAGCCCTTCCAATACTTCATCGGTTAAACTTTCAGGTAAAGTCCCTTGTGTTTGATAAACCTTATTAATTCCACTGCCAAAACCAGCCTCAGAAGTGTTTTCCGAAGTATGATTGACATAATACTCAACCAGCTTGGCATCCAAAGCGCAGCATGTCTGAATCTGGAAACTATCATACACACTCCTTTTAAAGGTGCGCGGGCTTATATAGGTATATACAGAAAGTAAAATGATAAGCGCCAAAGCGCAGATTATTCTGATGAGCATGATTAACCACCACAGACTAATGGCCTAAAACACCGATATCATCACCGAGAAATCGCTCTTCAGGATTCCCGCTGTTGTTTACTCTGTCCGCTCCTTTAGACCATACCGCAAACTGGCTCCCATTTTGATAGTACTCAATGAGTTCATTCCACGGGTCTCTGAGCCCATCTTCATGAAGCCATGGGCCATAGTTGCCGACCGCTGTAGTCATAGCATTAAGGCTTGCAGGATAGCTTCCGATTTCAAATTTATATTGCATCACGGCCATTGCAACTGCACTTACATCTGCTCTTGCAGCATTAAATCTGCCATTTCTCATTACATGGTTCCCGATGAAAGCAGCTCCTGTTCCAAGCGCAACAACAATACCGCAGGCAACAACAATTTCAGGCAGAGAAAATCCCTTACACTTATTTAATTTTGGTTTACTTTTAACCATTATCCATCCTCCCCTGCCAAGGTTCACCTTAAAAGCTCCAGACCCGGCAGTCCTAGAATATCGTAAAACGCCAGAACTGCCACGATCAAAGGAGCTAGTGGCATAAACACTTCTGAATCTTTTCCTTTTATAATCATATAGCAGCCAAACAAAATACCGCTTACCATTGAAAACCAAAACTGGTATAGAAAAAAATTCCTGCCAAGATAGGCTCCGACTAAACTAAATAACAGCACATCGCCAAGACCGTAGGCCTCTTTTTTATAGAATGATTTAGCACATCTATAGATAAGGTAGTGAAACATAAATGCGCTGCCAGCTCCAATCAGCCCATCTGTAATACTTTCCTCCATAAACCTTTTTAAAGCCATTAATACAAAACCGGCTATGATATGTATATCCCAGATTTCAGAATCAAGATAGTCAGTATAAATGATCAGTGCCATAACAAAGTAGAAGGCCAGATTTAAAAGCCACACAGTTTAGAACCGAACGATAACGGTGGTCATGTCATTGCCGCCGCTGTCTTGGGGAGTGCAGGTAATAGTACGTTCATCGCCGTTTACAATATAATCATTGCCCCAAGGGTCAGCTATAGTATCCTCGGATTTTGTAGATGTTACGAAACGGCGATGCTCTTCACCATCAATCGAGTTATCAGCATCAAGGCCAGTCATAAGTGTTGCCAAATCTCCCGGCGGCAGTCCTAAAGTATTCATGGATTCAAAAGCTAGACAGCCTGCTGCAATTGCCTGCATATCACTATGCATCTGGGCCATTTTTCTCGTCTGTTGGGCCTGGTTGAAGCCAAAGAACGCAGCAGCAGACAACGCAACCATGATTGCACAAGCTACCAGAATCTCAGGCAGAGAAAAGCCCTTACGCTTTTTTTCCACACATTTTTTCATAGCTACACCATTTACCATTTTCTTTTACCTCTTTTCTTTGAATTTATTCCACTTCGCCATCAGCTGGTTACCTGACTGATATAGCTGAACATTGGAATCAGTGTAAACATAAACATGCCTACAATTACAAGTCCCATAGGTATCATTACTATAAAGGTTATTTTTGTAGAAGTAGGCTCAATAAGATCAATCAAGGTTTTAGAATAATAATCGGCATCATCCTTAAGCACCTTGATAACCTGGTTCGACCTTTCACCACTTTTAATTGATGAAATCATGAGTTTATCAAAAGTAGAATGCTTATTATATGTCTTCATGCAATAAGCGAGCGACTTGCCGCCCATGATTTCCTTACGGATCCGGAGAATATTCTCTTTCATCAGCGAATTATCTACTGATTTTGATGCCATCAATAGTCCCTCAGGAATTGTCATACCACTTTCGAGCATCAGCTCCATTACACTTACAAACTGGTGCTGCAAAAAATTAAAATGCAGATCACTATAAACAGGAACCTTTAGCTTCCAACCGTCAATAATATCAACATTCCTTTGAGCAAAATACTTTATAGAGCTCACAGCAAGATAGATTATAGGAATAGTAATATAAAAATAATCTACCAAGCCATTAACCAATGAAGTTACAAAGCTGATAAGCCAAGGAAGCTCAATATTGTTATCCTTATAAAGGTCCATATATTGAGGAATAGCGAATTTTACATAACCTATTATAAGAACACCCATAAGAACGGAAGCTATCTTTGGCACAAAAAGAGCATTATTAACCTTGCTATAAAGGTTATGCTGAAGGTACATGATTTCTGAAAGCTTGGCAAAGGCTTCAGTAGTCCTGCCGGCTTTATCGCCTGCCTCAATTGTTGGAGCAACAAAGGACGGGAATATTTTTTCTCTGGCAAACGCAGCCCCCACACCAATACCTGCTCCAAGATGCCTGCCTATATTTTTTAAAGCGTTACCAAGGCTTTCGTTTCTCTGCTCACCTGCTAGCTCCATAGCAGCCTGCTGCAAGGTTGATCCTGATTCCAAAAGAAGCTGGAGCCCTCTGAAGGCAACATAAAAATCTATACGCTTAGGCTCGTGGAGCTTAAGATCAAGCTTATCTAAAATACTCATGCCTGCTCCTTTTTCTCATCAATGCCAAGGTCCACATCAACAGGGATTGTTTCAACAAGTTCCTTAAGGCTCACGCTGCCTCTTTTTACAAACTCCATCCCTTTATCCCAAAGAGATCTGAATCCTTTCTCTTTACGCAGGTAGGTTTCAATCTCGATGAGTCCATGCTTTCCTGCAAAATAGTCCCGTTGGTAATTATCAAACTCAATAATCTCCATAATGGGTACGCGCTTTACAATCCCGGTATGCTTGCAGCGTTCACACCCTACTGATTCATAGGTAATGCCTTTTTCAAAAAGTGCCCTATCCTTTTCTCGAATTAAATCATTATAAGGACTCACTACAGCCCTTCTGCAGTGAGGACAAAGCACTGAAAGAAGCCTTTGGGATGTAATACCGACAATCTGCTCAGTAAAGCCAGAAACATTTGCTCCCATATCTGAAAGCCTTCTAAACACGGAAAAGCTGTTGCGGACGTGTAGTGTAGACAATATTAGATGGCCCGTTTGTGAGCTCTGCACAGCAACAAGAGCTGTATCACTATCACGGATCTCGCCAACCATTATTACATCCGGGTCCTGACGTAAAAATGACCTGATTGCCTTTGGAAATGTAAGTGCATTACGCTCAAGCTCTGCCGGATGAATCTGAGATTGTGAGATACCATCAATATATTTTTCAATGGGGTCCTCAATTGTTACAATTACCTTGTCATTATCCGCTGCTATTTCCTTAAGGCAGGCATACAGCGTAGTAGATTTGCCTTCGCCTGTGGGGCCGCAGACTAGAATAATGCCACTAGGCTGATGTATCATTCTGCGTATAGCGGCTATTTCATCATCTGTGAAATTAAGTGCCTCAAGTGTAGGTACTTTCTCGGATGAACCAATAATACGCATTACTACCTTATTTCTTGCTCCACTATCGCCATAGGGCATGGTTGAAAGACGAAAATCCTTACCAAAAGCTGTAAAACGTCCATCCTGCGGCACAAGATTAGTAACTTCAAGGCCCGAATTTCTTTTATAAATGTTACAGAGCATACGCTCATCATCTATGGATAAAGGCGGTATACCACTGTCACGGAGAACACCATCAATTCTAAACTGGACCCTTGAACCATCTTTATACGGTGCAATATGAATATCACTTGCCCCGGACTCAATACCTCGCTGCAATATATCCTGGGCAAGCTTAGTCTGCTCACTAGTTACCGATACGTTATCACCACTAGATGCAGTTGACTGCACGGCGGTGGTAGGACTGAACTGCTGGCGGAAATGAGCCATATACCCTTGAGTAAAATTTTCATAATCAACCTCAAAAAGCTTAATGTTTTCCACCGCGGGAGTGTGCCTATGGATAAGCCTTGTAACAATAGCCATATCACGGAAGGCATCCATAGGTCTTGAGGTTACAAGAGACAGGGTTCTTGTTGCTTCATCAAAGGCAATGGGCATCAAAAAACGCTCTGCCATCACGGAAGCTGGTACCATACCAAGGACTCTTGCTTCAACATGGTAATCACGCAGCTGTTCAGGAAAAAATTCAACCATATTATCTGCCTCCTGCCCGCTGTATTTTTTCAACGACCTGTTTCATTACTTCATTATTGGCAGCAAGCTCTTTTTTGAGCTCATCCCTTTCCTTTTCTAGGCTCTTGATTTTGATGTCCTTGTCCTCAAGTTTTTTATTGGCATCCTCAAAACGCTTGGCAAGATTCTTAAACTCTTTTTTCTCTTCATCTGCGGCATTTAAAGCTAAAACCACTTCCTTATACCGCTTTTCGAGCTCAACCTTACTTACTTCCAGCTTTTCTTTTTCAGAGGTCAAAAGCTTTATCTGCTCTTCATACTCCTTCTGCTTTTCACTAGTAAGATTATAGTCCATGGGTTTATCATCCATACCATTGAGCTCTTTATGCAGCTTAGGACTAATCTTCTGCAGCTCAACCTGAGGCCGCCCATCCTTGTCATAGATAATAGTTGGAGTAATAGCTATAACAAGTTCTGTATCAGACTTTTTGATAGACCTGTTTTTAAAAAGTTCACCAAGTACAGGAATTTTAGAGAAAAATGGCAGCATACTTCTGATGTTTTTAATCTCATCATGCTTTAACAGGCCGCCGATGAGTATAGTTTCGCCAGCCTTTACACGTACAACAGTCTCAACACTGCGGCTAGAAATCTGAGGAGCCTTATTATTACCTGATTCAATCCATTCAGTAATAGTAGATACACTTGGCTTAATACTGAGAGTAACGGTTTCTTTATCCGACTCATTAATTCTTGGAGTAACCTCTAGATTTACACCCACATCTTTATATTCAACATTAACACTGGCATTAGCATCCGTGCCGCTTCCGGTTGAAGTAAATACAGGTACCTGATCGCCCATGATAATTTTTGCCTTGCGTCCGTTGAATGTAGTTACATTAGGTCTGGCCAGCACCTTACCGCCGCTTAACGTTTCCTCGTGATCTGCTGTAATGCTGAAGCTGAAACCTGCTGAATTATCATTACGGATAGATATTCTGGTATCACGTCCCCAGCCGCTGTCAGCATAGTTAAGTCCCATGCTTCTGGCCTTGCCTTTCGAAAGCTCAATTACAGTAGCCTGGATATTGACCTGTTTTTGGGCAACATCGTATTTTTTTACCAGCTCCTCCACCCTCTCTAAGGTTGAAGATGATCCCATAACAGAAATAGAATGAAGATCAGTATTTACAACAGCATCATCACTATCTTCCAAAATTGGTTCCAGCTGCTTTTTAAACATATCCGGGTCAAGATGCTTTAGTTCAAACATCTTCATGTTGTTTAGGAATTTCTGGCTGCCTACAACCACAAGATCATCCTGATATCTATAGGATAAGTTGTATACCGTTGCAATTGCCTTTAGTGCAGTATCAAAATCAGTATCATCCATATGCATAGTAATCTTGGTTCTTATATCACTTGCTACTACCACGTCCTTGCCTGCCCGTATACCTAGCGCCTTAAGTGCTTCATGCACAGGAGTATCAGAAAAGTCAACAGGAAAAGCATAAGCATTGCCGCAAAAACCTAAAACCAATGCTGCTGCTAAAGATAGTAGTCTAGCCTTTCTTGTTTTATAATTCATAACGCATCTCTCCCCTTATTACATCATCTCTAAAAATTTTCCATCGATATAAACGCCTCTAGCAGTTATATTACCTACATACCCGACACTGCTGTTGCTGTTGCTTTTTAAGGTTATCGTTTTATTGTCCTTGGTTACAACCGCAAGGTCCGGAGCAAGCACCCCGACAACCTTTAGCGCATTTTTTGCTTCACCAGCAGCTTTAAGCTTATCGCTTTTAGGAGGTTTAGGTTTTTTCACAATCAAAGCATTAAGAGCCTTTTTATCAAAGGTTCCAAAGGGATTGCCTGATACAAGATATACATCATTAGAATTTAATATCTCAGCTAAAGAGTCCGTACTTTTTATCGGCAGCCTGCTCGTAGTCTCTAAAATAGGCTCCGCTGTAAAAAAGTTAATGGAAAAAGCAACCACTCCGCCTAACAATAGGCTAGCGGTAATACCTATTATTTTTTTACTGTTTCCTCTCTCCATTTTTATCACCTATACATAGTAAGTATTAAAAGCTAACACAGCCTGTACATTACCATTTCTAAACTCACATTTAAGCCTTGTAATAACAACAAGGTTTTCCTTTTCAAATCTATTCATAGCCTTGGAAAAATCTTCCCAGCTCCCTTGAACAGTAACATCTGTTGTCATGGACTTCATTTTTGTACCCTTCTGGCTTTGAGACTGATGGTTCTCTGTATTTCTAACCGATGCAAGTTTCAGGTTACTAGAGCTTAATATATCAAGCTGTTTTTTTACTACACCAGACAACTCCTGATATTTACAAGGCCTAAGCATCTTTTTTTCAAGAGCAGCCGCCTCCTTCATATCAAAGCCAGCAATCCATTCAGCCTCCTGCCTAATTTTTTCATTTGCCTGCATATTTTTAGAGGCCGTCTCATAATACATGATATTTAAAAACACAGCTGCAAATAAAAAGGCCAACCCTATTACAATTCTAAGGACCAGCTGCTTTTTAAACGTACTTTTATCATTACTAAACGCTTCAAACATTATTTTTTCGAGCCTCCTGCTTTAGACTTGGCCTTAGCTCTCATCTTAGGCTTCTCCTTGACTTCCACTACAAACTCAGCATAGCCTTCCTTTTGCATAATGTTACCCATAGTAACCGTTTTATCCTTACCAAAATCGAGGTTATTCAAAAATACATCACTACTACTAAGCTCCTTACACTGACCCTTGATAGAATATTTTTCAGGTCTTATTTCTACAGAGCTCAAGAACACCCCATCAGCCTTAGCTGATGCTATTTTTTCAAGAGCATCTATCGCATTAATCCCTGCAGGCCTGGATTCTCTGAGCAAAGCTGCATTTTTGCTTATCCGGCTGTTCAGGCTCTGGTATTCTTTGTATAAGCCTTCATCATGGACAACAAGAGGCGACTTTATAAATCGCTCGTTGATAAAAAATCCTGCAGCCACCAAAAAGGTTCCAAGAGCAAAAGCAGCAAAACAGTTTACATATTTAGATATATGGGGCTTCATAATTTCATAACTGCTTTTTTTGACATCACTTTTTCTTAAAAAGTTCCCGTAATTTGCCGGTAACATCTTGTTTTCCCCCCTTCCTGGTTACAATACCGCCAAGCCTATCAACAAGTACACAGCCCACGGCTGAAGCCTTTAAACCATCAGTCACAGTTTCAGCATATACTTCGTCCCTAAAAAGGCCCGGATTAGCCAAATCAACAACATCCGTATATGCACTATCACTATCTATTGAATACATCCGTTCAGATTCAATGCGCAAGAATTCATATACATCACTGAGTTCAACAGCACCACCTTTGACCTTTGGCCAGACCATAACCCCTGAATCGTTAAAGCATACAAACGTTGCGCCTGCATCCAATACAGCCTGCCTATCTCTATGCTTAAAAGAATTTACAAGTCCATATATATAAGGCTTTATTCCAGATAGGATCAGCCCTTCTTCCTCGCAGTACTTTTTAATGTTATCTAAAAATATCGAAGGGATGTAAGCTATAGAAAGCGTCATATCAGTTTCACCCTCAAAAGATGACATAATAGTCGACTCATACTTTTCATATAGCCCGTCTAGGCCAAGCGGTAGATAGCTGTTAGAGATTTCCAGAATATGCTCCTCTATATCTCTCTCCTTAGACCTTGTATCAAAGTCAAAAAGCGTATCCTTGGCAACCTGCACCGTGCGAAACTCTATTCCTGCTCCATAATCAACCGATACAATCAATGCTTCTTTTTTAAGATACGGCCGTTTGGTATAGATTTTGTTCATTACCTCATGAAAGCTGTCTCTGTATCTTAGAAAATCCTCATACATATCGATTACAATACGCTCTGAAAATACAGGATAGTATTTTCCCTTTTCAGATAGCACATAAGTTGCCGTTACAGCATTTCCAAAAATAACTACTAGTGGCATCTCTACCGCCTCCTTAGCTT
>OBLI01003587.1_pt1 | contig 11781 bp, 10 predicted proteins | sample 1519701 | NCBI WGS metagenome assembly OBLI01 (sample SAMEA3663005, study PRJEB22513) | pig gut metagenome | biome: pig gut; feature: pig-associated habitat; material: faeces | place: France | collected 2012 | reverse complement strand
TACCGCGTCAACATGGTGCAGATCCGGCCGGTCGTGGAGAAGGCCTTCGCCGATCTGGCGGATTTGATCACAGCCAGTTACCTCACGGCGGCCTATATGGATCGAGACGCGGAGAAGGCGGCACGGATAGAGCAGATCATCGACCGGATGAACGCGGAGATTTTACGGACGATCGAGACGGTCACCCGACGGAGCGCACGGGCGAAGGGGAAAACGGCGGAGGATGCCCCGGAAGAGCCCATCGAACCGGAGGAGACGGTTTCTTAAGCAGCCCTTGCTTAGGTGTCTCTTTTTTACTTACCTTTGGCGGCGAATAAATAAACGAGGTGGAACAACATGATCCTATTCAACAAGTATAGACTCCTACTGCTTCTGTTAGTGATTGTACTTAGCGGAACGGGACTGCATGCCCAGGAGCAAGCCACACCCAAGAACGGGGAGGGCATCGAGCTATTCCTGAAGCGGTTTGACCGGGAGGGCGCTACCTATCGCAAGGCCTTCATCCAACTGAACAAAGGCAAATTCGGCAAGAACTACAGCTTGCTAAAGGGCGTGAAATATACGTTGCCCCCGAAAACGAACAGCACGAAGGCATCCGCTCCTGCCGCGGAAACGACAACCCCGGCCCGGAAGAACTATCAGCCCCTCTTTGGCAAGGCTTTGGCGAACTACCAAGTAACCTCCTCTGAGCTGAAGGGAGCCTGCTTCTATTTGGTGAGCGGGCACGGCGGCCCTGACCCCGGCGCGATCGGCAAGATGAATGGCCATCAACTGCATGAGGATGAGTATGCCTACGACATCACGCTCCGGTTGGCCCGTGTCTTGTTGGAAAAGGGAGCCAAGGTGCATATCATCATCCAAGACGCGCAAGATGGCATCCGCAACGAGCAGTTCTTGAAGAACAGCAAGCGGGAGACCTGCATGGGCAGCACGATCCCCTTCAACCAGGTGAGCCGCCTCGAACAGCGGGTGAACAGGATCAACTCCCTCGCGAAGAAAGACAAAGAGACCTATAAACGGGCCATCTTTATCCACATAGACAGTCGGAGCAAGCATCAGCGGACGGATGTCTTTTTCTATCATCAGCAACAGAAGGCGGCCAGCAAACAGTTGGCGAAGACCATGAAAGAGACCTTCGCCCATAAATACCGGCATCATCAGCCGGGACGGGGTTTCTCGGGAACCGTCGAGGGGCGTAACTTGTATGTCTTGCGACATACCCTCCCCACCTCGCTCTTCGTGGAGTTAGGAAACATTCAAAACGCATACGATCAACAACGATTTATCCTCAGCAACAACCGGCAGGCTTTGGCCAAATGGATCGCGGAAGGGTTCATCAAGGATTATCAACAAGTCAAGAAAAAGAAGAAATAAGCATGAGCAACACCTATATCTCTCCGTTTGCCCGTCCCGTCTATGTCATGGTCAAACCCGTAGGTTCGATTTGCAACCTCGCGTGCGACTATTGTTACTACCAGGAAAAGGGCAAGTTCTATCCCGAGGCCAAAAACCAGATCTTGAGCGAGGAGCTATTAGCGCGTTTCATCGCCCAATACATGGCTTGCCAAACGATGGGCGAGGTGCTATTCACCTGGCATGGCGGTGAACCGCTGATGCGTCCGCTCAGCTTCTATCAAAAGGCATTGGCGCTGCAACGCAAATATGCACAGGGGCGGCAAGTGTCCAACTGCTTGCAAACCAACGGTACGTTGCTGACTGACGAGTGGTGTCGTTTCTTCCAGGAAAACAACTTCTTGATCGGCCTCTCCATCGATGGCCCGCAAGCCATCCACGACCATTACCGACGAAACAAACAGGGACTTCCCTCCTATTACAAAGTGCGGAAGGGCATTGAATTGCTGAAAAAACACGGCGTGGAATACAACGCGATGGCGGTCGTGAACGATCGCAACGTGACAGACCCGATCGGTTTCTACCGTTTCTTCAAGGAATTAGACTGTCACTACATCCAGTTCTCACCCATCGTAGAGCGATTGGGCCAGCATCCGGAGGGCACCCTTTTAGCCACCCCGGAGGAGCAGGATGAAGCGATTCGGTTGGCCCCCTTCTCGGTGAACGCGGCGCAGTGGGGCGACTTTCTCTGCACCCTGTTCGACGAGTGGATCAAGGAGGATGTAGGCACCTATTTCATCCAGCTGTTCGACGCCACGTTAGCCAACTGGGTAGGCGAGCAACCCGGCATTTGCTCCTTGGCACGCTATTGCGGGCACGCCGGCGCAATGGAGTTCAACGGAGATCTGTATAGCTGCGATCATTTCGTTTTTCCCGCCTATAAGCTGGGCAACATCCGCCAACAGACGTTGACCGAGATGATGTATAGCCCGCGGCAACAGCAATTCGGTTTGGACAAGCAGGAGAAGCTGCCGACGCAATGCCGGGAGTGCGACTACCTCTTCGCCTGCAACGGCGAATGTCCCAAGAACCGTTTCCGCCATACCGCTACGGGAGAACCGGGATTAAACTACCTTTGCGAAGGCTACCACCGCTTCTTCCAGCATGTGGCCCCCTATATGGATTACATGAAAAAAGAGTTATTGAACCAACGCCCACCTGCCAACGTGATGGCATGGGCAAAAACTAAGCGATATGAACTTTAATAGACGTGATTTTATCAAAACAGGCAGCATGGTCATGTTAAGCACATTAGCCGCTCCCTCGTTCTTGGAGGGATGTCAATCAGGCCCCGCGGCAAAAGCCGCAGGCATTGCTTTCGCCATGAACTATTTCAAGGTGAGCGAAAGCGATTTGAAGAAAGTGTTGACGGCAGCGTTAGAAAAGGGAGGCGATTACGCCGATCTCTATTTCGAGGACTCCTACCGCAACAACATCAGTTTGCAAGATGGCACCGTGAATCGGGCCTCCTCTAACATCGACTTCGGCATGGGCGTACGCGTGCTCTCTGGCGATCAAACCGGATATGCCTACGTGGAGAACGTCACCCTGGAGGAGATGCTGAAGGCGGCACACACCGCCGCACGTATCGCCAACGGGAACGCGGCAACGGCTCCGGTCAACCTGAGCGAGTTGAAACCGAGCCTCGATCTCTACCACGTGCAGACCGCCTGGGACGAGATCGCCATCAACGACAAGATGCCTTATTTGCAGCAGTTGAACGACAAGATCTTCGCCAAGGATCAGCGGGTGATGAAGGTGCAAGCCTCGCTGGGCGATACCACCTCACACATCTTCTTCTGCAACTCGGAGGGAGAGATGTATTACGACTACCGTCCGATGGTCACCCTGGGTGCCGTCTGCATCATGGAGGAGCAGGGACGCATCGAGAACTCCTACGCGGCCCGAGCCTTCCGCATGGGCGCTGAGTTCCTGACCGACGCGCTCATCGACGAGTTGGCGCAAGAAGCTGTCGATAAGACCGCCATCCTCTTCCAGGCAATCAAGCCCAAGGGTGGCGAGATGCCCGTCGTGATGGGCGCGGGAGGCTCCGGCATTCTGCTGCATGAGGCGATCGGCCATGCGTTTGAGGCTGACTTCAACCGCAAGAACACCTCCATCTTCTCCGACCAGCTGAACAAGAAAATCTGCAACGAGCATATCAATGTGGTGGACGACGGCACGATCCCCTTCAACCGAGGCTCTGTCAATATCGACGACGAGGGCGTGGAGGGACAGAAGACCTACATCGTGCGTGAGGGTGTCTTGACCAGCTACCTCCACGACCGCATCAGTGCCAAGTATTACGGCATCGCGCCGACCGGCAATGGCCGTCGGGAATCTTTCCGTATGACCCCGATCCCCCGTATGCGAGCGACCTACATGGAGGCAGGCAACGTCACCGAAGAGGAGATGATCGCCACCGTGAAGAAGGGTATCTACGCCTCCAGCTTCACCAACGGACAGGTGCAGATCGGCGCGGGCGACTTTACCTTCTACGTGAAAGATGGTTACCTGATCGAGAATGGTAAACTGACCCAGCCGATCAAGGATGTGAACATCATCGGCAACGGCCCGAAAGCATTGGCCGACATCACCATGGTCGGAAACAATTACAAAATGGACAACGGCACCTGGACCTGTGGCAAGGATGGACAGTCCTGCCCCGTCACCTGCGGTATGCCGTCGGCCTTAGTTAGCAAATTAACAGTAGGAGGAGAGAACTAATATGATTACAAAAGAGAATAAACAGTTGGCCCAATGGGCTATGGAATATGCGCTGAAAAATGGTTGTCAAGCTTCTCGCGTGCAGATCTACAACGGATCGAACAGCTCATTCGAAATCAGAGACAAGAAAATAGACCGCCTGCAACAGGCCTCAGAGAACAGCATGGCTATCCACCTCTACGTGGATGGACGTTTCGGTTCCTACTCCACCAACCGATTAGACAAAAAAGAGTTGGAGCATTTCATCCAGCAGGGAATCAGCACCACTCGCTTCTTGGCGGAGGACCAAGCCCGTACACTGCCTGATGCCAGCCTCTATTACAAAGGAGACAAACCCAGCTTGGAGCTGATGGATCCCGACTTCGCCAAGGTGCAGCCCGACGATAAGCTGCAACTCGCCATGCAGGTGTGCGACGAGATGATGGGGAAAGACAATCGCATCATTTCCGCAAACTCTTCCTATAGCGACGGCGACGATTATCGCTACTTGGTGGCCAGCAACGGTTTTGAGGGAGAGACAGCCAGCTCCTATTTCAGCCTCTCTGCCAGCGTCAGCATTCATGGCGAGGGAGATGCCCGCCCGGAATCCTATTGGTATGATGTGGCGCTCCGCTACAACGACCTGACGAAGCAGGGAATCGGCACGAAAGCCCTCGAACGCGTGTTGCGCAAGATCGGACAGCGCAAAGTAGCCTCCGGCAAATACACCATGGTGGTGGATAACCGCAATTATGGGCAGTTGCTCTCACCCGTAATCAACGCACTCTATGGTTCAGCCATCCAGCAAAAGAACTCCTTCTTGCTCGACAAGATCGGACAGCAGGTGATGGGCGAGAAATTCGTGTTGCGTGATGAGCCACATAAGGCAAGAGCGATTGGTGCCCGCTATTTCGACAACGAGGGCGTAGCCACGCAGCCGCGTACGGTCTTCGACAAGGGCGTTTTGCGCACTTACTATATCGACACCTACAGCGCCAACAAGATGGGCATGGAGCAAACCATCAGCTCCCCTTCTGTCCTCACTATGGAGTTAGGCACACAAGATCTGGATGGATTGATCAGCGGTGTGGATAAAGGAATCTTCGTCACGGGATTCAATGGAGGTAATTGCAACAGTTCAACAGGCGACTTCTCGTATGGAGTGGAGGGTTTCTTGATCGAACGAGGAAAACTCACGCAACCGCTCTCCGAGATGAACATCACCGGAAATATGCTAACCTTGTGGAGTCATTTGGAAGCCGTAGGTAATGATCCCTGTACGATCTCCAGCTGGCGCATCCCCTCTCTCCTCTTCACCGAGGTAGATTTCAGTGGATTGTAATAAAAAAGAAAAGGCCATCCATCACGGACAGCCAATCTCATTGTTAACCTTAAATCTAATACCATGAAAAACACGTTGCAAATATAGGGACTTCGTGCAATATAGCACGCTAATTCCCCAGAAAAGTGCGTTTACTTAACCATATTTAAGCAAAACATGTTTTATAACATCTTCTTTCAAGGCTAACCTATCCTATTTTTTATTTAGTACTGTTCTTTCTCATTCGGAAAATCACCCGTTTTCACATCTTCGATGTAGGCTTGAACCGCATGAGTGATCTCCTCGCCTAAATTCGCATACCGGCGCAAGAAACGGGGTGAGAAACCTTGGTTGATCCCCAGCATATCGTGCATCACCAAAACCTGTCCATCCGTACCATTACCCGCGCCAATACCAATGGTAGGGATCGCCAACTCAGAGGAAACCCGTTTCGCCAAAACTGCCGGAATCTTCTCCAACACCAAGCTGAAACAGCCAATCTCCTGCAACAGATGCGCATCCTCGATTAGCTTATTCGCCTCCGCCTCCTCTTTCGCACGCACCGCATAGGTGCCAAACTTATTGATGGATTGAGGCGTCAAACCTAAATGGCCCATGACGGGGATTCCCGCACACAAGATACGCTCAATAGACTCACGCACCTCAGAGCCTCCCTCCAATTTGATGCAATCCGCATGAGTCTCCTTCATCACACGAATGGCAGAGGCCAATGCCTCCTTGGAGTTTCCTTGATAGGTTCCAAAAGGCAGATCGACCACCACCAAGGCCCGACTCACAGCTTTCACCACGGATTTACCATGATAGATCATCTGGTCGAGCGTGATCGGCAAGGTCGTCACGTTACCCGCCATGACATTGGAGGCAGAATCACCTACCAATATCACATCCATACCGGCCTGGTCAATCAATTTAGCCATTGAATAATCGTATGCAGTCAGCATGGAGATTTTCTCCCCACGCTGCTTCATCTCAATCAGGCGACGTGTCGTCACCTTTCTATTATCTTCTACTTTTGCTACTGACATAATTATTATGTATTTATTGAGCCACAATTTCCTCACTCTTCTCAATGGAGGTCGTGATACGTTGAGCCTCAGCATCGAAATCAACCGTGATCTTATCGCCCTTCACAACCGTTGCCCGAATGATTAACTCGGCCATCTCATCCTCCAAATACTTCTGGATCGCACGTTTCAACGGACGGGCACCAAACTGCACATCATAACCCTTGGAAGCTATGAAATCCTTGGCAGCGTCCGTAATCACCAACGAGAAGCCCAAGTCAGACACCCGCTTATACAGACCACTCAATTCAATATCAATGATCTTATGGATTGCCTCCTTATCCAGCTGGTCGAACATGATAATGTCGTCAATACGGTTCAGGAACTCCGGAGCGAACGCCTTGTTGAGCGCTTTCTGAATGACACCTCTGGAGAACTCCTTATCCATTTCATTGCTGGGTGTACTGAAGCCCACTCCCCGACCAAAGTCTTTCAACTGGCGAGTACCGATGTTGGAGGTCATGATCAAAATCGTGTTCTTGAAATCGATCCGACGACCCAAGCTATCCGTCAGACGGCCCTCATCAAGCACCTGTAATAATAGGTTGAACACATCCGGGTGCGCTTTCTCTATCTCATCCAGCAGCACAACCGAATAGGGTTTCCTTCGTACCTTCTCCGTCAACTGTCCGCCCTCTTCGTAACCAACATATCCCGGAGGTGCTCCGATCAAACGAGAGACGGCAAACTTCTCCAAATACTCACTCATGTCGATACGGACCAACGCATCGGCCGAATCGAACAGGTATTCAGCCAACTTCTTTGCCAAATGGGTCTTTCCTACACCTGTAGGCCCTAAGAACATAAACGTCCCGATCGGTTTATTCGGATCCTTCAATCCGACCCGATTACGTTGGATCGCCTTGACAATCTTCTTGACAGCCTCATCTTGCCCGATTACTTTAGATCTCAAGACATCCGCCATCTCCAACAGACGTACATTTTCCGCTTTCGCAATGCGTTGCACAGGTACACCTGTCATCATGGCTACGACTTCTGCCACTTTGTCTTCATCTACGATCTCCCGGTGCTCCTCTAACTCCTTTTCCCATTTGGCTTTCGCAGCTTCCAACTGCAGCAAGCATTGCCGTTCTTGATCTCGGAAGCTGGCTGCCAACTCAAAGTTCTGCGCTTTCACCGCCGCCAACTTCTCACTCTTAGTCTGTTCGATACGTACCTCCAGCTCCTCGATGCTCTTCGGCACCACGATATTCGCTACATGCACACGCGAGCCCGCCTCATCGAGTGCGTCAATCGCCTTATCCGGGAAGTTACGATCGCTGATGTAACGGTCGGTCAGTTTCACGCAAGCGGCCAACGCACCCTCCGTGTAGCTTACGTTGTGATGCTCCTCATAGCGATCCTTGATATTGTGCAGGATCTGCAAAGTCTCCTCTGCCGTAGTCGGATCGACAATCACCTTCTGGAAACGACGTTCCAAGGCGCCATCCTTCTCGATGTTCTTCCGATACTCATCCAAGGTGGTCGCGCCGATGCACTGAATCTCTCCACGAGCCAAAGCCGGCTTCAGCATGTTAGCCGCATCCATCGTGCCAGCCGCAGAGCCCGCCCCCACGATCGTATGGATCTCATCAATAAACAAGATCACGTTCGGATTCTTCGACAACTCATTGAGAATCGCTTTAATACGCTCCTCAAACTGACCTCGGTATTTCGTGCCGGCCACGATGGAGGCCATGTCTAAGTTTACCACTCGCTTGTCAAATAAGATGCGAGACACCTTACGCTCCACGATGCGGGTAGCCAATCCCTCCACGATGGCAGACTTACCCACGCCTGGCTCACCGATCAACACCGGGTTGTTCTTCTTCCGGCGACTCAAGATCTGCGCCAATCGCTCGATCTCCTTCTCCCGCCCGACGATCGGATCCAGCCGTCCCTCCATAGCGGCACGGGTCATATCCGTGCCGAAGTTGTCCAGCACGGGCGTGTCACTCTTTCCTTGAGCGACCGATCCCGTAGCCCCTCCGGCAGAGCGAGCAGGCTCTCTATGAGGCATATAATCCTCATCCTCGTCATCCTCCTCGTCGGTATAGCCATCTGAGATCTCATCCAGTTCCTCGTCGTCAAAAGGCTCCTCAGGCACCTCTCTCATCCCCAAAACAGGATCAATCTCCTCTCTCTTTTCTTCGATGTTACCAATCATACTCATCAACATATTATTCGCAGAGTCATACGTTATCCCCATCTCTTTCAGCCATTGCGCCAACAGCGTCTCTGAATCCTTCAGCATAGCTAAAAAAAGATGTTCAGCGCCTGCCTCAACCTGCCGTAACCGGCGAGCCTCCAGCTGGCTCATACGCAATAACTTCTCCGCAGTCTTGCTAATCACAATCTCACACTGGTCGGATACCTCTTGATCGGGCACATTCTCTATCTCTCGCTCAATCTTCCGGCGAATCTCCTTGGGATCCACCGCCAAACGTTCGATAACCTGCATGGCCAAGCTCTCCCCCTCACGAATGAGACCAAGCATCAAGTGTTCGGGGCCGACATAACTATTGCGAAGCCGTATGGCCTCTTCTCGACTATACTCGACCACTTCCATCAATCTTTTCGAATACTTTATCATGCTTAAACACTATAATAATGTACGTTTCTTGTACGAATGCGCAAAAGTACGCAATCTATTTATATTTCCTATCAAAATCCGTGCCATTATCCCTTTCACTGTCGATGGTTTTGGATTCTACATGCCGACTTCCTTTCATCTATATGAACGTGGCGTCAAAGTCGACTTCCTACACAGAGTAAATACACTCTCTATTGTTCCAAATGGGATCTTGAACGTATAAGTTGGTTAGTCCAAAATAACCATTACAATTATTTAAGACTAACCAAAGCATTAAGGCAACTAAGCGTTGTGTAATCAGGCATTGCTTTACACTTCCAAAGCACCCGTTAATTCTTTCACGGAATGGAATCCATGGCGATCGCAGTATTCATTCAAGCCTTCAATTACCTTGATGCCTATAGTTGGATCCACAAAATTGTAAGTACCGATTTGGATAGCCGTCGCACCTGCCAACATAAACTCTACCGCATCCTTCCAATTAGAAATACCTCCCAACCCAATGATAGGGATCTTCACAGCCTTATAGGTCTGCCACACCATACGCAACGCTACTGGTTTCACACAAGGTCCGGAAAGCCCTCCAGTTATTGTCGATAATAATGGCTTCCGACGCTCTGCGTCAATAGCCATGCCCAGCATCGTATTGATCAACGAAACAGCATCCGCTCCCTCAGCTTCTACTGCCCGTGCGATCTCTGTAATGTCGGTTACATTCGGAGAAAGTTTTACAATAAGGGTCTTCGGATAGACTTTTCGAACGGCCCGTACTACCTCTGCCGCACCACAAGCTGTAACACCAAATGCCATACCTCCTTGCTTCACGTTCGGGCAAGAGATGTTCAACTCAATAGCCGGAATCTTCTCCAAAGCAGCCATCTTCTCCGCACAAGCCACATAAGTCTCAATAGAGGAACCACTGACATTGACCATTATGTTGGTATCAATATCTTTGATGGTCGGATAGATATGCTCCATGAAATAGTCCGCACCCTTGTTCTGCAAGCCAACCGCATTCAACATTCCCGAAGGTGTCTCTGCCATACGGGGATAATCATTACCCTCGCGAGGTTGCTCAGTCGTACCCTTCACAAAGATGCCTCCCAAGCGAGCAATATCCATCAAATCAGCATACTCAATGCCATATCCGAACGTGCCGGAAGCGGTCATCACTGGATTCTTCAACTCCAGTTTACCTATCTGTACACTTAACTCAGCCATGATAATTGTTCTATATTAAATACCGGACCCTCTTTACAAACACATACGTTATGCCCTGTCTTGTCTTTCTCGACGCAACAGAGGCAAGCGCCTAATCCACAAGCCATGCGGTTTTCTAAAGAAACCTCACAGGCGATTTGTCTCGCATGAGCAAATTTAGCAACGGCCATCATCATCGGTTTCGGCCCGCAGGTGTAGATCTGATCAAAATCCAACTGGTTCAAAATCGAGTGATTCGTCACATAACCCTTCTCGCCGTAAGAGCCATCTTCTGTAGTCGCATAAACCGCACCGATCCGTTGGAAATCAGACAACTGTTGCAAATCTCCTGCTGAACGTGCACCCAAGAGGAAAATAGGTTCATAACCTTTAGCCTTCAAGCAGGCACCTAAATAGAGCATGGGAGCCGTACCGACACCACCGCCGACCAGCAGAAGCCGCTTTGAAGGAATCTCTTCCGCAGGCAACGTAAATCCATTGCCTAAAGGCAAGACCACATTGATTAAATCTCCCACACGAGACTCCGCCAATTGGCGTGTACCATCACCAACCAATTGAATCAAAAGCCATAACTCATTCTTCTCCCAATCCACAAAATTGATAGAGATCGGACGGCGCAAGAAAGTGGATGCCGAATGATCCACTCTAACCTCCACAAACTGACCGGGAAGCATATCAGGTAACTGCTCGTCGGAAGTCAGTTTGAGCAAGCAATACTGCATATGAGGGCGAGCATTCTCTGTCACCCGCAGGTCTAACATGTACTTCTTCATCTATTCTTTATTACTAAAATTGTTTTGCTGACAAAGATAGTACAAAAATGTTAATCCTCCCTTTTTTCCAGCACGAAGGTGTCAAAGGTGTTGTCCGAATAGAATACTACGATTTTTGAGATAGTTTTAGCGGGTAAATCCTTATAAACAATACGCTCGACTACTGTAGGTTGAGTAACATTTTGAGGATTTCCAACCCCATAATCCAGGCCATTTTCCGCAACAGACGAGCATTCGGACGCATTTTCGGCCGTGAGAGCGGGTTTAATCATAGGATTAAACAACTCATCAGAGCGATACATTTCACCTTTACCTAAAAGCAACCAATCAGAACTAAGATCAGGATAACGATCAAGTATCTTGAGCGCCACATCCAAGCTGGGATAGGAACGGCCACTTTTTATCTGTGATACAGCACCACGCGAAATACCAATCGCTTCCGCAAATTGCGCATCTGAAAGCTGTTTTTGCTCCATAACGGCTAAAACACGTACTTTCACTTGTTCCTTCATGTTTATCTCATCCATACAAATCAAATTTACGTCAAAATGACAGCTTAGAACTCATTTTTACGCCTACAACATAGACGATACAAATATAAACTATAATTCTGAAACATGCAATATGGAAATATAAAACTAAACAATTATAATCGTAAATAGAATTGCT
>OBLI01003586.1_pt1 | contig 11782 bp, 7 predicted proteins | sample 1519701 | NCBI WGS metagenome assembly OBLI01 (sample SAMEA3663005, study PRJEB22513) | pig gut metagenome | biome: pig gut; feature: pig-associated habitat; material: faeces | place: France | collected 2012 | reverse complement strand
AGACCGGCTTCGGCATCGCCTGGTTCCTGGGCAGCTGGCTGCTGGGTGCGCTGTACGACTTCAACCCGATGTGCCTGGTCATCGTGTCCATGCTGGCGCAAATTTTGGCGATTGTCTTCTACCTCGCCTGCATCCAGCGCAGGGCGAAAGAAGGATTCATACCGTATAGGTAACTACATAGATTTGAACCTTATCACCGCAGTCTGAACCAACTGCGGTGATACTTCTTTGTACCGATGACTTGGAAACCGCTCGCTCCTACCCAGCCAATTTCTGACAAATTTCTTGATTTTATCCGTCTTGCCCATTATAATTATGATGAGTTTTTATAAGTATGTGAATGATACCACGGAAACGTTAAATCATAGTTACAGACAGAGGAGCGGCAGAGTATGCAGATTTTAGACAACATCAATCATACAGTAAAAGAGGATCTGCAAACTAACATTCACAAAGGCAGCAAGATTTCGATTGCCGCTGCCTGCTTCTCTATCTATGCCTATCAGGAGCTGAAGAAGCAGCTGGAAGGAATTGAGGAACTGCGGTTCATTTTTACCTCCCCCACTTTCATAACAGAGAAAACACCGAAAGCCCAGCGGGAGTTTTACATTCCACGTGTGTCCAGAGAACGCAGTCTTTACGGCACAGAATTTGAGGTAAAACTCCGCAATGAGTTGACACAAAAGGCCATCGCCAAAGAATGCGCGGATTGGATTCGGAGGAAAGTGACTTTCAAGTCAAATGTCACGCAGGAACAGATGATGGGCTTCATGACGGTCGATGAAAGCACGTATATGCCCATCAACGGATTCACCACGGTAGATCTCGGATGTGAGCGCGGAAACAATGCCTACTATCCCGTTCAGAAGACAGAAAGCTACGAGAACGCTAACTACTTCATCAGGCTTTTTGAACAACTCTGGAATGACAAGAAAAAGCTTCAGGAAGTTACGAATGTTGTCATAGACAGCATCACAGCAGCTTATCGGGAAAACGCGCCAGAATACATCTATTTTGTGGCATTGTATAATATTTTCCACGAATTTCTGGATGACATTTCCGAAGACGAACTTCCCAATGAAGCCACAGGTTTCAAACAGAGCAAAATCTGGGGAATGCTCTACAATTTCCAGCGCGATGCCGTTCTTGCCATTATCAGCAAACTTGAGAAGTATAATGGATGTATTCTGGCAGACAGCGTTGGCCTTGGCAAGACATTCACTGCCCTTGCCGTCATCAAGTATTATGAAAACCGCAACAAATCCGTTCTTGTTCTCTGCCCGAAGAAGCTCGCGGAAAACTGGAATACATACAAGGGGAACTATGTCAACAATCCCATTGCGGAAGATCGCCTGCGTTATGATGTCTTGTATCACACAGACCTCTCCCGTGAACATGGTCAGTCAAATGGTATCGATCTTGACCGCCTGAACTGGGGCAACTATGATCTTGTGGTTATCGATGAGAGCCACAACTTCCGAAACGGCGGTGAAGTCAGCGGCGAAGACGCAAAAGAAAACCGTTATCTTAAATTGTTGCACAAAGTGATTCGCGCAGGGGTTCGCACAAAGGTGCTAATGCTTTCGGCAACTCCTGTCAATAATCGGTTTGTTGACCTAAAGAACCAGCTTGCGCTTGCTTATGAGGGAGATTCTGCTCAAATTAATGAAAAGCTCAACACAACTAAGAGCATTGATGAAATTTTCCGTCAGGCACAAAAAGCATTCAATGCATGGAGCAAGCTGCCGATGGAACAACGCACTACAGATGCGCTGCTTCGGACGCTGGATTTTGACTTTTTTGAATTGCTGGACAGCGTAACGATTGCTCGTTCAAGAAAGCATATTCAGAAATACTACAACACTTCCGATATTGGCAAGTTCCCAGAGCGGCTTCCGCCCGTCTCGCTACGCCCCTCTCTGACGGATTTGGACGGTGCCATCAACTACAACGAAATATATAGTTTACTCATGTCCCTGAACCTGATGATCTACACCCCCTCCAATTTCATTATGGCTTCCAGACTGCCTAAGTATCAGGAAATGATGCACCATAAGGGAACAAGCCTCACGCAACAGGGACGTGAAGAAGGCATCCGTCATCTCATGAGCATCAACCTTCTCAAGCGGCTGGAGAGCTCGGTTTGTTCCTTCCGTTTGACGATTGACCGTATCAAGAAGCTGATTGACGATACCATTCACGCCATCAATCAGTATCAGTCTGGCGGTTGCGTGCTGGATTTGACTGAGCTTCCAGACCGGGAGGATTTTGACGACGATGATCAGAATACCGACTTCTTCTCTGTCGGCAAAAAAGTCAAAATTGATCTGGCAGATATGGATTATGTATCCTGGAAACGGGAACTGGAGAAAGATGCGGAGACGCTGGAATTGCTGTCTCTCATGATTGCGGATATCACGCCGGAGCATGACACGAAGCTGCGAGCTCTGCTTGACTTGATCGACAAGAAGATACAGAGTCCTATCAATCCCGGTAATCAAAAACTGATTATCTTCACTGCATTCTCTGATACGGCGGATTACCTCTACGCCAACGTGTGCAAGTATGCCAAAGAGAAGTTCGGACTGGAATCTGCGGAGATTACCGGCACAGTTGACGGAAAGACGACCATTCCGAAAATGCGGCTGGATTTGAATACGGTTCTGACCTGCTTCTCTCCAAAATCCAAGGGACGGGATGTTCTGCTTCCGGGGAGTAAAGATGAGATCGATATTCTGATTGCCACCGACTGTATCTCTGAAGGTCAGAACTTACAGGACTGCGATTATTTGGTCAATTACGATATTCACTGGAATCCCGTCCGTATTATTCAGCGGTTTGGGCGGATTGACCGTATCGGCAGCAAAAACGACTATATCCAGCTGGTGAATTTCTGGCCGGATATGGATTTGGATGAATACATCAATCTGAAAAGCCGCGTTGAAACCCGTATGAGAATCTCCGTGCTGACCGCCACCGGGGATGACGATCTGATCAACGCCGAGGAAAAGGGCGATCTGGAATACCGCCGGGCACAACTGAAGCGGCTGCAGGAGGAAGTCGTGGACATTGAGGATATGACCACCGGTATCTCCATTATGGATTTGGGGCTGAATGAGTTTCGGCTGGATCTCCTGGAATACAGAAAGCGCCATGAGGACATTGAGACCGCCCCAAAAGGACTGCACGCTGTTGTGGATAAAAGCAGCGACGCTCCCGCCGGTGTAATCTTTGTCCTGCGGAATATCAACAATAGCGTGAACATTGATAACCGTAACCGGATTCATCCCTTCTACATGGTCTATATCAGCGAGGACGGCGAGATTGTCTGCGATTATCTGAATCCGAAAAAGCTGCTGGATACCATGCGGCTACTCTGTCGTGGCAAGAGCGAGCCGTGCATGGAGCTTTGCAAGCGGTTCAATGACGAAACCGATGATGGGCGCAAAATGGGCGAAGTCTCTGAGCTGCTGAGTGAGGCGATCAATTCTATTATCGACGTGAAAGAAGAAAACGATATTGACAGCCTGTTCAAGAGCGGAGGAACAACCGCCCTGCTCAGTGCGGTGTCTGGACTGGATGATTTCGAGCTGATCTGCTTCTTGGTTGTGAAATAAGGAGGGCTTACAATGCTTGGGTTTCCTGTATCTACGGAATTTAACAAAAGAATACCGAAGCAAAAGTTCTATGACAACCTCGATGTTTCTCCTACCCTGCGGCGCGTGTTTGTCGATCAGATACGCCTTGTATACTGGCGAAACAAACTTGCCGCCTCTACACTCAACATTGCTGCGGGCGAAGCCGTAACGGAAATTGAAGTGTTTGAAGTGCGCCTGAACGAGCCGCTGCTTGATGAGGCTGTTCTGAAACAGATCGACAAGGAAATCCCGTACCACCTTCTCTTTATTCTGACTTGCGACGGAAAAGCACAGGCATGGATCGGCTATAAAGAAGCCGTCGCATCCGGGAGCAATGCCTTCAAGTTCAACCGCTATTATCATACCGACTGGATGCCGGAGGATGAATTGCAGCTCCGTATCGACGGCTTGAATATGGATGCGGTCTACGAAAGCCTTGTCCGCCAGATTGCCGGGGACAAGCTGCAAGCGGAATCCGGTGAAAGCCTAAAAGAGTCTGTCGAACGGGATGAAAAGAAAAAGCAACTGAAAAAGCAGATCGCTGCGCTGGAAAGCAAAATGCGGCGAGAGAAGCAGCTTAACCGGCAGATGGAAATGAATGCCGAGTTGAAACAGCTAAGAAAATTGATGGGGGATGTTACAAAATGAAGGTTAAAATACTAAATCGAAATCTTTGGAAGGAGTACTACGCTGTCCTTTCGGCAATAAGTGTTATTGCATCACTCCTGTTTTTGTTTCTGAAAATACCAGACAGCAAAGAGACTGCCTTCTTTATTGGTTTTGTCGGTTGTCTCATTATTGCGTTCTTAATAATTTGGTATAAGGCTAATCACATCAAAAAAATTACACTTAACATCAACAATTCAACGTTGGAAATCGAGCCTGGGGATATTTTTGAGGAAAAGGGATTCAAGGTTATCGCGTTCAACGAGTTCTTTGATACTCAAGTAGACGATGTAGTTATTTCAAAAAAAACACTTAATGGGAAGTACATAACTCGCTTTTATCCACAGGCATCCGAATTGGATACGATTATTTCCGCTGATACTCATTCAGCAGAGCAAATCATTGGTGAATCCAAAAGGAAAGATGGTAAAACGTCAAGATATAAGCTGGGAACGATTGTGAAAAATGGAGAGTTTTTTCTACTCGCGTTTACCCATTTTGACGAGAATAACAGAGCTTTTTTAGAGATCAACGACTATATTGACTGTCTTATGAATATGTGGAATGAGTGCGATATTCATTATGGAGGAAATACTGTGGTTTTACCGTTGTTAGGTTCGGGAATCACGCGATTTCGGGGTTATGAAAACATAACCGATCAAGAACTGCTCGAAATAATGATTTGGACATTCAAAGTAAGTCGCATCCGATTTCAATATCCGGCAAAAGCAAAGGTTGTTCTGACAAATGACTGTCTGAGCAAGGTTAATCTGTATGAAATAAAGAAGCAATATGAATGATGGGGGGATTAAATATGGCGCATAAGTGTTTTATTTCATTCAAAAAAGAGGATCAGTGGTATCGCAACAAAATATATGACCTCTTTTCCGTTTCGGATATAATCAACAAAGGACTTGATCGAGTGATCGATAGTTATGACGGTGACTACATTATGAAAACAATCCGTCAAGACTATCTCAAAGACTCCACGGTAACAGTTTTTCTCATCGGAACGCATTCGTCTGAAAACGAAGGATTCGATTATATGGGACGGCGCAAAAACTATTTTATAGAACGCGAATTACAGGCCTCACTCTACAATGGTGAAGGTAACACTCGAAATGGAATTTTGGGAGTTGTTCTTCCCGAAATGTATGATCAAATCTATAAGGGAACTTATCAGTGCCTGAAATGTGGTGGAACTCATAACACAGTTGTAATGAACGATTCGACAGTGATTCGTGAGTTTAGCAAAAACTACTACATTGAACCTCACTCTGGCTGCGCTTGGTCAGACGATGAACGCTACTGTGTTCTTGTGAAATGGGAAGATTTTGTTTCTAACCCTGAAAAATATGTAGATATGGCTTTTGAAAAGAGAACGAGCGCAATTGCAGACAAAGTGAAAATCCGTAATCTTCGGTGATGCGCAAAAGGCTTATATTGACGATGCAGGTTTTGAGCAGTATGCAATAAAAATAGGAGGAACCACAAATGGATAAGCTACGCATGGAATCGCCGGACATGACGACGCAGAATATAGACCGCATTGCAGCCCTGTTCCCGAACTGCGTCACCGAGGCTTCGGACGGACACGGCGGGATCAAGCGCGCTGTCAACTTTGAGCTGCTGAAGCAGATGCTCTCGCCGGATGTGGTGGAGGGCGACGAGCGGTATGAGTTTACCTGGGTGGGCAAGAAGGCGGCGATTGTGGAAGCCAACAAGCCCATCCGCAAGACGCTGCGCCCTTGCGTGGAGGAAAGCAAGAACTGGGACACCACCGAAAACCTCTACATTGAGGGCGACAATCTGGAAGTCCTCAAGCTCTTACAGGAGAGCTATCTCGGCAAGGTGAAGATGATTTATATCGACCCGCCGTACAACACCGGCAACGACTTCATCTATCGTAACGATTTCAAGCAGAGTGCAGATGAATATGAAGATGACCTTGGTGTACATGATGAAGACGGAAACCGCATGTTCAAGAATACCGATTCCAACGGGCGTTTTCATTCAGACTGGTGTTCGATGATTTATTCTCGCCTGCTTGTAGCTCGAAATATTCTAAAGGATGATGGTGTCCTTTTCATTAGCATAGATAATAACGAATTCGCAACACTGAAAATGATATGCGATAATGTTTTCGGTGAGAATTCATTTGTTACCGTGCTACACGTCCAGATGTCAACTGTACAAGGGCAGAAAGTTCGAGCGGCAAAAGCTGGTAACATCGTGAAAAATGGAGAGTTCATTTTGGTTTATTCCAAGAACGGAAATAAAGCAATCGGAATTCGTCCTCTTCTTGACCCCGTCAAATACGATAATCACTATAACAAGTACCTTATTGACGAAGGTAACGGTGTATACAGCGAAATCAATTTGGTGGATGTTCTTTCAACGAAACCCGAAATAGTTGAGGAACTAAAAACCTTGAATTTGATTCCGAAATTGGGATGCAAAATTTCCTCTATTTCTTTACAGGAGTATTATCAATATTCTCCGTCTGTTAAGGCATTTATCAACGATAATGCAGAGAGAATTGTTCGTGTGCATGACTCTATAGATGTTTTGGATGATTTCAAAAGAACGATGGTTGAAGGTCTGATTTATTATTATGAGGCAGATAAGAGAAGTTATTATGTGTGCAAGGGAAGTAATGGAGTTGTGACACAGAGAATTTCTCTCGGAGAAAAATTGGCAAAAGCAGACGACTTTCATGGAACATTCGGTCCGACTACACTTAGAGGTGACTGGTGGTCTGGATTTTACCTTGACATGGGCAATGTGAGCAAAGAAGGCAACGTAAATTACGATAATGGTAAGAAACCTGTTCGCCTTTTGAAACAGCTGATTGAGTTCTGCACCGAAGAAAATGATATTATCATGGACTTCTTTGCCGGTTCTTCTACAACAGCACATGCAATGTTAGAATTGTGTGCCGACGATAATAAATCTCGTAAATTCATCATGGTACAATATGATGAAGACTTGGATGAAAGTCTTAAGAGCGCAACGGCCGATAATAAGTTTGCAATCAAGCAGTCTATCAAATTTTTAGACTCTATTAACAGACCACACATTCTGTCAGAACTCGGAAAAGAAAGAATCCGTAGAGCTGCAAAAAAGGTCGCACAAGACAACCCCGATGCTACCTTTGATGGTGGTTTCCGCGTCCTCAAGCTGGACGACACCAACATGAAGGACGTCTACTATGCGCCCGATGACTACGATCAGGGAATGCTTGCCGGACTGGAATCCAATATCAAGGAGGACCGCACCGACCTTGATCTGCTGTTCGGCTGCCTGATTGACTGGGGGCTGCCGCTGTCCCTGCCGTATTCTTCCGAGCAAATCGACGGCTGCACCGTCCACACCTACAACGACGGCGACCTGATTGCTTGTTTTGACACGAATATCCCCGAAAGCGTGGTCAAGGAAATCGCACAGCGCCGCCCGCTCCGCGCCGTTTTCCGTGATTCCGGCTTTGCCTCCAGCCCGGAGAAGATCAACGTGTTCGAAATTTTCAAGCTCTATATGCCGGAGGATGCAAACGACATCACCAAGCGTGTGCGGGTGATCTAGGAGGACGCCGTATTATGACACACTTTATGGAAGAAAAAATAAAGAAATTAGAAGATTACATTTGTATGCTTGAAGATGCCATAACAAAAAAAGATGTTGGAAAGGCAAAAGAGCTGCAAACAGAGATCATCGCCGTTTACGAACCGGAAATTGATTCGTTAAAGAGTGAACTGGATAATTACAGTTTTGCTTACTATGGCGCGAGTACACCTGTTGATTATATTGGGGATGCTAAGCTATTAAGAGCAAAGCTCCAAAACTATAAATTGAATCTTGCCTCCGGACTATATAAGCCATTCCATGGTACAGATGGAGCAGTAACCGTAACACAGCATGTGAATCAAGATGTAAGCGCAACAGTAGTTGTAACTTTTGAGCAGACAATTCACAATATACAGGAACTACCGGAATCCGTGCTTTCGGATGAAGAGAAAGAGATTCTGTCCGGAAAACTTGCCTCCATATCCGCTGAAAAAGATAAGGAAAAGCGCTGGGAAAAAATTAGTAGTGCTTTGAAATGGATTGCGGAGAAAGGCATTCAAGTTGGAATTGCAGCACTGCCGTATATCACCAAAGCACTGGAGGCAACCTCATGAAACTCCAATTCAAACACCAAAAATTTCAAGCGGATGCAGCAAAGGCAGTGGTTGACGTCTTTGCTGGACAACCGTACCTCACGCCCACCTACATGATGGACAGAGGCTACGGCCAGCAAACAATCACCGATGAAGAAGACTTCACCGGCTGGCGCAACGAACGTATTGTCCCTGAACTGTCCGACAAACTGATTTTGGAGCATTTGCAAAAGGTGCAGCGTACCAATCAGATCAAGCCCTCCGACAGACTGGAAGGCCGCTATAATCTCACAATCGAGATGGAAACCGGTGTCGGCAAGACCTATACCTATATCAAGACCATGTACGAGCTGAATAAGCACTATGGTTGGAGCAAGTACATTGTGGTTGTACCGAGCATTGCCATCCGTGAGGGCGTCTACAAGTCCTTTCAGGTGACACAGGAGCATTTCGCCGAAGAATACGGTAAAAAGATTCGTTTCTTCATCTATAACTCAGCCCAGCTTACGGAGATTGACCGGTTTGCCTCTGACAGCTCCATCAATGTTATGATTATCAACTCCCAGGCATTCAACGCCAAGGGAAAAGATGCTCGGCGCATCTACATGAAGCTGGATGAGTTCCGCTCCCGCCGCCCGATTGACATTATCGCAAAAACAAACCCGATTCTGATTATTGACGAGCCGCAGTCGGTTGAGGGCAAGCAGACAAAAGAGCGGCTGAAAGAGTTCAATCCGCTGTTGACGCTGCGTTATTCCGCAACACATAAGTCGGACAGCATCTATAACATGGTGTACCGGCTTGATGCAATGGAAGCCTACAACAAGCGTCTTGTTAAGAAGATCGCCGTCAAAGGTATCACGGAATCTGGCAGCACGGCAACCGAGGGCTTTGTCTATCTGGAAAGCATCAATCTCTCCAAAGCAGATCCGACAGCAACCATTCAGTTTGATTTCAAGGGTGCCAAAGGGTTACGGAAAAAGACGGCAACCGTTGGGATCGGTTACAATCTTTACGACAATTCCGGCAATTTGGATGAGTACAAAGTCGGCTTTGTGGTGAAATCCATTGACGGACGCGATAACTCCGTAGAGTTCCTGAACGGCATTAAAATCTTTGCCGGTGATGTGATCGGCAAAGTCAGTGAAGACCAGCTCCGCCGTATTCAAATCCGCGAAACCATTCTCTCTCACATTGAACGGGAGAGGCAGCTTTTCCATAAGGGTATCAAAGTGCTGTCCCTGTTCTTTATTGATGAGGTTGCCAAGTACAAGCAGTACGATGCCTCCGGCTATCCATACAACGGAATCTACGCGGATATGTTTGAGGAAGAGTATACGGACATTGTCAGCAATCTGCAGCGGGAAATCTGTGACGACGACTACATGAAGTATCTGGACGCGATTTCCAGTCATGATACCCATGCCGGTTATTTTTCCATCGATAAGAAAGGCAAAATGACCGACAGCAAACTGACCGACAAAAAGGCGGGGACTTCTGACGATACTGACGCATATGACCTGATTATGAAGAATAAGGAACTGCTGCTGGATCGGGATCCCAAGCGTTCTCCCGTTCGGTTTATCTTCTCCCACTCCGCACTGCGCGAAGGCTGGGATAATCCGAATGTGTTCCAAATCTGCACTCTGAAGCAAAGCAGCAGCGAAGTCCGCAAGCGTCAGGAAGTTGGGCGTGGTCTGCGTCTTTGTGTCAACCAGGAAGGCGAGCGCATGGATGCAAATGTGCTTGGCAACGATGTTCACAATATCAATATTCTTACAGTTATCGCCAGCGAGAGCTACGACAGCTTTGCAAAGGGGTTGCAGACGGAACTTGCCGAAGCCGTTTCAAATCGACCGATTTCCGTTACTGCGGACCTATTCAAGGGCAAAGTAATCAAAGACGCTCGTGGCAATGAGCAAGTCATCGATGGCGAAACCGCACAGGCTATCTACTTTGATATGGTCATCAATGGCTATGTGGATAAGAAGGGTGCGCTGACCGACAAATATTACGTAGACAAAGCAAATGGCACCATTCAGGTTGCAGAGGAAGTTGCAGACAGTATTGATGCAATCGTCGATATTCTGGATTCTGTCTATGACAGCCGTGCCATGCAGCCTGAGAATGCCCGCGACAAGAATGTGGAACTTCAGGTTGATCTTGAAAAGCTGGCAATGCCGGAATTCAAGGCACTCTGGCAGCGGATCAGCCCAAAGTCTGTTTATGTTGTGGATTTTGATACGGAGGAACTGGTACAAAAAGCGATTGATTCTCTCAACCGAAATCTTCACGTGTCAAAGGTGTTCTTCAAAGTGGAAACCGGCGCAATGGCAGAAATCAAATCGAAGGACTCGTTGCTGGACGGAAGTGCTTTCTCGAAATCCCGGTCTTCTACCTATGATTCGAACAAACAAATTCGGTCAAACCGTAGCGTAAAGTATGACCTGATTGGTAAGCTGGTTGCAGAAACCGGATTGACCCGAAAGGCTGTTGTAGAAATCCTAACGGGTATTGAAAAAGCTGTGTTCAACCAATTCAAAGATAATCCAGAAGAATTCATTATCAAAGCCGCTGCTCTTATCAACGATGAAAAAGCAACCGCCATCATTCAGCATATCACCTACAATGTGCTGGACGAGCGGTATGAAACGGATATTTTCACAGAGCCTACCATCAAGGGAAAGCTCGGCACAAACGTCATGAAGGTACAACGGCACCTGTACGATCACATCGTCTACGATTCCACAAACGAGCGTGATTTTGCCACGGATCTGGACACCAATACGGATGTTGCGGTTTATGTGAAGTTGCCGGACAGTTTCTATATTTCAACACCGGTTGGCCACTATAACCCAGACTGGGCAATTGCATTCTATGAGGGCACTGTGAAGCACATTTATTTCGTTGCTGAGACGAAAGGCTCTATGTCCTCCATGCAGCTCCGCTTGATTGAAGAATCCAAGATCCATTGTGCACGAGAGCATTTTAAAGCTATCAGCAACGGAAATGTTGTCTATGATGTGGTCGATAGCTATCAGCGCCTTCTGGAATTAGTAATGCAGTAGGATTAGAATTGCAAATTATACCTCATTATACCCTTGATTATTTGGGTATAATGGGGTATAATTTTGTATATACTTCTTCTCATAGGAGGCGGCACGATGGAACTGGATAAAACCTTGACCCGCATTGCAGAATTAGAGCATCAAATTGCGGAATTGCCTGCTGGGTCTGTCACAAAGAAAACGGTCAATGGTAAGGATTATTACTACCACCGCTGGACAGAGGAGAAAAAACGTCGGGAGAAATACATTCCCG
>OBLI01003583.1_pt1 | contig 11787 bp, 11 predicted proteins | sample 1519701 | NCBI WGS metagenome assembly OBLI01 (sample SAMEA3663005, study PRJEB22513) | pig gut metagenome | biome: pig gut; feature: pig-associated habitat; material: faeces | place: France | collected 2012 | reverse complement strand
TTACCCGTGGACAAACCCAGATTTGTGATGTTGTTACACTGGCTCCGTTATCAGAGGTTCAGAAAATTGACGGACTGGATGCAAATGTGACAGCAAAGAGATATATGCATCACTACAACTTCCCGTCATATTCTGTCGGAGAGACGAAGGTCAGCCGTGGACCGGGACGTCGTGAGATCGGACATGGCGCATTAGCAGAGCGTGCACTTGTGCCGGTACTTCCTTCCGAAGAGGAATTCCCATATGCGATCCGTGCCGTATCCGAGACATTTGAGTCAAACGGATCGACCTCAATGGCATCTACCTGTGCAAGCTGTATGGCATTGATGGCTGCCGGTGTACCGATCAAGAAAATGGTAGCAGGTATTTCCTGCGGTCTTGTAACCGGAGATACCGATGATGATTTTGTACTGCTGACAGATATCCAGGGGCTGGAGGACTTCTTCGGCGATATGGACTTTAAGGTAACAGGAACGAAAGACGGTATTACTGCCATCCAGATGGATATTAAGATTCACGGTCTTACCAGACCGATCGTTGAAGGTGCCATCGAGAGATGTCGTCAGGCTCGTTTCTTTATTATGGATAACTGTATGTCAAAGGCAATCAGTGAGCCTAGAAAAGAAGTTGGCGCTTATGCTCCGAAGATCATTCAGATCCAGATCGATCCTGTCAAGATCGGTGATGTGGTCGGTCAGAGAGGAAAGACCATCAACGAGATCATTGAGCGTACCGGCGTGAAGATCGATATCACGGATGACGGCGCAGTATCTGTTTGCGGAACCGATCAGGAGATGATGGAAAAAGCCATCGAGATGATCAAGATGATCACCACTGATTTTGAGGAAGGCATGATTCTGAAAGGAACGATTGTAAGCATCAAGGAATTCGGTGCCTTTGTTGAGTTTGCTCCGGGAAAAGAGGGAATGGTTCACATTTCCAAGATCGCAAAAGAGCGCATCAATCGCGTAGAAGATGTCCTGACACTGGGCGATAAAGTGACTGTCAAATGTCTCGGCAAAGACAAAATGGGCAGAATGAGCTTCAGTATCAAAGATGTGGATGCACAGTAAAAATATACGAAAATGAAAAAAGGCTGTCATAGGGCAGCCTTTTTTGTCACTGATTTATGATCAAGTGCTCTGCTTACGAATAAGCTAATAAGAAAGGAATTTTTTCTTATGGAGCGAGTTCGCAGGTTCATTCATTGTGAGATACCGATGAGTGAAGGACTGACAGGAAAACGATCTACAGTGGTCATATTTGATACCGGTCTGGCAATGCATCCGGATTTTTCGGGGCGCGTAGTATCCTTTCGCGATTTCGTGCATGATCAGACAGCTGCCTATGATGACAATGGGCACGGCACACATCTTGCCGGAATCATCGGCGGATCGGGAGAAGCTTCGGGCGGCCGTTATATGGGTGTGGCACCGGATATTAATTACGTAATCTGTAAAGTACTGGATCATTTTGGAAACGGACAGATTGAGACGGTACTTCGAGCCGTAGACTGGGTCATCAAGAACAGACAGAACTATCAGATTAATTTATTGAATATATCCATCGGGATGCTTCCGAAAGTGGATAACCGGGATCAGCTGGAATTTGTGCATGCCCTGCAGCATTTATGGGATCTTGGGATTTTCATCGTGGCGGCCGCCGGCAACAATGGGCCGGGGGTATCTACAGTGACAGTTCCCGGTACGATTCCGGAGCTTCTCACGGTCGGCAGTATCGACGATGAGGATTCTGTTTTGTCCGGGGGGATGAGAAGCGGTTACAGTGGCAGAGGTCCGACGAAGAGCTGTATCACAAAGCCGGAGGTTTTGGCTCCGGGTACACAGCTGATCAGCACAAGCCACCGCAAATCGGGTTATACGGCAAAAAGCGGCACCTCGATGGCGACTGCAGTCGTCACGGGCGGAATGGCGGTACTTAGTGACGCGTATGAGCTTCCGCCAAAGGAATTGAAATTATTATTATACAGCAAATTGAAGCGGGTAAGAGGCAGAACAGACTGGGGCAATTTTGATTTTAAATCGCTCCTGTCATAGAAATAGAAAGGGAGAGATCATATTGAAGAAAGTAATTAAGCTTCTTCTGAGCAGAATGTTCATCATAGCATTTATGGTTTTTTTGCAGCTTGGCTGGGTGGTTCTCATATTGTATGATGCCAGCAGAAAATCTGACATTGTGCAGGCACTCATCCATATATTGTCATTGGTGATCGTGATGCTGGTGCTGCAAAGATGGAATAATCCGTCCATCAAGCTTGGCTGGGTGTTTCTGATTTTGGCCGTTCCGCTTGTGGGCGTGCCGGTTTATCTGATCTTCGGACGCAAAGGTCTGACGAAAAAGACGAGACTGAGAATGGATGAAGCCAGCAAAGATATGGAGCGGACGGTGGTACAAAATCCCAAAGTATGGGAGCATTTGTCCGCTGTGAATGAGCGTGCTCTGGTGCAGAGTAATTATCTTTTGCAGAAAGCCAATGCGCCGGTGTATGAACATACGCATACCACCTATTTTGCGTGTGGGGAAGAGATGTTTCCACGGATGCTTGAAGATATCAGACAGGCGAAACGATATATCTTTTTGGAATATTTTATCCTGGATCGGGGGCAGATGTATGATCAGCTGGTAGATGCATTGGCAGAACGTGTGCGTGCGGGTGTGGAAGTGCGGCTGATCTATGATGATTTTGGTTGTATGGGAAAGATGCCGGCTCATTTTTATCGGGAATTACAGCAGAAGGGAATCAAATGCGCCGCATTTAACACGGTTCGACCGATCATGGCGATCATCATGAATCACCGTGATCACAGAAAGCTTTTAAGCATCGATGGAACGATCAGTTATACAGGCGGAATCAATATCGCGGATGAATATGTCAACCGCATCGACCGTTTTGGTTACTGGAAGGATACCGGCGTGCGCATGGAAGGTGACGCAAGCATATCGGTGACACGTTACTTTTTGGAGATGTGGGACTATATCGTCAATACGCAGGAAAACCTTAGCGATTTTCTCCCGGAACCGATGCCGGATCCGATCGAATCTCAGGGCTTTGTGCAGCCGTACGTAGATACGCCTTTGGATGCAGAAAATGTAGGAGAAAATGTCTATCTGAATCTGATCAACCGGGCGACCCGGTATGTGTACTTTTTCACTCCGTATCTGGTGCTGGATCAGGAGCTGATGATCGCTTTTGAAAACGCTGCTAAGTCGGGGGTGGATGTACGACTGGTACTTCCCGGTATTCCGGATAAGAAGCTGGTGTACTGCCTATCGAGATCCCACTATAAAAAACTGGTGGAAGCGGGTGTGAAGATCTATGAATATACGCCGGGATTTCTGCATGCAAAATGCGCAGTATGTGATGACGAGTATGCTACGGTAGGCAGCATCAATCTTGACTACCGCAGCTTATATCTTCATTTTGAGTGTGGTGTGTTTATGGTCCATACGCCGGTTGTCAAAAGCTTATATGATGATTTTGACAGGGTATTTCGGGAATCAAAACAGATCACACCGGAAATGTGTCAGAGAAAGCATCCGTTTGTTGTCGAGTTGTTTTATACGTTTCTGCGCCTGATCGCGCCACTTTTATAATACGCGTCGACTGACAAGGTCACGGAATACAAAGTCTGTGAAACAACTTTCCAAGGCAGTATTTGAAATCCATTTTTTCAACAGCGCGTTCCGCCAGTATCGGGACTTCTCCGATGGTGGTATCCCCAAGGGAATAGACGATTTTGCCGACGGTGGCACCTTGTTCGATCGGTGCAGGGACGGACTCGGGCAGGGTGATTCCTCGCCGGATCTGGTCGGGAGATTCGTCCGGCATACACAGATAAGAAAACTGTTCCGGGATTGACAGGTCCAACCGATCTGTTTTTCCGCCGGTTACGGGCAAAGATGTCTTCTCCAATGGTGCGGTGTCCACGTATCTCTTGCAGCTGGAAAAACCATAATCCATGAGGGCGCGGACATCTTTGACGCGGGAAGGAATATCCGGTTCTGCCATCAGTACTGCGATTAATTCTACATCGTCTTTTTTTGCAGTGGCACTGATACAATACTTGGAAACAGAAGTATAGCCGGTTTTGAGTCCGGTTGCGTAAGGATACTGCTTGAGGAATTTATTTGTGTTTGTGAGTCCGAAGATGGATTCGCCTTTTCTTGTGCGATGAATGATCTGATCCTGCCAGACAGTACAGTAATCGTAAATCTGCGGATATTTTGTAATCAGTTCCCGTGACATGATCGCGATGTCTTTGGCACTGATCAGATGGCCTTCGGCTTCCAGTCCGCAGCAGTTGACAAAATTGGTGTGTTCCATGCCAAGTGACGCTGCTTTGGCATTCATTGCCTGAACGAAGGCTTCCTCGGTTCCGCAGATGCGTTCCGCCATGGTCACACAGGCATCATTGGCGCTGGCGATACTGATACATTTTAACAGGTCCTGTACGGTCTGGGTTTCATTTTCTTCCAGAAAGACCTGCGAACCGCCCATGCTTGCCGCGTGCGCCGATACCATTACCGGTTCATCCATGCTAAGCTTGTTCTGTTCTAGTGCTTCAAAGATCAAAAGCATGGTCATGATCTTTGTGACGCTGGCCGGGCGAAGCATTTCGTCGGCATTTTTTTCATACAGGATCTGACCCGTATGGGCTTCCATCAGAATTGCGGATTTGGCAGATACATCGATTCCATTGGAAGCGGAGGCTTCTGTCTGGGTAGCAGCTACGGTTAAGACCATTGTATTTACGAACAGGATCGTCAGTACGAGACAGAAAAAACGTTTTGATTTTCGCAAGAGAGACTCCTTGGAGTATTTTTAACATATATATTCAAACAAGCAGAAAATATGAGGTGCGCATGGTATTTTGGGTCATTGGTTTGATTTTTGTGATAGGTATATTGGGATTTGTGCTCTGGCAAAGACAGGAGCTGAACAAATTTCGTGTGACGGATTATGATGTCTGCACGGATCGATTGTCGCAGGAGCTTCGCATGGTTTTGGTCACAGATCTGCATGCATGGGAGTATGGCAGAGACAACGAGAAACTGCTTGCAAGCATCCGGGCACAAAAGCCCGATCTGATTTTCATCGCCGGAGATTTGATCGTGAGCGCGCAGACGAGTAAATATGCAGTCGCAGAGCAGTTCTGCAGACAGCTTGTCTCCATCGCACCGGTCTATTTTGCCAACGGCAATCATGAAAAACGTGTGCAGCAGGAAGACAGCGCATATTTTGAAGACTACCGGAGGCTGGAAGCGACGCTTCGCGGGATGGGTGTGCATATATTAAATAATGCCCATGAGAAAATTTGCATACATGGCGAGGAGATCAGTATTTACGGACTGGATCTGCCCCTGATCTATTATTCCAAGGCAAAAAAGATTCCGTGGAAGGAGACACAGTTGACCGAACTGTTAGGACTCCCGGACCGGCAATACACGATCCTTCTTGCACATAATCCCAAATATACCAAAGAGTACCTGGACTGGGGTGCCGATCTGTCGCTGTCCGGGCATTATCATGGCGGACTGGTTTGTCTGCCGGGGATTGGAAGTGTAGTTTCACCGCAGTTTGAGTTGTTTCCGAAATACAGCTTTGGGATGTATGAAGAAGCGGGAAAAACTGCCATTACCAGTCGCGGTCTGGGAACGCATACCTTTCATATCCGTATCTGTAACCGGGCAGAATTGGTAAACATTGTGATTCATGGCAAAAAGTGACAAATAAAGTACAATCTTTAGTGTTTCTTTAAAATAAAAACACTAAATATAGAAATATGACTTGAAATTTTCGCTCCCAGCATATATGATAAAGGTGACACAATATGTAGGGGTAAAAAATATGGATTTGACAATAAAGCTACAAGTATTTGAGGGACCGCTTGATCTGCTCCTTCATCTCCTGGACAAGAATAAAGTAAATATCTATGATATTCCGATCGTGGAGATCACCAATCAGTACATGGAATACATTCATCAGATGCAGAAATCAGATCTGAATATTATGAGTGAGTTTCTGGTGATGGCGGCGACTCTGATCGACATCAAGGCGAAAATGCTCCTTCCTGCGCCTGAGGTGGAAGAGGGAGAAGAAGAGGAAGATCCGAGAGCCGAGCTGGTACAGCAATTGCTGGAATATAAGATGTATAAATATATTTCCGCAGAATTGAAAGATCGTCAGTTAGACGCAAGGAAAGTATTGTTCAAAGAGCCTTCGATTCCGGAAGAGGTATCCGCCTACGAGGAACCGGTGGATTTGGACGAGTTAGTCAGCGATCTGACACTTCAGAAGCTGAATGACATTTTTCAGTCGATCATGAAAAAACAGGTGGACAAGATCGATCCGATCCGTTCAAAATTCGGCAAGATCCAGAAAGAAGAAGTATCCTTAGAAGCTTGTATGGATCATTTAAAAAACTATGCAAGAACACACCGGACATTTTCGTTCCGCAGTCTGCTTGAAAACCAGAGAAGTAAGATGCAGGTGATCGTAACCTTTTTGTCGATCCTTGAATTGATGAAGACAGGGGATATTCAGATTAGACAGGACGCAATTTTTGACGATATTGAGATCACTTCAAAGATTGCCGCATAGGAGCCAGGATGGAAGATATAAATTATAAAGCGATCATCGAGTCGATTCTTTTTACAATGGGAGACTCGGTGGAACTGGATAAAATTGCAAATGCGCTGGAATTGGATAAAAAGAAAACCCAACAGTTGATCGAAGAGCTGATGCATGAATATGAAGAGGCGGATCGTGGAATTGCGATCATGGAATTGGATGGGGCATATCAGATGTGTACCCAACCAAATACCTATGAGTATCTCATCCGCATTGCAAAGCAGCCAAAGAAGCATGTCCTGACCGATGTACTGCTGGAGACGCTTTCGATCATCGCATACAAACAGCCGATCACCCGTGTGGAGATTGAAAAAATTCGCGGTGTTTCCTGCGATCATGCGGTCAACAAGTTGCTTGAGTACAATCTGATACAGGAGCTTGGCAGACTGGATGCGCCCGGAAAACCGTTGCTTTTTGGCACGACAGAGGATTTTCTGCGCTGCTTCGGCGTACATTCCATTGATGAACTTCCGGTGCTTGCCCCGGATCAGGTGGAAGAGTTCAGGCAGGAAGCGGAACAGGAGACACAGGTCAAGCTTGGCATATAACAGGTATGAAGATAACGATTTTATGTGTTGGAAAAATAAAGGAAAAGTTCTATCGTGATGCATTGGATGAGTATGCCAAGCGTTTGTCGAGATACTGCAAGCTTCAGGTAATCGAAGTCGCGGACGAAAAGACGCCGGATCAGGCTTCACAGGCAGAAGAAGAACAGATCCGGCAAAGGGAAGCGGCACGGCTTCTGGCGCAGATCCGCCCGTCCGATTATGTGATTGCCCTGACAATTGACGGAAGGGCATACGACTCGGTCGCCTTGTCTGGACATCTGCAGCAGCTGACCGTGACAGGCAAAAGTTCTCTGGTGTTTGTGATCGGTGGCTCGCTGGGGCTGCATTCGAGCGTGATCTTGTCTGCACAGGAGCAGTTGAGCTTCAGCAAATTGACTTTTCCGCATCAGCTCATGCGAGTCATTCTATTAGAACAGATTTACCGAAGCTTTCGGATTCAAAATCATGAACCGTATCACAAATAAACGGTGCATGATTTTTTTGCGTTCACATATGATAGAATATGGCGAAGTCAAATCATCATCAAAAAAAACAAAATGAATATGCCTATGAGATTTTGAGCAAAATGGAACTCCCACCGGATCTGATCGAGGGACATATGATCCTGACGGCTGTCGGCAGACATGAGATCCGCGTGGAAAATTATCGTGGAATCTTATCCTGCGACTGCGAGCAGATCGTACTTTTGACCAGGGATTGCCGGCTGGTGATACAGGGAAAACGTTTGTTTATCAAATATTATACCGCGGAAGAAATGATGATCACAGGAATTTTTTTATCGATTTTCTTTGAGGTTTCATGATGAGCGGAATTGGATTTCATAAATTATATCATTACGTGAAGCTTGAGATCAGCGGAAAGCACAGGGAACGTTTTTTAAATTTATGCAGAAAAAGAAAATATCCGATCTGGGATGTCAGGATGGGGCAGGAAGATGTTTCCATTTGTATGAGGACTTGCGATTACAGGGATACCTTTGAACTGCAAAAAAGAATCGACTGCCAGATCCGTGTCACCAAAGAAGGGGGTATTTTTGTCTTTTTGAAAAAATATCGAAAGCGGGAATGTTTTTTGCTGGGACTGACTGTGTGTCTGCTGCTTTTGTGGTTTGTGAACGGATTTATCTGGAAGATTGATGTAGCGGGCTGTGAAAGACTTTCGGATGTACAGCTTCTAAACTGGCTGGAGGAGCATAAGGTCGGGCTTGGGACAAAGAAATCCATGCTTTCCTGTCAGGGGATTGAAGAAGAATTGCGGGAGAGCTTCGATGAGATCGCGTGGACGAGTGTCAAGCTGGAGGGAACGAAACTGACGGTGGAGATCAAAGAGCGGCTGGAATTACCTCAGACCAATGCGCCGGATCTGACGGGCAGCTATGACCTGGTGGCGACGGAAAACGGTGTGATCAGCAGTATCTACACGAGATGCGGTACGGCGCAGGTACTGGCCGGAGACAGTGTCAGCAAAGGGGCGGTCTTAATCAGGGGAAGCTTTGATCTGGTGGATGATTCGGGCACCGTGACCAGTTCCTGCGCGGTTGTCGCCGATGGAGATGTGAAGGCGAAGGTCCTCCATGATTATGAAATTTCGATTCCGATGACGTATCAGGATAAAATCTATACCGGACGAACCTATCGCACCATGAGTGTGCAGATTGGCAGTCTGCAGCTGCATACCGATTTTTTTCATAAAAAATACAAGGCAACGGAGACCATTTGTGCGACCAGACAGTTGAAGCTTCCGAATTCCTTTTATCTACCGGTCTATTTTTCGGAGACACTGCAAATGGAGTATTACTATAAAAAGAAGACATACGCAAAGTCTCAGGTGGAAGCCCTTGCAAATGAAAATTGGGATCGTTTTTTGCAAAAATTCGTACAAAAAGGTATTCCAATCATAGTAAAAAATGTTAAAATAGTAACGGATGAAAAGGTTTGTACCTTGACCGGCTGTGTGGAGGCCGAGGAGTCCATCACGAAATACAAAAAAAATCATGATCCGGTCATACAGACAGAATCGACGGATCGTGAAGTAGAAAATTAGGTTAAAATATGTCGTTAACAGAGATTACTTTTGAAATGCCATCGGAGCATATGGCAAATGTATTTGGACAATTTGATGAATTTATGAAAACCATTGAGCGTAATTGCAACGTCACAGTGGTTGTCCGTGACGGACAAATGAAACTTTTGGGAGAACCGGCTGCTTTAAATCAGGCAAAGCATGTATTTGAGCAGCTTCTTGTTTTGTCCCAGAGAGGAAATACGATCACCGCGCAGAATGTCAATTATGTTCTGGAACTATCCAAATTGTCGAAAGAAACGGCAATTACGGAAATTGATAAGGATATCATCTGCCATACGATCAACGGCAAACCCATCAAGCCCAAGACACTGGGACAGAAATCCTATGTGGACAGTATTCGAAAGCATATGATCGTCTTTGGTGTCGGACCGGCGGGAACCGGTAAGACGTATCTGGCCATGGCAATGGCGATCACCGCATTTAAAAATGAGCAGGTCGGCAGGATCATTCTGACAAGGCCCGCGATTGAAGCGGGAGAAAAGCTTGGATTTTTGCCGGGTGATCTGCAAAGCAAGATCGATCCGTATCTGCGTCCCCTGTATGATGCACTCTATCAGATCATGGGGGCGGAATCTTATGCCAAAAATATGGAAAAGGGGTTGATCGAGGTCGCTCCTCTTGCGTATATGCGCGGTCGGACATTGGACAATGCATTTATTATCCTCGATGAGGCGCAAAATACAACACCGGCACAGATGAAGATGTTTCTGACCAGAATCGGCTTTGGCTCCAAGGTTGTCATCACCGGTGATGCCTCTCAAAAAGACCTGGCACCGGGAGCTGTCAGCGGACTGGATGTGGCTCTTCGCGTTTTGAAAAAAGTGGACGAGATCGCAGTCTGCAATCTGACAAGTCAGGATGTCGTCAGACATCCGCTGGTACAAAAGATCGTCAATGCTTATGACGCCTATGAAAAAAAACAAGCGGAAAACAAAAAGCTGTCTGAAGATACCAAGCCGGCTCGTAAGCAAAGGAGTAAAAAGTTATGAATCAACTGTCCTTTTCTTACCGTCGTGTGCAAAAATTGATTTTGATGTTCCTGCTGACACTGCTTGGTCCCTGTATCGCCGGGATCATCGGACAACGCCCGCTGGATACGATCATTGTGTGGATATTTGTCAGCATTTTTTTCTATCTGGGATTTTTACTCTATCTGGAGCATACCAGAGTGACCGGCCAGTTGAGCCGGGGGATGAGCAACAGCTTTGGACTGATCTTTTTTGTGTATCTGTTCGGTACGCTGTTTACGATCGCTTTTTCCTTTCTGCCGGGGTATTGCGCGCCGTATATGCTGTTTGGTATTTTCTGCGCAAGCGCGTTTGAGGGAAAACCGGGCATTTATTTCAGCATGTATTTTGCCTGTATGGCGGGGATGTATAATGGTGGCGATGATCAGGTGCTGACGGCAGTTCTGCTGGCACTATTGGGTGCCTTGTTCTGCGAATGGTACACCCGGTCAAGCAATCCGGTCTCGATCAGTATGTTTGTGATCTGTACATCCATTGCCATTCCGGTCTGTATTCAGTATTTACAGGTCAGACAGTTGCAGCTTTTGACAATTGTGATAACCTTTGCCGGTGCCATTGTCTGTAGCTTATTCGGTATTTTCTTATCGCCTAAGCTTCATTACAGAGAAGTTTATGATGAAAGCATCAGTCTGGACACGATCATGGACCCGGCGTTTCATCTGCAAAAGGAGATACAGAAATACTCTACCGCAGACTATAATCATGCAGTCAAAACCTCCCAAGTTGCGGCACGGCTGGCAAAAGAGGTGGCTGCAGACGAAAAGCTGGCTGCGGCAGGCGGTTTTTATTACCGTGTGGGAAAACTGGAGGGTGAACCCTTTGTGGAAAACGGCATCCGTCTTGCCCAGCAGAATTGTTTTTCGGAGCGCCTGATCGCGATTCTGGCAGAATATAACGGACAGAACATGCTGCCAAGCTCGATCGAAAGTGCCATCGTTCATATTGCGGATTGTCTGGTGACGAAATTTGATCTGTTGGACAAGGATACCTTTTCCTCTACGTGGAACAGAGACATTGTTGTGTACCAGACGATGAATGAGAAATCAGCGGAGGGTCTGTATGATCGGTCCGGCTTGACGATGAATCAGTTTTTGAAGATTCGTGAACTATTGGTAAAGGAGGATTTGCTGTCATGACGATCGAATACGAAGAGGATACGACAGTGGATTTTGATTTTGATTTTGATTCCAGACAGCTTGCCGAGACGGTGATCAATGCGGCTTTGGATCATGAGGATTTTCCGTATGAGGCAGAGGTGAATCTGACGCTTGTGGACAATGAACAGATCCACAGGATCAACAAAGAATACCGTCAGATCGACCGGCCTACCGATGTGCTGTCTTTTCCGCTTTTGAGTTATGAGACGGCGGGGGATTTTTCCGGTCTGGAAGAGGAGGCCTATGAGAATTTCAATCCGGACACCGGGGAGATCCTGCTTGGCGATATTGTGATA
>OBLI01003582.1_pt1 | contig 11792 bp, 15 predicted proteins | sample 1519701 | NCBI WGS metagenome assembly OBLI01 (sample SAMEA3663005, study PRJEB22513) | pig gut metagenome | biome: pig gut; feature: pig-associated habitat; material: faeces | place: France | collected 2012 | reverse complement strand
TTTTTTTTAAGAAATGCTTGCATTTTAGAATAATATGTAGTACAATACACTATGATGAAAGGAGGAGCGATATGGTATATATTGAAATCGCCCAGCCGGAAAGATTGAAACCTACATCACTTTCAAAACTTTCTGCATTTGTATCATTTGAATACGAGTCTAATCTCGTGTCCATTATCAAAAGTATGGGTACAAGAGTCTACATTCCGGACAAGAAGACATGGGAAATACCAGAATCCGCTGTACCAATGCTCATGAGCAGGCTACACGACTATGACGTTCTGTTACGCGGTGAGATGCGCCACGAGACGCCCGAGTCTCACGCACAACTGCCTTCGGGGTTCGTATTTACCACCAAGCCCTACAAACACCAGATGGAGGGTGTAATCTACGGTCTCGAGCATGAAAGCTTCTTACTCGGAGACGATCAGGGCATGGGAAAGACAAAAGAACTTATCGACCTTGCCATGTGTAGAAAACAGACAGACGGTCTAAAACATTGTCTTATCATCTGCGGAATCAACGGTAACAAGTACAACTGGGCAGATGAGGTCAAAATTCACAGCAGAGAAGATTCGTGGATTTTAGGTACTCGATTCACAAAACGGCCGCCCATTAAGATGATTGAGGGTAGCACAAAAGACAAGATGGAAGACCTTAACAATATCCCACATCAGTTCTTTTGGATTACCAATATCGAGACACTAAGGGGCGGTAGCTTCAAAGAAAAGCAAGGAAAACGCACAGTCATGAGATTCCCTATTGCAGAGAAAATTCAAGAACTGTGTGATAAAGGAATCATTGGAATGATTGCTTTTGATGAAGCTCACAAGGCGAAGAACCCTGATAGCCAGCAAGGTAAGGCTCTTCTGTCTATTGATTGCAAAGGTCCTAAGATTCCAATGTCCGGTACTTTCGTATTAAACAATCCGCTGGACTTGTATCTGCCTCTAAAATGGGCAGGATTTGAAACTCATAGTTTCTACGCCTATAAACAGCATTATTGCAAGATGGGCGGATTTGGCGGAAAAGAAATCGTCGGATATAAAAATCTAGACGAGCTCCGTTCAATGGTGTCTAAGGTGATGCTTAGAAGGGTTAAGGGAGATGTTCTTGACCTGCCGCCTAAGGTTCATACCATCGAGTGGGTAGATGCCTATCCTGAACAGAAGTCTCTGTATAAAGACGTGAGGGACCAGGTTCGTGATAACATCGACAAGGTTAAGGTTCACCCTGACCCGCTGTCTGAAATGTTGCGCCTGCGTCAAGTCACAGGATACCCTGGCATTCTATCCAGTACGGTTACAAAATCTGCGAAGATGGACCGCATGGAAGAACTCGTGGAAGAAGAAGTAGCCGTGGGCGGAAAAGCAATCATCTTCAGTAACTGGAGTGAGATGACGAATGTAATTCGGCATAAACTCAAGAAGTACAACCCCGCATATATTACGGGTGAGGTGGGCTCTGTTCAAAGAATGGAAGAAAAAGATAGATTCCAGAACGACCCCAACTGTAAGGTCATGATTGGCACAATCGGCGCTCTAGGCACTGGTTTCACACTTACTGCCGCACAGCTTGTAATCTTCGTAGATGAGCCGTGGAACAGAGGAATCAAAGACCAGGCTGAAGACAGAGCACATCGAATCGGTACGAGAGGAACAGTTCGTATCGTTACAATCTTGACTCGAGACACAGTAGACGAGGGCGTCTACAATCTTGTTCAGAAGAAAGGAAAAATGGCGGACTTGCTCGTAGACGGAAAGGTAGACGGAAAGAATGTGGACAATGTTCTTTCGTATCTATTGACTTTTGGAGGTTGAGATGAAGAAACTTATATTAGGAATGCTCTTATTATCGCTGATTTTTGCTCTGTCAGGCATCATCATGTTACGTACTCAAGTATCAGAACCTCAGAACACACCTACAGAGAATCCTGTGTATGTGCAGCCTACTCCTACTGTACATGAACCTGTGGAAAACATTGTGGAAACTGTGGAAGAATCTCTTGTACATAGCGACCCAGCACCTGATAAAACCTACACAGACGAAGAACTGGAGATACTCGCACTCATTGTCTATCAAGAAGCGGGTGGGGACAGAGTTTCAGACGATACGAGACGTCTTGTAGCGCAGGTATTTTTGAACCGTGTAAACGATTCAAGATTTCCAGATAGTTTTTACGAAGTCGCGACAGCGGAGCGACAATATGGAAGATTATACTGGACAGGTATTGTATGGCCAGAGAGAGCAAGTTCACAAGCCGAAGCACACGCGGTAGAAAGAGCGTATAAAATCGCTCAAGAAGTTTTAGAATCAGACGAGCCTGTTTGCCCAGCGGGTGTTATTTTTCAAGCAGAATTCGTACAAGGCGATATATACAAAGAGCAAGATGGTATGTACTTCTGCTTTGGATAAGGAGGTGAATAAATGAAGACACTGAATGCGGGATATTGGCCCCCCAATAAGGTGGCACAGTATCTTGACATATCTACAGATACGCTATATAGATGGTACAACTGGTGGAACTCAGACCTTGAGAAACCTGAAGGCCTGTATCTACCGCCCTTGTATTATCTGGATAGAAAGAGAACCAAGTATATCAAGGAGGAAGACCTCCATTACCTGGTTACTTTCAGGGACAACATCAGAGGGCCTTATAAGGGAGCTATGTCTGAATACAATGCCGCAAGACTTTGGGGCAAACGTGGAGTCAGAGCTCTTACAAATAAGGGGCTGTCAAAGGCCGACATAAAACATCAGTTTAATTGAGGAGGACAACACAATGGCAACAAGAAGAAAGCTGGGCATCGGAAAGATGACGGACGCAGAACTGGAATCTGCTGTTCTGGCGTATAAGGACGCCAAAGAATCTGAGAAGGCAGTCAAGAAGGCTGTGTCTGATTACGGTACGCAGATTAAGGAAGGTCTGCAGAACCGGAATGAGACGGAATTTATCGCGGGCGATATCCGTGCGTACATCACGGTCACTGAGAACTCGGAGGTCAACGAGTTGCAGGCAATCGAAATTCTTCGTAAGGCGTTGACGCCTGAGCAGTTTGCAAAGGTGGTCAAGACTCGTGAGTACATCGACGATGACGAGATGGAAAAACTCGTCTATGCTCATGAGGTGGATGCCGAGATTCTCGCACCTGCTGTCACGCCCAAGGCCCCTACTGTCACTTTGAGACTGGGAAAGGTGAAAAAGTAATGAAAATCATCAATTCTCAAGCGTATGTCCTGGTAGAGAACGACCCCATCAAGAAAATTGAAAAATGCGGTCGTGTGTGCTACAAGTCCGAGGATAAAATTACGGAAGATTCCGCTGAAAAGTTCGTTGCGAACATCATCAAGAGAGGCCACGAAGCTGTGCTGGAACACGCATCGTTCATCTTTCAGGTTTCATACAACGTGTATGAAGACCTCAGAGAGAAAGTCATGTTCGTAGAAAACCGTTACCCGGTGAAGATGTATCTCAGATTCACAGATTCTGACGGATACGTTGTATCCGGTAACGTAAGAGCATGGAGAGACTTTTTCTGCTTCGCGGGCGTGCCGCCTTACATGAACGACTTCGTAGAATCTAACCCTATTCTGTTTCCTGAATTCAAGAGTGACTCCCCGTTTAATCTTAAGGGAGGGAAATGGAGTATCAGACAGATTTCTGCGAATGAGCTCGTGTCTACTTATCAGCGGCTGGTTCATGAAGATATTTCTGTGAAGTTTATCTGTGACCGAGGTGTAACTCATGAAATTGTAAGACACCGCCCGGCATCTTTCTGCCAGGAGTCGACTCGGTACTGCAATTACAGTAACGGAAAATTCGGAGGGGAAATCACGGTAATCAAACCCTGTTTCTTCAAGGAGAACTCCACACGGTATCTCAACTGGTTCGTTGCTTGTGAGAGCGGCGAGACCACGTACAATGCAATTCTCGAAGACGGTGGAACTCCTCAGGAGGCAAGAGACGTACTCCCCAACAGCCTGAAAACGGAACTTATCATGACCGCGCCCCTGATGGAATGGTGCCACTTTTTCAATCTTCGTATGTCTCCTGCCGCCCACCCGCAGATGCGGGAGGTGGCGTCTTACGCATACGATGCCATGAATTCGTTTCTGTGGGATGCACATAGAATCAATCTCGGTACCTGTGAAGACGCAAAGAATGCTATGAGGGGGATTCGATAATGTTCACGAAGGAAGACCACGATAAGAAAGTGAAAGAATTCATCTCAATTTGTAAAGAGATGGCAGAACTTTACGATGCGAAGAATTGGGACTACGGTGACAGCTTCGGAAAGAGTTTTGAAGAATGGGGTATGCCAATGCCCTGTATCAGGCTCACAGATAAGCTGAATAGGCTCTGCTCTCTTACTAAGAATTCTTCTCAAAGAGTGCAGGATGAAAGCATCGAAGATACTCTTAAGGACCTGGCCACCTACTCTGTAATGACCTTGATTGAGCTTCGTAGGGAGAAAGGAACCGGTCATGCAGATTAAGAAAGCTGGAGGTAGAGTATACGGAGCAATTTTAACCAATGCTGAGAAGAAAGCAATGAACATGGAAATACGACGTCAGCTTGCTGAAATGGATAAGAAAAACATGGAAGAAGTTGACGCGACTGTTCTCTATGTTTTGATGACTGAATTTGGTTTCGGTAAAAAGAGACTTCGTAGATTTCACGACACCTTCGGTGAACAAATAACCGCGCTGGTACATCGTTATCAGATGAGTAGCGACGATGATGTGTGGCTATGTACCGAGATGCTCAAGCGTCGCGGCATAGATATAAACCAGTGGAATAAAGAACTGGAATCTAAAAATAAGGAGAATGTAAAATGAGTAAAGAACCCGAAATCATCAAGTGCAAGTTCGCAGGAGACCCTGAAGACGAATACTGCTCCAAATGCGACGGACTTCACGTGGAAGAAAAGGGGGAAACGTATCTCGCGCCCGATGTGTGCGAAGCATACGAACCGTGCCCGCCGGAACCCGTTGAAGAAGCCGCAGAGACCAACGAGAACGACGCTCTCTCGCAGGCGACGCCCGACCCTGGTGCTGTACCGGTGCAGGGTGTAACAACTGTCATTCGTGCTGACAGCGGCCTGACTCGCGAAATCAACGGAACGTACTACAAGTTCACTTTCAGTGAAGAGCGAGTCATTCCGGAAGGCGCAGACCTTGAGGCAGAAAAGGCAGCCCTGTGGGATGCCGTGAACGCTGAAGTTGATAATCAGCTGGAAAGCGTTCTTCACAGCTGATACAGTAAAAATTCAAGAAACCACTATAACACCCTTGCGTTATGTGCGTGAGGGTGTTATACTTAAACTTGCCACTCGTCAACGACTGAAATACTTTTCAACATAGCCAAAAAGTTCTTGTGTTGTCGCATCCGCGACTTCCCATCTACGAATACGAACCATACTACACTGTTGAAAGTAGATTGGTCATGATTGACGAGTGGCATCCTCAATCAGTATTCGTATTCGGGTGCGACAACACAAGAGCTTTTTTTTAATGATTCAAGAAAAAAGGAGAAACGGATATGTCTAAATTCACAGTCAAGAAGAGTGATAACTTTACAATTTTACCAAACAATATTCTAAAGAACAAAGATATGTCTTTGAAAGCTATTGGCCTTCTTTGCAAAATGCTTTCTCTTCCTGAGGATTGGGACTACTCCGTGGAAGGGTTATGCAGAATCTGCAAAGAAGGTCAAACTGCTATCAACGCGGCTCTGAAAGAACTGAAAGACAACAGATATCTTGTCGTTCGTAAACTCACCCCTCGTGAGTCTGGAAAGGGTATTTTCGTCTATGAATACTGCGTGTACGAAGAACCACAGTACGCAGAAGACGACAATGAGTGTTCTGAAGATGAAGTGCAAGAAGACCTCGATTCAAGCACCCGGTTTCAAGGCGGTGGAAACCTACCCCTAGAAAACCTACCCCTAAATAAAGTAAATAAAGATAAAGAACGTAAACAAGATAGGGTTTCACCCGCGACCCCTACAAAATCACCGTCTCATTCAGGGAAACTCTTCGATACTAAGAAAACTCCGAAGAAGAGCTCCATTCAGAAGACAAACGCATTTATCAAGATGTGTGAGAGAGTTTCAGCGAAGTTCAATTTCAGTCAAGAACTTTTGAAAGAGCTCGGAAACTACTTCAGAATGCTCGGAGCTTCCGGCTCCCTCCTGCCCGAGCAGTCCATAGAGGAGCAAATGAAGATTCTCGCGTCTGTGCGAGAGCGTGATAGAGTTGGCGTCGTCAAAGATACCGTGGGTCACGGGTGGAAGAGCTTGCAGTATTTAGCGAAAGAATGCAAGGAGGGTTCTACACCGTCTTGGGATACGGCACGACCTGACGCTTTTAGGGCAAAGACAATGGAAGAAAAGAGAAGAAATCCTTTAGAGGGAGTACCTGAAGAGGATATCTTCTAAGGAGGTAAATATGGTAGATAAATGTTGGTACGAAGATGTCTGTGGGTTAAAAGGAGATGCCTGTGGGCCCACTTGCGTACGATACGCTGAAATGCTAAACTTATTTCAGATGTCTAATATACCTAGGTACAGATGGTACCCGGAGAGGCTCGTTCCAGGTAACGGTGACCGAGATTCGTTTGTGTACCTTCGTGACATCAAGGACGACATAAAAAACTGGGTCAACGAGGGTAACAACCTGTACCTGTTTTCAGAAACCTTTGGTAACGGTAAGACGAGTTGGGCTGTGAAACTCATGTCCGCATATTTCAATCAGGTGTGGAGAGGTAACTGCTTTAGAACAAGGGGTATATTCATCTCTGTTCCTGAATTCTTTGACCGGGAGCGGCTAAGAATGAACAACGAAGATGAAGATTTCAAGCGAATCAGGCAAAGTCTTTTAGACTGTGACCTTGTCATATGGGACGATGTGTCGTCTGTTAAGATGTCTGATTATTCCAGCGCAACTTTCTTCAACTTCGTAGATGCTCGAGTAATCGCGAATAGAGCAAACATCTTCACAGGCAATTTAGGCGAGGAGCGTCTAAAGGACTTTGTGGGTGGGCGTCTCGCAAGTAGAATTTGGAACACGAGTGACATAATTGAATTCGTGGGCGAAGATAGAAGAGGGGTGTAACAGTGGTAGAGTTACAGGTTCTTTCAAAGGTTTTGAATGACAAGAGTGTGTCTATACTTGAGCTGAACAATATAACACCGGATTATTTCATAACGTACCCAGACGAGTACCAATTTATCATGGAGCATTATCAGAAATACGGTAATGTGCCTGATAAGGAGACATTCATTCATAAGTTTCCTGATTTTTCTATCGTGTCTGTGTCGGAGACGGACGAGTATCTGATAAATACATTCAATGAAGAGTATCTATACTCTAAGGCCGTCCCTGTTGTTCAGAAGATAGCGGAGCTCATGCAGACAGATGCCAACGCCGCCGTTGAATATTTGAATAGCCAACTTGATAATCTGCAAGTCAAGTCCGCTGTCAAGGGTGTTGATATCATTTCTTCTGCTCGTAAAAGATACGATGAGTGGCAGGAAATGAAAGAGCATCCGGAGATTTACTCTATTTCTACCGGGTTTGACCAGCTGGACGACATCACAGGTGGTTGGCACAGGGGCGAAGAGCTTGTTGTTATTTTCGCCAGAACTGGTCAAGGTAAATCGTGGGTTCTCATAAAGACACTTGAACACGCATGGCGCCAGGGTTACAGAGTGGGCTTGATTGAGCCGGAGATGTCAGGTAGCAAGACAGGTTACCGTTTTGATACGCTGTATGGCCATATGTCTAACAGGTCAATGGTAAGAGGCGAAGAAATTCCTGAATATGAGCAGTACATCTCAGACCTCGAGAAAAACAAAACTCCTTTCTTTGTAGCTCACCCAAAAGAGTTTGCAAGGAAAGTCACTGTTCAGAAGTTGAAGTCTTTTGTCAAGACGAATAATTTGGATATCTTAGGCATCGATGGTATAAGCTATCTTACAGACCAGCGAGCAAGAAGGGGTGACAGCGTAACCGCACAGCTTACAAATATTTCAGAAGACCTGATGGACATGAGCATTGAGCTCGGAATACCTGTTCTCGTAGTTGTTCAGTCTAATCGTGAGGGTGCAAAAGAAGATAAGGCTCCGGGTCTGGAAAGTATTAGAGACTCAGACGGTATCGCCTATAATGCGTCTGTGGTCGTGAGTATGCGTCAGAAAGACGCACGAGCGGAACTGTGTGTTCAGAAGAACAGAAATGGTGTGACAGGCACGAAGTTGAACTATCTTTGGGACATCGACAAGGGCGTGTTTAACTACGTCGAAAACGATGAAGTTGATGACACGGAGAGCGCGAAATCTGAAGATACACCGCCTTGGGAAGAGAAGAAGCCTGCCAAAAAGACTTCAGGAACCGATTATAAAGATGCCACGGAGGTGTTTTAAATGGGAGAATATAAGGTTTACTGTTATATGTCTCCGTCGGGTAAGCGGTATATAGGGCAGACCAAAACCTCACTCGCTCAACGAGCCGGTCAAGAGGGTAAGAATTATGAAGGATGTGTGATATTCTGGAACGCTATTAAGAAATACGGCTGGGATAACATGATTTCAGTCATACTGGCGGATAAACTGTCTAAAGAGGAGGCAGACGAGTTAGAGCAGAAATATATTAAGGAATTCAATACTTTGGATATACGGTTCGGCTATAATATGAAGATAGGCGGACATCATGCTCCGCCTGCGGCGGGCGGGTATTGGGCAGGCAAAACCTTGTCAGAATCGCATAAGCTGGCCATAAGTAGAGCAGGTATGGGTCGAAAACATACAGAGGAATCAAAAGAAAAGATGCGCCAGAAAGCTGGCCACCCTCAGTCTGAAGAGACTCGTAGGAAGCTGTCTGAGATGAATAAGGGTGTATATCATCCTCCTGCTGACCCTGAGGCCGCCCGTAGGCATAAGAGTGAAGCAACTAAAAAAGTGTGGGAGAGGAGGAAAGCTCTTGATAAAAGTACACGGAAATCCCTTATTGGCGGAAGTGCCAGAAATAATAAATCAACTGAGGCATGATTCATATGTAGCCACAGGAATAGAATTATTTAGAAAAGTGCGACAGTCTGGTGATTCTGATGTTATGGTATCGTGCCCTTTTCACAAAGGTGGTCAAGAACGTAAACCTTCGTTTGGTATATCTAAGATAGATGGGTCATGCCATTGTTTTGCCTGCGGGTGGGCGGGTAGCTTAACTCAAATGATATCTCAGGTGTTTGGCTATGACGACGACGGCGCATACGGCGAGAAGTGGCTATCTCGCAACTTTGTGTCTTTAAGTGTAGAAACCCGGAAGCCCATTGACTTGCCGCTGTCTCGCAAGGTCTCGCGGCGACGCATAGTTATTCCAGCGTTTACGGAGGCGGAACTTGCAAAATACAGGTATATTCACCCATATATGTACGAAAGAGGATTGACTGATGAACTCATTGAAGCGTTTGATATTGGTTTTGATGCTGATACCGATTCAATTACTTTCCCTTGTTTTAGGGCTGATGGTTCTCCTGCTTTCATTGCTCGCCGCTCCGTTAAGACGAAGTTCTTCAATTATCCAAGAGACGTTGAAAAACCTGTCTACGCCGCAGAACGATTTTTCAGAGAACCCGAAAAATATGAACGGGCAGTTGTTTGTGAGAGTGTGTTTAATTGCCTTACTTGCTGGAAGTTTGATATACCTGCTGTGGCTCTTTTGGGTACCGGTGCTCATGAGCAATATGAGATACTTCGAAAATTACCCGTTCGTAAGTTGATATTAGGCCTCGACCCTGATGAAGCGGGGTACAAGGGGGCGGAGCGGATTCGTAAGAATGTAGGTACTTCTAAGCTAATAACGCAGTATATCATACCTGAGGGAAAAGACATAAATGACCTTGACTCAGGTGTGCTTGATTTGCAAGAAGTATTTTGAAAATTTCTTAAAATAACTGTTTACAAATTGAGCCACGTGTAGTACAATACTTTTGAAGGTGCCTGGCACACTTCGACATAAACACTTTTAAGGAGGATAACAACTATGGCCACAAAAAATGGAATTGTGGGCCGCGAGGTGTACGACAAGAAGAGAGGCCTTATGGGCCGTGTCGTCAAGGAGGACGGTCTGCAAATCACGCTGGAGTTCAACGACGGCAATGAGAAGACCGTGAAGGTTGTGACGCCCGCAACTTTCAAGCGGTGGTATCGTCTTTTAGACGAAGAGCCCCAAGAAGAGCCCTCAGAGGACACACCTCAGCCCGAAACTTCTGATTGTGAGAAATCTCCGTCTGAAGATGAGGATAAGCCCGCGCCTAAGAAGAAGGCCAGTAAGAGCATGAAGTTTCCCGCAGGCTCTCCCGGCGTCGGCGTTCAGCTCGTCGAATATTTCAGATTCGAAGTTGGTGAGTACGCCAATCAGGACCTGGAGTACAAGGTCAGCAAGGATGGCCGTATCGTAATCGTCAAGTACAATGGCCGTAACGTGTTTGAGATTACGGTGTGCAAGCGTCGAATCAATGTGCTGTGCCACAAGAAGTCGCTGTCTGCGGATAACCTGTCTCGAGCAACGAAGGTCTATCCGGACAAGTTTGGGTGGCCTCTATCTGTTCAGTACACGTTCACGGAGCTCAACGATACGACCAAGGCGCTTATTCGCTGTATCATCACCGATGGTCTGTACTATCGGCAGATTGTAGAAAAGGTAGAAGACTGATGGGCTGGGCATCTGATTCGCTTTGGCGCAAGTTGGGTGTATTACCCACCGTTTCTACCGTAAATCAAAAGACGTATGAGGAGGATAATATGAGTAGTTTAAGAAACATTCCGCAGAATGAGGGTCGCAACGACCTTGTTCGCGTCTGCGACAACCGGCACATTCTGGGTGAGACCGATAAGGCCATCAAGGTTCGTATCGGGCAGACGCTGTATGGCGAACCCATCACAACCTTCTATCCGAAGTCTATGGTGCAGATTCTGTATAAGCCGAACGGCGGATATGATGTGTATGTCCCCAAGTGGGTCAACCGCGACCGGCGTTGTGCAGTCGGTGAGTTTGAGTACACCCACGTCGAGGGTTTCAACCCTCTCCCTTTTTAACTTCAAAAACCATAAAACATTCAGGAGGTATTAAAAATGGCTCGTATTACCAACGAACAGGCAGATAAGTATTACAGCGGTGGTTCCAGTGAGTGGTTCCAGTTGAAGAACGACGGTGATGTCGCTCGTGTTCAGTTCATGTTCGACAGCATCGAAGATATTCCCACTTTCTCCACTCATCGTATCAAGCTGGGTGACAAGGAGCGTCAGGTGGACTGCCTTCGTATGCCGGGTGACCCTATCGAGAAGTGCCCGCTGTGCGAGGCCGGCATTCCCGCTCGTGCCGCTCGTTTCGTTATCATGTATCAGCTGGATGACCAGAAGGTTAAGATTTGGGAGCGCGGCCGTCAGTTCATCTCTAAGCTCCAGGGGCTCATCAATCGTTACAGCCCGCTGAGTGAGCACGTCTTTGAGATCGAGCGTCACGGTCGAGCGGGTGACCAGTCCACCAAGTACGAAATCTACCCTGTGGACAATGTTCAGGCTGAGGATGTCAGCCAGATGGATAAGCCCGAACTGGAGGGCAGCCTCGTTCTTCAGAAGACTGCGGACGAGATGAACGAGTATCTGGAGACGGGTAAGTTCCCTTCGGAGGGGGACGGCACCCCTGTTCGTCGTCGTGAGTCTTCCTCGGACAATGCTTCCGGCTACACGCCCCGTCGTCAGACTCCCGCTACCCCGTCGACATCTGGGG
>OBLI01003581.1_pt1 | contig 11793 bp, 11 predicted proteins | sample 1519701 | NCBI WGS metagenome assembly OBLI01 (sample SAMEA3663005, study PRJEB22513) | pig gut metagenome | biome: pig gut; feature: pig-associated habitat; material: faeces | place: France | collected 2012 | reverse complement strand
GGGATATATGGCAAGAGTATTAATTTCAATGTCTAATGATTTTCTTAATAAAGTGGATAGTGTAGCAACATCAGAACAAAGAACCAGAAGTGAATTAATTAGAGAAGCTCTTCGTGTATATATTAAGAGAAATAAAATTTCTAACAACCTAAAGGCGGAAGAAAATGCTACCATTTTAACAGAATTATTAGGATAATTTTTATTTAGTGATATTTTTTAAGATGCTTACAAAATATCAAGAATACTAGCTCATCGTGGGCGCTATTGTCCGATAAGAGTGATGGATTGCCACGTCACTGACGTTCCTCGCAATGAGGGCACTATTATTGATTAATGTGTTTTATTTAAAACAAATATTTCTTTTTGAACTTATTCTACTCATTTTAATAAAATAAAACTGACCCATCTCTGAGTCAGTGTAAGTTTTCTCTTATAATTTTGGGAGGAGATTTGGGGATAGTTGATACATGGCATGCTACTATAAATTTCAAAATCATGATATGTCATGTCTAAAAAGTTTTACAAAAGTTTACAAACTTGACACAAAATTAGAATATCTTATTTACCCCTGCCTTATTTACTTATTCACTTTCTATTATTCTTATAGTAATATGTTGTTATGAAGAGAAAAATTTTAGGGACAGTTTGTTGTTTAGCATTATGTACGATTTTATGCCAGCCAAATGTTTTTGCAGCTCAGGCAGGAGCTTTTGCGGAGCATTATGATGCCGGTCAAAATTATTTAATGCAAAGCCAGTATTCATCATCTATTGTTGAATTTAGAAAAGCTTTGAGAATAAATTATCTTGATAATTCAGCAAGAATCGGATTAATTAACGCTTATCTTGCTAGAGCGACATATTATGCAAATCAGGAAAAGAATTTTGAAAAAGCTGCGAACGATTTTAGAAGCGCAATTTTTTACCTGAAAATTTATCCGAACAAGCAGCAAGCCGTTCAGAATTCTGCCGGCATGATTACTTCTGCAACAGAGAACCTTAATCAGTGTTTGAAAGTTATGAGCTTTGATACAACTGCCGGTTCTAGGTACAAAAAGGCAGAAGAGCTCAGAGCTGCCGGAAATTTTTCTGCTTCTGCTTATGAATTCTCTAGAGCTGCTCAAAGCGAAAAGCTTGCGGCGGATGCTAATATGCAAGTTGCAGATTTGTTAAAACTTATTGGAAACGAACCACGTTCTGCAGATTATTACCAAACAGCTTTAGACTTGAGTCCGAATAACGGAGTTCTCAGAATGAAATATGCTCGTACTCTGGATAAATTGGGACGTTATGATGAAGCTGTAAGTCAGTATAACGAAGCATTGGCAAATTCTAAAGGTGACCAAGAAGTCTTGTACGCTTTAGAGCGAATTTACTTAAAAAAACTTGCACAAACTCCTAGTGATGCAGAGTTGAACGCAAACCTGGGTGCTATTAAACAAGCACAAGGTGATTTTGAAACTGCGCTAAGTTATTATGGTAAAGCAGAACAAATTAACCCATCAAATGTTACAACACGTCTGAATGTTGGAACTCTTTTTCAACAAAGAAAAGAATACCAAAAAGCAATACAGTCATATGATTCCGTGTTGACTTTGTATCCGAATAATACGCAAGCTCTTTTATATAAGGCGCAAGTTTACAAAGAAATGGGCGACGCTAAAACTGCTGTAAATTTGTACAAAAAAATCTTGTCAATTGATCCTGCAAATGCTGCCGCTAGAGATGAAATCGGTGCTGTATTAAAGGATTCTATGACACCTGCAGAGTATATTGCTTATTTAGCTCAAAACGGAAATGCTGATGAGCTTTATGATTACGCCTATAAATTGCATAAAGACAATAAAATTGATGACGCGATAACAGCTTATAAATCCGTTATCAGCAAAAATGCGTCAAAAGTAGATGCATATGTCAATTTGGCAATTTGTTATGCATCAAAAGATGATTACAATAACGCTGTAAGTATATTAAACAGCGCAAAAGAAAAATTCCCAACAAATAATCTTGTCTTAAAAACACTAAAAGATGTACAACAAGATTCTGCGTCTACAAAACTTGCTGCAGCCGGATCAAGCTATGAAAACAAGGATTATAAACAGGCAATTAAACAATATCTTTCAATAAATCCTGCAACAGAAGATTCTATGCTTGGTGTTGCAGCATCTTATCAAGCGTTGGGAGATTATAATAGCGCTATAGAATATTATAAAAAGGCTGAACAGATTAATCCGAACAATGCGGATACACCGTATTATATCGGTTATTTGTATTCAGAACAACAGAATTGGAGTCTTGCGGAAAATTATTTAAAGAAAGCTGTTCAAAAAAATCCACAATCAGATGCAAAAGAGTTACTTAGTTATGTAACTCAAAACGGCTCTGTTTCAATTTTGAATGAAGGTATTGATTTGTTTGATAAGAATAATTATCAAACAGCACTTTTAAAATTTAATGAAGTTCTGAAAAAAGATGCAAATAATGCGTATGCTTATTATTACAGAGGTTTGATTTATGACGAACAAAAACAGCCAAAGCTTGCAATTAGTGACTTTTTGAATGTGCTAAAATATTCAAACGAGTTCCCGATTGCAAATTATATGTTGGCTGTAGATTATGATACATTGTCGAATTACAAAGAAGCGTATAAATATTATCAAAAATTTGTGTCAGCATACACTATTGATGATGAATATTTAAAATACGCAAAATCAAGAATGACAGAACTAAAACCATTTATTGGTTCTTAATAAAAATATGATGAATAGCAAAGTAAAAGATTTAATATCCAGCCGCGTATCGCTTGCTCCAATGGCAGGTATAACTGATTATGTCTTACGCTCGCTTGTTAGGGAGTATTCAAAGAGTTGTCTTCTTACTACAGAAATGATAAGTTCAGAAGCTCTTACCCAAGTGAAGGATACGGATATTGTGGCAAAGGATGAAAATCATTCTCCTATATCTTATCAGTTGAGTGGACATAAGCCAAAGATGTTGGCGGAGTGTGCAAATTATTTGCAAAAATATGCAGATATGATTGATATCAACATGGGATGTCCTGTAAACAAAGTAGTTAAAGGTACAGACGGTTGTGCTCTTATGCGAAATTCTGATTTGGCGCAAGAAATTGTACGTACTGTCAAAGCTAATATTACGATACCATTGAGTGTAAAATTCCGTTTGGGTTATACATTTGATGAATTGAATTATGTAGAATACGGACAAAAAATGCAAGAAGTAGGCGCTGATTTTATTACAATTCATGGTAGAACTCGCTCTCAAATGTATGGCGGCAAAGCTGATTGGAAAAAAATTGCAGAACTAAAACGCAATGTCGATATTCCTGTTTTTGCAAACGGTGATATCGTTTCCATAGAAACTGCGATTCAATGTCTGGAAGAATCTCAAGCCGACGGTGTTGCAATCGGACGTGGATGTCTGGGTGACCCTTCATTGCTTTATAGAGTAGAAAAATATCTCAATTCCGGCGAATATATTGCTCCACCAACTTTAGAAGAAAAAATACAAACACTAAAAAAACATTTAACAAAAGAAGTCGAATTTCGTGGTGAAAATATTGGTGTAAAATTTTGCCGAAAATTCTATCCGTATTATGTAAACGGATTTACAGGTGCTTCCAGACTCAGAGGAGAATTGGTTCTGATGGATAATTTGGATGAAATCTTCCGGAAATTGGATAAAATACTATGTCTTTAATCCCTTTATCATTTATAATAGATGAAAAGTTCTTCGGATTAAAAACATTTGGGTATTAGTGCTTAATTCCGTTTGCCCAATCTCTAGCAAGCATTTCGCCCTTACCTTCCGGTTTAATTTTTATTAAGCGTAGAATTCCGTTTCCGGTTTTTACATCAATACCAAGTTTTGAAAATCTTACAAAAGAGCCAACTTCTCCACTTAAATCCTCATCAAGAGGTTCTGTTTCCATAACCTTAATAATCTTGTTATTATATTCAAAGAATGCTCCCGGACATTTGTATACACCACGAACCAGATTGTGAATTTCCTGTGCTGATTTTGTCCAGTCAATTTTACACTCTTCTTTTTGCAATTTGTCTGCAAAACAAACCCCTTCTTCGCATTGTGGAACCGGTTTAAGTGAACCTTCTTTGATTCCAATCAAAGTCTTTTCTAAGAGCTCGGGAGAGTTTGTAGCACAAAGCTCAAACAACTCTACACAATTCATATTAGGGGTAATTTCTATCGGATATTTCATGCAAATATCACCGCAGTCAAGTCCTAGCTCTGTAATCATAGTGCAAATTCCGGTTTCTTTATCGCCATTAATTATTGCTCTTTGAATTGGATTAGCGCCTCTATATTTGGGAAGCAAAGAAACATGAAGGTTGATTGTTTCATATTTTGGAATATCAAGCACTTCTTGTGAAAGAATTTGTCCAAATGCAAATGTAACAAAAAAATCCGGAGCAAGATTTTTTAATGCTTCAATAATATCCGGCTCTTTTCTAATTGATTTTGGCTGTAAAACAGGAATATTATGTTCAACCGCAAATTGTTTAATTGGACTTGGAGTTAATTTATGTCCACGACCTGATGGTTTATCGGGTTGTGTTACAACTGCTTGAACATTGAATTTATCAGAATTATAAAAATGTTCTAACGATTTTAATCCGATATCCGGAGTTCCAAAAAATACTATGTTTATCATAAAATTCCTTATAAGTGACATTAAAACTTTTGTCAGACAATGCCTGACCTACATTTGTAAATTTAAAATTATATCTTTAATGCGTTTCTAACATTTTTAAATATTTCATTCGCTTTATTTTTAACAATATTTTCCATCATAACAATATGGCGCACATAATCCGCTAAATCACCTTTTTGTTCCGGAATTGGCGGAAAATGTGTTTGATTAAATTTCTGTCTTGCATTTTCCTTAGATTTTAATGCTATTTGCTCAATAAGAGGGAGTTTTTCAAATTTTTTTCTCCCTTTTGTCAAATCACTTTGAAAACTTATTGCAGAAACTTTCATAGCCTCTCCTTGTTTTATTCTTTTTCTGAATTTTCAGACTTTTCGTTTTCAACTTTTTCTTTCAAAAGAACTTCTATTTGTTCAGCAAGTTCCGGTTCATCCAAGATTTTATCAAGTTGAAGAACTGGAAGATTATTCTTTTTCAAAACTTCTTCTGCTTCAAAACGATTTATCACGTGGTCAATGAATAAAATACCATCCAAGTGATCAAACTCGTGTTGAATAGCTCGAGCCAAAAGTGTACCATCTTTAGCTTCCAGTACAAAAGAACGACCGTTTCTATCAAGAGCTTTAATCATAACATTTGCATATCTTCTTACATCAGTAAATGCTTCCGGAAAACTTAAGCAACCTTCATGACTAATTACAGCACCTGATTTTTTAATAATTTTAGGATTAATAAAAACCATAGGATTAAGCGGTTCATTGCCGGTAGAAACATCAATTACGAACACTCTGTAATTTTCCCCAATCTGTGGTGCAGCAAGTCCGACACCATTTTGGGCATACATTGTATCCAATAAATCTACAACAAGATTTTTTATTTTTTGAGAAACTTTATGAACCTCTTTTGACGGTTGTCTTAAGGATGGTTCACCATATCTTACAACTTTTTTTATTGACATAAATTTAACCTCTTTAAGATGATTTTAACATAAAAATATGGTGACGGCTAAAATTTATAAAACCCCTCACCCGCATTCGTAGTTCATTAACGTTCACACGACTGCTCCCTCTCCCACAAGGGGCGAGGGTATATATGAGTTACTTCATACGTAGCGTCCAAAAATCTTTTTGGAACAAAACTAAAAATGGAATTAATTCCAATCTGCCGAACATCATATTAAAAATAATTATCATTTTGGTCCCGCAATGTAGTGGTGCAAATGATTCTAGTGCGCATAGTTTTCCAAATGCAGCACCAATATTTCCGATTGAACTCACAGTACCAGTAATTGCAATTGTTGTATTATGTTCAATTGCTCCGATTGAAAATGCAGAAAGAGCTATTGTTGCAAAATAGAATGTTACAAACATTAAAGTTTGGTCAATAACTTCTTTTGGCACAGAATAATTACCGACCTTGATATTGCAAACTGCTTTTGGATGTAAAATTTTTAACATTTCTGTTTTCATAACTTTGAATACTAAAAGCCATCTTGCAACTTTTAATCCCCCACCGGCAGAGCTTGCGCAACTTCCGAATAACATAATTGAGAATAAAAGAAGTTTACTTACATAATCCCATTTTGCATAATCAACACTACAAAAACCTGTCGATGATGCCATTGAAGTAACTTGGAAAAATGCGTGACTAATACTGTTCGTAAAACTATAATTCATATTAAAAAATAATGAAAAGCTTAAAAGAATTGCAATTAACATTACTGCTGAAAAATAAACTTTGAATTCTTCATTTTTGAATAATAATAACGGATTAAATTTTGTCCAAACTTTATATTGTAAGTTAAAACTTGAACCAGCAAAAAACATAAAATAAGAGATTATCCACAAAAGTGGAATAGATATTCCAACCATACTTTGACTGTAAGGTGATAACCCCCCACCAGATATTGAAGAAAAAGAAACGCAAATTGCACCAAAACTGGTCATACCGTTTAATTTTAATAAAATAATTTCAAATACTGTAAGTCCGGCATAAACTTTCCATAAAGCCGCAGCGGTACTTTTAATTCTTGGTGTAAATTTTTCTTCTGTAGGTCCTGGGGCTTCTGCAAAAAACATTTGACGACCGGCAATAGCAAACTGCGGCAATATTGCTATAAATAAGACAATAATTCCCATACCGCCCAACCATTGTGTAAATGAACGCCAAAAGAATAGAGCATTTGGGTAATCAAAATTTGTTAAAATAGTAGCACCTGTTGTTGTAATTCCGGATGTTGCTTCAAAAAGAGCATCAATAGGGCTGAATCCAAAAAATAAATACGGTATAGCTGCTATTATTGCTGCGAAAATCCAAGAAAAAGATACAACACACAAACCTTCTGATTTCTTGATATCATTAATGCTTTTTATTTGAGAAACACCAGGAACAAGTTTTTTTAAAGTAACGGATATCATTAAAGCTGTAGCTGCTGATATCAAGAATGGGAATATTGCATTTATCTCGTGATAATACAAAGCAATTAAAATTGGAAGTAAAAGCACGAAGCTAAAATACATTATAGTTAAACTGAACGAATATGCTATATATGTTAATCTCATTCAATTTCCTCGAAGAAATTCTTAATAATCGGAGCGTTGTCGCTTGTTGTAAATATAATTAAATTATCTCCGCTCATAATTTGAGTTGCACCATTTGGAATAATGATTCTTTTTCTACGCTGAATAACTCCAACAATTGCTTTTGTTGGTAACCTTAATTCCATAATTTTTTTTGTCTGAAAATTATCAGGTATTTCAATAACAAGGACTTCTCCTTTGCCTTGTTCAACTGTTGCTAAAATACCAATATTGGTTTCTTTTATATTATTTTTAATTTCATTTAAAGATGCTGTCTTAGAAGATATTGCAATATCAATACCAACTCTTTCAAAAAGTTCTACATTGGTATTCTTAGAAACCCTTGAGATTACTCTTGTTGCGCCCATATGTTTTACTAACAATGAGCAAAGCAAGTTCTTTTCATCATTATTAGTAACACTAACAACGACATCTGAAGCTGCGATATCTTCTTCGTTCAGTAATTCCAAATCTGTGCCGTCACCGTTAATAATTAATGTGTTATTAAGTTCTTGTGATAAGTATTCACATCTTGCAGGGTCTTTTTCAATAATCTTTAAGTTTAATTTTAAATCTTCAAGATTTTTAGCTAATTTTAATCCTACATTTCCGCCACCAATAATGGCAACATTTTTTACAAATTCTTTTTCGTGGAAAAATTTACCGGCTAAAATATCTAAGGAGTTTGATAATCCCATAAAAATAACTTTGTCATCTTCGTGTAAAACTGTTTCACCATTTGGTATAAATAATTCGGAATTTCTCGTAATTCCGACAATTACAGTATCTTTAGGGAAATCACAATTCTTAACCATTTGATTAACCAGAATGGAATTTTTTGCGATTTTGTATTCTAAGAGTCTTGCTCTTCCGTCTGCAAAATGCTCAACATCAAGTGCTTTTGCAACCGTAATAATTCTAAATATTTCTTGGGTTAAAAGTTCTTCCGGCCAAATAACGTTATCTATATAGAAGTCGCAATTGTATTCTGCATCTTTAGCTAAACCTAATGAGTATTTATACTCTTCTTTTCTAACAAAGCAAATTGTTTTTACTGTACTAATTCTTTTAGCTGTTAAGCAAGCGACAATATTCAATTCGTCGGATGATGTGCAGGCAATAAAAACATCAGCATTTTTTATGGAAGCCTGTCTTAAAACTTCTATATTAGACGCATTGCCGGATACAAAACCAACATCCAATTTGTTAAAAACATCTGTTTTATATCGTTCATCATCAATTACGGTAATATCATTTTCAGTATATAGCTCAGAAGCAATCATAGAACCGAGTTCATTTGCTCCGAAAATAATTATCTTCATAGTTTTTATTTAACGTCAAATTAAATCTATTGTCAAACTCTTTTAGTGGACTTATATGTATTTATAGGTCTTTAACAAGGGGAATTTTTTTCTTGATTGTTCGTAAACCTTCTCCAATATAAGTTGTTGCAATCATTGTTATTACAAAGTACAAGTATGTATTCTGAATCGGATTATAAATCCAATAAATATTATGTAGATTTCTTATGCATAGTGGAATGCCATTTATTTTAAAAATAATTGCAGTAATTATATACATAACAAATAAGTGATTTGCCATAATGTGATAAGTATTTTCGCCTATTATTTTTACGAATTTTATATCTTTTATATAATTATAAGCAACTTCCACGAAAAATAATGAGAACCAAATCCCTGTAATACTTGTTAATACTGGGACTATTAATTGGTTATCAAATCTTGCCCAAACAAGAATGTAGCTTAATCCGATACCGTGTTTCGGTGTAAAATCTCTGTTAAAATGCCACAATATTGCTTGGATACAAATTACTATACCTAAAATTTTTGGAGTAAAAATATTGTAGTTGTTGTGAACTTTTTTTATATAAAAATGCCCCAAGTATACAAACAAAAGTGAAAACATTGTTCTTATTAAAACCAGAAAAACCGGAGTTACTGGGAACATTTTTGCTAACGGAATTGCGGCAAAGCCAATTGTAAAATAGAAAATTGCATTTACTCTCTCATCTTCTTTTTTATTTATCCCTCTAAATTGTCTTTGCAGAAATAAAAATACAATCATTGTGATAAATAATTGTGGTACAAACCACATAGGACAAGACAAATCAAACTGATGTCCGTTCAAAAATGGTGTCACAAAAAAGTTTTTAAGACTAAACTCCATTCCCCAAAACTTGCCGGTAAGTTTTTCTAGTCCAATGGTAACAACTGCATAAAATGCAGAATATAGAAAATACAAAACCAAAAGGCTCTTAACTCTACGCTTAACATATTCCAAAACATTATCTAAGTATTTATCCTTAAATAACATTCCTGATATAAAGAAAAATAATGCTAATTGAAACGAATATGGTGGAAACATATCAAAAAAACGGAATTCCAAATGCCCTGATACTACAAGAATTATTGCTAACGCTTTTAGAATGTTAATTTTATCTGATAATACTTTGTCCATATTCTAGTCCTTTTCACTTTATTATTCTTTTTTAAGAAGTAGAGTTTAGCCCAAATGTATTCTACACAGCAAATCTAAAGTGAACAATATCGCCATCTTGCATTACATAATCTTTGCCTTCAAGTCTTGTAACACCTTTGTCTTTGCAAGCAGTATAAGAACCGTTGTCTACAAAATCCTGATATCCTGTAACTTCAGCTCTGATGAAACCTTTTTCAAAGTCAGTGTGAATTACGCCTGCAGCTTGAGGTGCTTTTGTACCTTCTGTAATTGTCCAAGCATGAACTTCCTTTTCTCCGGCAGTTATAAATGTGATTAAGTTCAATAATTTGTAAACTGATTTAATCATCTTGTTGATACCGCTATCTTGGACTCCAAGTTCTTCCAAATATTCTTTAGCCCCTTCTTCGCCAAGTTCAACGAGTTCTTCTTCGATTCTTGCACAAATAATAACCGTTTGTGCGCCATGTGTGCTAGCGTATTCTTCTACTCGTTTAGTGTAGTCATTTCCGGATTTTAAGTCGAATTCAGAAACATTCGCGCAATAGATTACAGGTTTAACAGACATCAAATTCAACGGCTTAATTGCATTAATTTCGTCCTCGTTAAAGTGGTCTTCAAGTTTGATGAAAGTGCCATTGCTCAAAAGAGGAGTAAGTTTTTCTAAAGCGTTAGCTTCCAAAACAGCTTCTTTATCTCCGCCCTTAGCTTGTTTAGAAATCCTTTGTAAACGTCTTTCTACAGAAGCTAAATCTGCTAATGCCAATTCTGTATTAATTGTTTCAATGTCAGAAATTGGGTCGACTTTACCTTCAACGTGAATAGTGTTTTCGTCATCAAAACATCTTACAACTTGAATAATAGCGTCAACTTCTCTAATGTTGTGCAAGAATTGGTTTCCCAATCCTTCACCCTTACTTGCACCTTTTACAAGTCCTGCAATGTCAACAAATTCTATGACGGTTGGAATGATTTCTTTTGCTTTGCATAAATCAGATAATATTTGTAATCTTTCATCCGGTACAACTACTACACCTACGTTCGGCTCAATTGTACAAAACGGATAATTTGCACTCTGTGCATTTTTTGTAGCAGTTAGTGCATTAAACAAAGTTGATTTTCCAACATTTGGAAGTCCTACTATTCCGGCTCTTAACATAATATAATCCCTTTCAAATAATTAATCATTTTCTCTATTATATAATAAACAAATTTGAGAAAAAGTTTTAGATTTTTATTGCGCTTGTTTTTATAATAAAGGAATTGTTTAAAAATAGCAGATATTTTAAAAACCCTTTAGAAAAGGAATTTTTGTCATGATTAAAGATATATTATATGTAACCTAATATTTAAAAAACAATTAGTAATAAATCTTTACATAAACGGTGAAAATATAATAGAATTGCTTGCATTCAGAATTTTAGCAAGTATCATTAATTATAATGCTATAAAATTAGCAAAATTGACAGCCGAAAAATAGAGGAAAATAATGGCAAAAGACGTTATAGAAATCGAAGGAACAATTTTGGAATCCATGCCGAACGCGATGTTCAGAGTTAAATTGGAAAATGATCATGAAATTTTGGCACACATTTCCGGAAAAATCCGCAAAAATTTTATAAGAATCTTACCTGGTGACAGAGTAAAAGTAGAAATGACACCGTATGATTTATCAAAGGGAAGAATTACCTTCCGTTTAAAATAGTTAAAAGTACAAGTTAGATAAATATAAAGGAAAAAACAATGAAAACAAGATCATCAGTAAAACCTATGTGCGACAAATGCAAGGTTATCAAAAGAAAAGGCAGAGTTGCTGTAATTTGCGAAAACCCTAAGCACAAACAAAGACAAGGTTAAGCTAGTGAGGAGTTAACAGTGATTAGTGATTGGGCAATTTCTAACGATTCACTTCTCACTACTCAGCAAAAAGCAATAACCTAAAACTAAACAAAAAGTTAAGTACAAAAACATAAAGGAAAGAAAACATGGCAAGATTAGTTGGGGTAGACTTACCTCGTAACAAAAGACTAGAAATCGCTTTAACCTATAT
>OBLI01003578.1_pt1 | contig 11796 bp, 14 predicted proteins | sample 1519701 | NCBI WGS metagenome assembly OBLI01 (sample SAMEA3663005, study PRJEB22513) | pig gut metagenome | biome: pig gut; feature: pig-associated habitat; material: faeces | place: France | collected 2012 | reverse complement strand
CATCCCTATTCGCTATTCTTTTTTCTATCTGTCACACATCATTGTAACACCTACAGAAGCCCCTAAAAAATTTTTTAAAAACCTATTGACAAATTCTGCAACTATGGTATAATACAGAAGCTGTCTGACAGCGAACCAAATATGGGGGTATAGCTCAGCTGGGAGAGCGCTTGAATGGCATTCAAGAGGTCAGCGGTTCGATCCCGCTTATCTCCACCACAGAAAATCACACCGTAAACCGTTTGGTTTGCGGTGTTTTTCTTTGTTTGTGGGAAAATTCCAAACTTTTTACGCAAAAATGAATTTTGCCCAAAATCGTCAAAATTGGGTTTTGTCAACAAAAAGTGTCAACAAATCGGTTTTTGACAACAAAAAAGGCGCAGAAAAACCGCCCAGCGGATAACTGGACGGCTTTCCCGAAAGGAGATTCTATGAGTCTGCGCCTATTGGCTAGGTAGGTATCTTTTTTATGGTGGGGAAAATCTCCCCCTTTTTTATAGTGGGGAAGTATTCCATTTTAGGGACTACAAAAACTCCGCTTTTGCGGTGTAGGGTTTGCCGGGGTTCGTGCTGTGTCCGTGCTAGGTCAACAGGTCATTTTTCTCTGTTCGCTCACTGTTCAATGGTAAATCTTCGGACAAATCGAAAGAAAAATCAAGGTCAATTCCATCTAGCGAAAAATCCAAATCAATATCATCCAACAGGCTGTCAAAGTCTGGAATCTCAAAGTCAAAATCAAAATCAAGGGGAGATTCTTTCACCGCTTCACCACCGCTTCAACCTGTTCCCCACCTGTTCCCGTTTTCGACTGTTCTTCGACAGTTTCTCGGGGTTCGCTCGTGGTTCGTCCGTGGTTCAACTCCCTTTTGCGACTCCGAAAACACTTGTCTGTACCGCTACAAAATGGAAGCGTACAAGTCAGGCAGATTTGAGCATCTGCCTTTGACTCGTCATTACGCTTTAGTTGTTTCCTAGCGGACATAATCAGAAATTTTCCACGACATCGGCGGTCAATTCGCCCCATTTACCTGCCAGCGCAAAGTTACGCTCACAGCGGTTAAAAGTGGAAGTCAGGAAGTCAAATGCTTCCATATACTCGTGACCGTTTGCACCCTTGCCCTTGTGGGAAACAAGTCTATAACTCCGGGAAACATCTGCATCACCCGTTGTCTTTTCTGCCATGTCAGCGGCACTCTTGGCAAGCGGTCGGGTCATGGTGTAATTGCCGGAAGCAATAGCGGAATCAATCAAGCGGCTATATTCATCGGCTGTCATAATGCCGCTATTCATCAATGCCAGCGTGTTGCTATCCACCGACTTGGGGTCAGCGGCGAAAGCATCGAACACAGCCTTTTCCAGTTCCGCACGAACGGCGGCGATTTCTCTCCGCTTATCATCGAACAGGTGGCGGCGCATCTGATCGAAAGCGTTTCTTGCTTCGCAAAGGTCAGCTTCTGCCCGTGCGCTCTTGGCAAGGTAGGAAGAGTCTGCACCATTGCGCCGGGGAAATGCGTTGCATCTGGATTCAGCAGACTTGACAGCCGCTTCCTTTTCCCGATATTCAGCAAAAGCGGCGTTTGCAATTTCATTCATTCTCTTTGCATAACTATTAAATCTGGACATAAATATTAAACCTCATTTCAAAATTATTTGTTATTGGTGGCGGCAAGGCGTACAATGGCACAGCCGCCATTATTCAAGGCACAGCCATCACATCTGCCATAGATACTAAACGGGCACTTCGCACCGCTTACAATCGGCTGATCTGTGCCGTGGGCATCCGCAAGGACAGCAATGGAGCATTTGCCATCAAGGAAAAGAACACATTTCTCACGCTTGCATTGATTATTCATGCCCGAAGTGAACGGGCAATATTTTGTAGGTGGACGGCTATTGAATTCTTCCAAAGCCGCCGCCCGGCGTTTTTCTTCCGCTTCCTTTTGTCTGCGGTGATAGTCCTCCAACTGACTCACGGGGACTTCCAGACCGCCCGACACAGTAACGGTCATTTCATATTCACGGAGTCCCGGCGCAGTTTCCCGGTATCGCTTCCCGTGTTCGTCAATTTTCCATCCGTTATCATTCATCGTTATCAACTCCAACCCTAAAAAATACTAAACTTTGCATATACGGAAATTTATCAAGTTTTGTTAGGTTCTCACGGCTTTCTCATGGGTTCATAGAAACACACTTCCGTTTGACTATGTACACCATCCCGGCGGTTTTGTCGGTGATTTTCAGACCGCCGTGGGGAATTGTGTCAATGCTGATCGTGGCGGTGTCAACCGCACTGTGGGACTCTGTAACGCCCTCAGAACGGCGTACACGAACAACCTTGAATGTATGCGCTTCATCGGCTACAAGGTCATGGACGGTTATTGTAGAGCCATCACGAACAACTGACAATGTGGCGGCATCAATCAGCACTTGGGGCTGGAGGATGTACCATACAAGGGCAACAGCCGCCACAATAAGCACCACTAGCAGACCGATAACAGCCGCTTTTGTTGAGCGTGTCATAAATACCCCCCTTTACTCAAAAATCGCCACATAGCCCCGTGTTTTTTCGCCGTTCGTTTCTTCCGTGGGTAAATCTTCGGCTTTTGGTCTATGTCCTAAACGATAGGGAAACAAGGGGCATTTTTCGCAAGTACAAAGCCGGACTTCTTTGGGCTGTCCTCCACAACAGTCAAGGCACTTTGCACGGATTGCCCGAATTGGGGTCAACTTCATTCAGCATCATCCTTTCCGTGGCTCTTGCGCTCCCAGTATGACTCTCGATAGGCTTTTACTTTGTCGGGGTTGGCATCTCTCCACGCCTTTGCATATTGGTTCATGGCTTCTCGATTATTGCGCCGCCAGTTGCGACTATATTCCCGGACAGAGAGGCGGTTTTCTTCTCGCCATCTGCGCATATATTCCCGGCGTGCGTTCTTTGCTTCATCGGTCAAAATAAATCATTCCTTTCAATGTTGGTCTATGTTTGTCTATGGTTTCTGCTAGGCGTGAGAATTATAGACTTCATAGACTTTTGATAAAATATAGACCTTAGTCTATAAAGTCTATAAAACTATATCCTAACAGAAACATAGACTTTTATTGACTTGCTTACAGTATCTCGACTTCCTCCGGCTCGTCCTTTACCCTTGCATTTCCGTCTGACTGGAAAATGCCAAAGCCGTTCCGGGTTTTTCCATCATGCTTGACGGTTTTTCCCGTCTGAATCGTGATACCGATTTCTTTCAAATCAGCGGTAACGATTGCAAGGGCTTTCTTGGGTTGTCCACTTCCGAAAATGTCCTCCCCATATTCCAGCCGCATTTCGTCATAGCTGATATTTACCGTTTTACCGGGGATTGCTTTTTCTGTGATCGCTTCAATCAATGCAGAATTTGTTTCGGCTTGGGTTGCCAGTTGCTTGATTACCTCATGGGGAGTCTTGCGCCATCGTGCCGCATCCTCCAGAGTTTTCCGGGTGATTTCGCTGAATCCTGCCCAGTTGCAACCGCTATTTTTCAAGATTTGATAGACCACAGATTTTCCCGGCTCCGCATAGTTGGATTTTGTATGTACCAGTATTCTGGTATCTTTCATCCCCGGTTCATCGTTGAATATGACACGCAAGGCAGACCGTGCGGCATTGATAAAGTCCGTTGATCCTGTGGCGGCGTTGTTTGCGTTTTCGCCTTGCGCCCGTTTGTTGACATGGGAAACAAGTATCATTCCACAGTTGCAGACCTTTGCCATATTTGCAAGCCGCTGGAATACAGGACGAACGGCATTGACACGGTTTATGTCCACGCCTGCGCCCAGAAAAGCGTGCCAGGGGTCAATGATTACAAGCCGGGGAGTGTACCGCTTTATGGTCTGTACAAAGTCCTCATAGCCGTCCGTAAAGTCCATGCCCTCACTATCCATGCAATCAAGAATATATATCCTTGTGAGGTCGGCACCGGAGGCGGCAAGCCGCTTTTTCAGCAGCTCGCCCCTGTCCTCTGCGGAGATAATAAGCGTATTTCCCGGCGTGTTTGACCATTCGTTGAAATAGTCACCGGGGAGGGCTTCGCCTTTACTGATAGCGGCGGCGATACCACAACAAAGAATTGTTTTGCCCGTGCCGCCATCTGCCATCAGTACCGAATAATCACCAACGGGGATATATGGATACCAGACAAACTCTGTTTTGTCCTCTCCAAATTCGTCCGCACTTCTTGCTATAAATCTTTGGGAATCGTCCAGACTTTCCCCTCTTTCCCGTATACTGTGGACTGCTCTTGCAACCTCCCACAGCGGTATGCCGTCCTTTCTGTACTGTTCGATTTCTTCCAGAGATTGACCAGCGGACAGCAGATAGTTTAGAGGGTCAATTTCATAATCAGGGGCTTCCGCTTGCAGTTCATCAAGCATCTACATCACCGCCATGATTTTGGATGTATTCTTTTGCAGATTGTGCCGCCCGTGCGATTTCTCTTTGACGGGAAGCCATGTGTCTGTATGTACGCACGGCATCCTGTACGCAAGTAGGACGATAATATCCATGTGTGTTTGAACAAATCACCTCGCCGCCACACCGTAAACCATTGATCGCAAGAGTGATTTCACGATGGTGACAATGCAAAAGCTGAGATAATTCTCTAGCAGAAATAGCGTTCTGTTCGCCCTCTGGAATGAAGTCAAGAACATTACACTTCATTAGCATCACCGCCTTTCTTTGCTTTCTGCCGTTCACGGCGGCGCAGTACAACAGCCATGTCATGCTCAAAATTGTCCCTTGCCATAATCTCGATTACTTCCGGCGTTTCGGGGAATTCCCATGCTGTCCGCTCAGGTGACCACGGATTGACGGTTTTCCGTCCGACAAATCCAGCCTCCATCAGCTTGCTTGCAAGTTTGGGTCTAGTGACCAGTCTAGTCTTTTCTTCCATACTGTCACCCCCTTACAGGTTCGCCAACTGCGTCAGCAGTTTGTCATAGTTGACAAGAATTTTCCGGGTTTCTCCCACAGTTATACAGGGGAGTTGTCCAGCCTTTGCCATCAGCCGGAGGGCGTGTTCTGGTAGCAGTCCGGTGGCGGCAATTTGCCGGATCGTCATCATTCTGGGAGGGGTTGCGCTTGCGTTTACTTCGTTGTTCATGTCATGTCATTTCCTTTCCTAAATTAGATTGGAAAACAAAAAAGGAACGGCACACTCTTTGTGTGTCGCTCCCTACAACGAAAAAACGACAGGACACACAAAAATAGACAGATTGCCTCTATCTGATCCTTGCGTTACCCTGTCCCTCAACCGTCTATCAAGATAGCACATTCACGGCTATCCCTCACCGGGTTTCCTTTTACATGGGCGCTCCAGTTATCTTTTAGTGGTATTACGGCACCACAGCCATGTACTGCAAAAATGGTATTTCTGTTTGATCCGTTGCCTCCAGACACAAACAGCCTTTGATTCGGTGGATGGTCACCCTCGGTAACTGTGCATATTCAATTTTCGTCTTCGGGAGTATTATACACCCTTTTTCTTGATTTGTCAACCCTCTGTTTTCTTAATTTCTAACATTTCAAACAGTAAAGTAAAAAGTTGTTGACAATTATATAATTATTTATAACTTTTTTATAGCTTTTCTTATTTGACCTCTTGATTTCCGTTCAGTATCGTGTTATACTGTTTACAGAATCAAACAGGAGGCGGTAACTATGGCAAGTATTACACCCTATAAAAACAAGGACGGCGTTATTGTTTCCTATCGTTTCCGGGCGTGTGTTGGTCGGGACGAATTAGGCAAACAGCAATTTGCCACAAAGACGGTTAAACTAACCGACAGGGAAGCAAAACTCACCCCCAAAAAGCTGGAAACAGAAATGCAACGGCAAGCGGACAACTGGGAGAAAGATATTCTTGCCGGGCGTGTCCCCGTCAAGCGTAACACTTTCCGCTATTTCGTGGAGGAAATATGGTGGAAAAACCATGTGCTGAACGGTGAACACAAGGCGGCAACGGTGGAGTTTTACAAGAACATGACCGGGCGCATCGTGGAGCGTTTCGGCAATCGTGACTTGACAGCAATCAAAAGCGTGGACATTGAGCGTTTCTTCAATGACCTCCGCACAGAGGGACTGTCCACCTCCACCCTAAAGCACTATCAGAATGTTTTGAGAATTCTATTCAAGTATGCGGAAACGCATGATCTCATTGAGAAAGATCCCATGCGGAAAGTAAAGCCCATCAAGGCAGAGGCAAAGCAAGTTGATTTCCTAACCCCCGAACAAGCAAAAGTTTTCCTTGCGGCTCTGGACAATGCCCCGTTGCGGTGGCGGTGCATGATGACCATTCTTATTCTGGAGGGCTTGCGCCGTGGTGAGGTTGTCGGACTTCAATGGTCGGATATTGATTTTGAGAAATGCACCATCAGCGTCAACCGTTCTGTGGGTTATGTCCCCGGACAGGGCGTAACCGTTGGCACACCCAAAAGCAAGAATTCTATTCGCACTCTGCCGCTGTCCGCTCCGGCTCTGGTTCTGCTCCGGGAATGGAAACAGGCACAGGCTGAGGAATGCGGTGCAGTTCTGCTCCCCCATGCGTACATCTTCGCACTTGAAACGGATGTATATCAGCCCATGTTCCCAACCGCTCCGACTCGTTGGCTGTCCCGGTTCGTCAAAGCCCACAATCTGCCGGATGTTTCCCCCCATGATCTGCGCCACACTTGCGGCTCTTTGATGTTGGCATCTGGTGAGGCATCCATAAAGGACACACAGGATTTTCTTGGGCATGAGGACGCAAAAACCACGCTCAAGTTCTACGCTGGTACAACCCCCGAAACGCTCAGAAAAGCCGCTGAGGGTCTAGCCGCCGTGCTTGGATAATTGTCAAATTTTTTGTCAACAGAATGTGTCAACAAACATATTTCACGGCATTAAACGATACCCCATAAAAATCAAAAAGCAACGGAAAAACCGTTGCAAATAAAGGACTTTTCAAAACGATATTAAACGATAAAAAATGGGCGTGTTATAAATGGCATTCAAGAGGTCAGCGGTTCGATCCCGCTTATCTCCACCACGAGTCCTGAAAACCATTGGTTTTCAGGACTTTTTCTTTTGCATTTTGGCGATTTTTCCGTCTTTTCAGCCTTTCCGCGAACCGGGGCGTTACACCCCGGTTTGCGTTACTCACCGTACCGGAATCGTACCGGAATTACAACGGTTCTATGTGGTCCAATACGTCCAAATCCGGGTCTTTTCCCCCGGAAAAGGCACTGGAAAACTTCTCGATTGCCGCCAATTTCACCGGCTCCTGAACGTGCAGATAGTGCTTTGTCATGTCCACATCGGCATGTCCCACGATGCTTTGGATGGTTGCCAGGTCAACGCCCAGCATCTGCATTTGGGAAACATAGGTGTGTCGGCAGCTGTGGGGCGCGAGAACCCGAACCCCCTCCACCCCTTTCAGCGCTCTCTGAAACTGGGTTCGAAAGGTGGAGGGGTTGCAGGGCATCCCCGGCTTTCTGGTAGATTCCCACACGAACCGATCCGGCGTGTCCCGGAGCAGCTTTGCATAGCAACGGAGGTTTTCGGGCACCGGGATGCAGCGGTAGCTGTCAAAGGATTTGGGCGTACCCAGCGTCGCCGTGCCTTTGTCCATGCACACTGCCTGCTCGATGGTGATGGTGGAGCCGTCCTCGGCAATGTGCCGGGGTTCCAGTCCCAGCAGCTCCTGGGTGCGCATTCCCGTGCCCAGCATCAGCCGGATACTCCAGCCGATTTTGTCCTGGGGCAGCTTCTCCAGAAGGAGCTGGACTTCCCGGGTGGTGAACGCCTCCTTCGGCTTGGGACGGGCCTTTCGCATCTTGTCCGCGTAGGCCGCCGGATTCTTGTTCAGCAGATCGTTGGCAACCGCCTTGTTGAAGATCTGGAACAGCATCCCCCGGCATTGGGAGATCCGGGAATTGGAGGCCTTGCTCTGGCGAAGCTGTTTCAGAAATTGCTCAATGTCATAAGCCTTGATCTGATCGAGCTTGCGTCTGCCGAAATGGCTTTCCAGAATCCGCAGCGTGTAGCGGTAGCTCTCCTGGGTGGTGGACTGGATGTTATCCTTGTGGTTTTCAAACCACAGCTCTGCCCACTCGCTGAAGGTATACTCATGGGCAAGAATCACGCCCTCTTCCTTCGCCCGGAGGTAGGCCCGCATCTTTTTCTTGACTTCCGACTGGGTGTTGCCGTAAAAGCTTTTGTACTTGCGTTTGCCGTTGGGCTGAAATCCATCCATGATGGTACACTCCCAAAGGCCGTTTTTGCGCTGGCGAATATGACCTTCGCCGTTGGTTCTTTTCTTTGCCATTGAACTCCTTTCCGCTGGCACAATGTGTTTCGTCACCATCATTGTACAGCATGGCGGTTTATTTTGTAAAGTTTGCGGCGGTATACAATTTCTTGATGAAAGGATTTCCATTATTTCCGAGGATGGATTGTGCCAGAAAAGGCAGATGACGCCGCTGGGCTGTCGCCCAGCAAGGAAGATAACGCATTCTGGCGCAATTCAGACCGGAAAGAAGGAGAGATTTTCATCAAGAGATTGTATCAGACTTCGCCGAATAATTCGGCGAAGTCTTTTTGTGCGGTATGTGCGATTGGTTCGATAATCAGGCATCGGGTGGGGTGCCGGAAATATCGCACGTATCGGAAGTATCGGACACCCTTTCCAGAATCAGATACTTCACATTTTCCTCCCGACGCCCTAAGTAGCGGATTCCGTAGCGTTCGGACAGCTCTCTGGTTTTGGCGTTGAGCTTTCGCACCAGCGAGTTGGGCTTGGCAAGAAGATCGGAGTTGATTTTCAGAAGGGCTTCCAAAAGCTTCGTGGCCGTCCCCTTCCACGAAGGCTTGTCTTGCAGGAAGCTTCCCACCGCCGCAAGGATTGGATCCTCCGGGTCTTCCTCCTGAGCATCCGCGTAACCAAGAAACTTCCAAATCTTTTTCTCCCGGTCAAAATCCAACAGCAGCTTTTTGTCCGGGTGCTCCCGGCTGGTGACGGTAAGCGAGCCTTGCGTCCCCAGCCGGTTTTCTTTTTCCAGAATCAGAGAACCATCAGCACAGCCGATCAGACCGGTGGTTCCGGAGATTTTGTCCACCGCGTCGTCAGCCTCCTGCTTCCGGGTGTGATGCACCAGAAGGATAGTCAGGTCGAAGCGATCTGCGATTTGCTTCAGCACCGTCAGGGTGGCGTAGTCCCCGGCGTAGCTGTAGCTGTCCGCTTTCAGCTGGCGGATTTTTTGCAGGGTGTCGATGATGACGAATTTCGTCTCCGGGTGATCGCTCAGAAAATTGGTGAGCTGTTCTTCCAGTCCGCTGCCCAGCAGCTCCGCATCGGTAGCAATGGTCAGGTCGCCGGTTTCGCCGCCGGTGACCTCCACCAGACGGCGTTGGAGCCGCTGGTCGGTGTCCTCCAGGCTCAGGTAGAGCACGCCGCACTGCCGGGTTTTCGACTCCCACACCGGCAGCCCCAGACTGACGCAGTGTGCCAGCCACAGCACCAGCCAGGATTTGCCGATTTTGGAAGCGCCCGCCAAAAGATGCAGCCCCTTGCCCAGCAGCCCTTCGATCAGTTCCGGGTTGTCCGGGAACTGCATGTCCATCAGCTCATCGGCGGCGATGGTGTCGAGGCTGCATATCTTCACCCCCAGCACCCGGCAAACGTGCTTGAGGGCATCGGCTGGTTTTCGGAAGCCGTGGCTTTCCATAGCATAGTCCACCACATCTCCTTTGCTGCCGCAGTTGGGGCAGTTCCAGAGAAAATCCCCCACCACCTGTGCGTGCTGCCCGCAATGCGGGCAGACGGTGAGGGAGGGTTCGTAGTAGGGAATCTGGGCGGCTTTCAGATAATCGATGAACCGGAACTTGACTTCCGTTCGCAGAATTTCAGTCGTTTGCATCGGCGCTCCCTCCTTTACGCGGCGCTCTGTTCTTCCATCCATACCAGCAGCTTGTCCTTGGGTACAACCATGCGTTTGCCGATCTGGATGGTGGGAAAGCCCTTGGAGTGCATCAGCGTGTAGGCTCCGGCCCGGGAAATTCCCAGAACCTGCGCCACATCCTCGGCGCAGAGGGTGATGGGAAGCTGATCGATAGAGGTATAAGTATTTGTCATGTTTTCTATTTCCTTTCCTTAAAAATAGGTTGTTTTCACTAAGGGCAAGCAATGCAACCCGGTACCCAGGTTGCGAACTGGCTTGTTGGGGAGCTTCCCCCAATCCCCCTTTCGCAGAAAATCTGCGGCTGCGCACCGTTCCGGCGCTTATGTTATCTTTGAGAGGGAATCCAGAATCTTTCTTGCATAGTCGTACAGGCCGTCGACTCGGTCGCGAATCTCCTGAATGTCCGCCTCGTAAATCCGCCCAGTGGAATTGAGGGAACGGGCAATCTGGTTGATGTTGTTGTTGGCGATGCCCAGCAGTCGGATCATCTCTTTCAGCTCCGGAAGCTCCAACTTGATCACATAGCCGTCAATGGCCATCTTGCGAAGATAAGCGCCCATATTGCTGGTTCCATACAATTCCATCTTTTTGAGAATCAGGTCTTTCTCTTCCGGGGTTGCCCAGAATTTGATTTGCTCGGTTCGGTTTCGCTTTGGCGTTTCTTCCTGCTTACGCATAATCATCCTCCCTCCCAACTGCCCGCTTGGAAAAATATCGCGGGCACTCCACCACGGTGGCACGAAAGCTCTGCTTGCAGCTGTGGATGCACCGCCTGCACAGGCTGTTGTAGCAGCGCCGCCCCCGGTGGTTCAGGAACAGCGACCATTCGTGTTTCAGTTTCTTGCTCATTCTCGGCATTGGTTTCTCCTTTCGTTTTTTGCTGACCTGTTTTGAAAAAATCCCTTCATAATAACATTAGGACACGGAAGCCCCGTTTTTCTCACTTACCTTAAAAAATATTTTTCACCGCCCTTGAAAAAGTACCCCCACTTGGTAGGCAGTTAAAACGCGATTTTGTCCCGCCTAAAATGTAAATATTTTATGAACCTCCTTCAGTCTGCGTTGTCGCTTATATAAAAGTCCCCTCACTTGGTAGGCAGCGAAAACACGATTTTGTCCGGGTCGCGTGCAAAGATTTTTCATTTTTGTATGGTTGAACAAAATACCCGGGCATCATTTGTGAACAGTTCCGAGAAGCGAAGGTTGCGGATAGATTGCACCAACTCAGAATTTGCGGTATACTGTCGTTAGGTTTTTGGAAGCGCATTAGCGTGATGTGGGCAAAAAAGAACCGCCCGGAATCCGAGCGGTACGAACATGGAGGTATTCAAAATGGGAGAATTATCAAAGCTGCCGAACATCGGCAAGGCTGTGGAAGCGCAACTCATTCAGGTGGGAATTGTAACGCCGGAAGCGCTGCGGCAAGTTGGTGCCAAAGCCGCGTGGCTGAAAATTCAGGAAATCGATCCGTCCGCCTGCATCCATCGCCTGCTGGCTTTGGAGGGCGCGATTCAGGGCGTGAAGAAAACCATGCTGCCGGACGCAGTAAAGGCAGACCTGAAAGCGTTCTATCAGGAACACAAGCTATAAAAAAACGGAGTGCATAGAAAATGGGAACCGCCAAAAAAGCGGTTCCCATTTGCACCCCAACATATCTAGTGTACCATATTTATAACGCAATGTCCATTCTCAGTTTCTCCAACTTCTTTCACTCATTCTTGTGTATCATCCCATCTTGCAAAACAGGAAAACCTGCGCTATTATGAAGGTAGAAAAAAGGAGTGAGTCCAATGTACTAAGTAATCTCCAAATCCGAAGAAAGCGAGG
>OBLI01003573.1_pt1 | contig 11814 bp, 11 predicted proteins | sample 1519701 | NCBI WGS metagenome assembly OBLI01 (sample SAMEA3663005, study PRJEB22513) | pig gut metagenome | biome: pig gut; feature: pig-associated habitat; material: faeces | place: France | collected 2012 | reverse complement strand
ATTATTCGACAGATGGCTTCTCTTCTTCAATGGTTGGATAATAATGCCAGCACAACATTGAATACTTATAAGCAACGTATTATCCGTTGTGAAGATGACGATATCACTTGGGTAATTAATGCTCTATGGGATCGTCTGAAAGGCAAATTAAGAAAAATCTCAAATGCTTATTATGATAACTGGAAATCTGGTAATTATCTGAATGAGGATGAAGATTCTTATTCAGAAAATGATTATCATGAGATGGATAATAATTCTTTTGCTATTAATCGTTTAACTACAAGAGTATATATCAAACTGATCAATCATCAGTTTGATGAACGTTTCTTCAAATATGCAATTACTCGTTCTGATACATCTCTTCAGAAACTTAAGAATTTGATTAATGATGTTATTGATGCTGATGAAGGCATCTTGAAGAAATATCTGAGCAGCAATATCGAATATTATTTAATCATGTCTGGTAATTCTTTTGATTATATTAGTCGTGGAGAATATATCAGTTATATGAAAGCTGCTTATGCTTCAAATAGCGATAACCAGCAAATGACTTTTATTAAGAAAACATTAGATGACTGGTTAGATGAAAATATGGTTGCAGTTGGTAGACAGAACTATGGTAAAACTGCAAGACTCGGATATAAGAAATCTCTGTATATGTTTTTCACTTTTATCATTAATCAGGAAGCAAAGTTCCGTTAAGGAGGAATAGCGAATGTCTGTCCGCAAAGATCTGGAAGCTGAGCTGTTCAGTTTCCTTGATGATTGTGACCCATCTGGTAAAAATACAGAACGTTTACGTTCTTTTCTTAAACCAATGACTGATAAAGAATTTTATGATTACTTCTATGAATTCTTTAATAATCCAGATAAATATATTCAAGTTGGATATGAAGCATATAATAATCCTGTAACTGTACAGTTTGTTGAAAAACTTGCAAAGAAACATAATGTAAAATTGCGTGAAATAATTTATAAACCATATGTTACAGGTGATATTAATAATCCTCCAGCTTCTGTATATCCTGTATTGGTAATGGATGTTCCGATTAAGAGATTAAAGCAAATGGTTGCTATGAAATCTCATACATCTCTTACTAACACAAAACGTGATGCTAAAACTGGTCAGGTTACAGGTCACGATAAAACTGCAAGAGTTACTGAGCCTGAAGCATATTCATTGATTGTGCAAGAATGTTATGCTTGTGCACAAGAAGCATTTGGTCCTATGGCTGATGATGAAGCTGCATATTTTGAAATGCAGAAACAAATTTTACGAAATGGTGAAGTATCTTTAGAAGATCTACCTAACGATCCTATAAATAAAGTAACAATGAATACAATTAATGCATTCATTATTGGTAGCGGTATTGTTTCGAATTTAATTGATGAATCTGGATATGTTCTTCCGATTACAATGAAAGATCAAGAAGTAAATAAAAATGCAATTAAACGCTAAAGAAAGGAGTCAAATATGGATAGAAATACATTAGCAGCACAAATGGCTGAGAAAATGAAGGGACAGGGCATGAGCTTTATGACTGAGATTGCTATGCCAGGATGTCGGCAAGATTCTGTAAAAGACTCCGACATTGAAGAGTATCAAGATGAGTTAAAGAAAGATACCGAATAAGATATTTGTGGTATTATTCTTTTATTGTCCCATCATTGTAACATAGAGATGTGCTGGCTTGGACAAATATCCAAGCTGGCACCTCTATTTTATATATAATTCATTGAGATATATATTATACCAATGAAGCAAACTAAACGAAACGAGGTAAAGAAAGATGTCTAGCTTAAAGTACATGGATGTGATCCGAAAGCATAAAATTAATCGTCGGGGAATCATCTATGGATTGGTGGCAGGGATGATCGTCTGTGCTTTCGTCATAGGGACGTTGGCAATTGGTATCAACAGTATGATTAGTACTGGGTATCAGGAAGAGATTATTGAACTCAGCGATGAACTCGTTGAGAAAAACAGAGAACTTGCATCATATGATGCAAAATTAATGTCACAAATGCAAGATTTTGATGACGTTATTAATACTATGACAGACGTTCAAGATGATCCCGCCAGTGTATTTTCTGTATTAAACAAATATACGTATGTATTTCCACGTATCAGTTCCGGTAATGGATTTACTGTTGGAGTTATGGTATATGGAGATAAGCTCTGTCAAGAGCACAACATTAATCCACACTGGGTTTGGGAAATCATAACATGTGAATCATATTATGATGTAAATGCAAATATTTCCACATCAAGTGCCAGAGGTTTAGGTGGATTTTTGGAAAGTTCTGGTAGATGGGTATATGAGGATTTAATGGGTAATGGTAAAAACACATATGACCATGATATGGCATATGATCCGTATATTGCCATTGAAATGCTTGTATATCTATTAGAATGGATGAAAACTGAGTATAATGGTAACCTAGAAGCTATGATTCGTCATTATTCTGGTGATCCTTCTGGTGCTTACTACAACAACCTAGTATCAATCGCTGCAAAGGATGGCGTTGATATACAGCGGTCTACTTACAATTAAATATCGCATATTGAAGGAGTAATCTAATATGCCACAAAAAATAAGGAGGACAATTATTATGGTAAACAACGAAAACAATGTGAATGCTACTCCCAACACTGTTCCCAATCCTACTGAGCGTAATCTAAATGATGATCAGATCAAAGAGCTCATTAATAAAGCAAAGAATGATAGAAATGTTCGTTTGTCTCTGGCAGATGGCATTCACTCTACTGTTACCCGTAATTTCATCATTGTTGGTACGGGTGATGGTGGTTGCAACATTGCACAGGCAATTATGAATGCATGTCCCGATGTATTCTTTATTGCCTACAATACTTCTACCCGTGGTATGACCAAGTTAAATCCTGATATGGTAGTTACTCCTGAGGAAGAGGATGGATCTGGTAAGGTTCGTTCTTATTCCAAAGAAGTATTCTGTAGTACCAATGGATATGCTCAGCAGCTTCTTCAGAAAGTAACTACTATCTGTGAGAAGGCTGAAAACATTGAATATATCTTGGTTACTACCACTGTTGATGGCGGTACCGGTGGCGGTGTGTCTCCGATGATCGCTAAGTTCCTGAGTGATAATATGGATATCCCTGTAATCTTGCTCGGTGTATATCCTTCTCTGACTGAGGATGCAACTGCTATGTATAATGCACTGCAGTGGCAGTCTGAAGTAGAGAAGACTGGTTGTCCGTACATCATTCTGGATAATAATGATTCTGAGCTTACCTCTAAGCTTCAGATTCATAAGAAGGTAAATGATCAGGCAGCACAGATTGTTAAGATCCTTTCTGGTGCAATGTTTGGTTCCACTAATATCTCTACTATTGATAATAGAGATGTGTATATGCTGTTGAAGCATGTTGGCGGTCGTATTTGTGTATATGGCCAGGCTGGTAAACCTTCTATTGGTAAGACACTTGATGATTATCTGATTGATATGATTCAGACGACTAACCTTCCTGCACCCAATGAGGTAGAGGGTATTGGTCTGTTCCTGAAGGGTCCTGAAAATTTCGTAAAGAATGCTGATACATCCTTGTCCAAGATCTGTGCTACATATGGTGATGCTGCTGTACGATATTTCCATCTGGAGATTTCTGATGATCCGTATGTAGCAATCGTGATGAGTGGTTGTTCTGAACCTGCTGATCGTCTGTGGGTGATGAAACAGCGTTATGATGAGATTATGAACAACAGTAAGAAGAGTGCATCTTCTATTGGTGATATTATGATGGATATGAATAATCCTCTGACTAAACCAATTAAGAAGACTCCTCCGAAGAATATGGATATGTCTGCTTTGGATTTCTTCAAGGAATAAATTAAATTAAAAGAAAACCCGGCGTTTAATATGTCGGGTTTTCTTTTTTTACTTAATGAACTTTATTATAAAATCCATACAACGAGGTGCAATTATATGGCAACTAAAAAGACGATTCCATTTGATAAAGATAAGGTCAAAATGATCGATATGTCTACTAATAAAACTTCTGCTCCAGTTAAGAAACTGGTCACAGAAGTTAATCGTATTTTTACCAATCAGGTAAAATCTTCCAATATTCCCATTCTGAAAGTTTTGGAAAAGAATCTGGATGTAGAAACTTTCTTCACTCATCATATTGATTTGGAAGCTATTATGGGTAATCATGTAGAGCTTTTGGATCGTATGATGATGTCCGCTATCTCTCAGTATATCACAAATGATATTCTGGATAATATTGAATCTGCAAAGATGAAATATGTTGGTGTATGGGATAACTATACTATTTATAGTATTGCATCTGCCATTGTTACTTTCATGAAGAGTGACTTTAGTACTGAAAAGTACCTGACATCTCTTCAGTATGTACAGATTAGTGAAGAGGATCTGAAGAAGCTCGCTCCTAATTCGTATATGCCATTCACTCATTATAGTATGAATAAGTTTGCTGAACAGGTTGTAATCATTAGAAAAATGACTGTTGAGATGATGGCTAATATTATGGAGAATAAAATTCCTCTAGCATTCTTAAGTTCTTCTGATCGTCCTGTACAGTATCGGTTCTATGAGTCTTATCATTCTATGATGGAAGCTGATATGAATAAGTTCATGGAGCAGGTAGGTATTACCTATGAAGGTTTGGATGATACGATTGCTACTGAAAAGAAAATTGGTAAGTTTATTGAGTATTTTGAGACTCCATTCCTGTCCATGATGACAATGTATATGGAACAATCTGGTGTTTCCAGTAATATGATTAATATCATGCTGGCAAGTTCTAAAATTCATATTCAATATAGTGATCCTTCTGAAGAGACCAAACTTCGTGATGTTGAAATCACCTATATTATGTATACTGGTGAGCGAAATGATTCTAAGGGATTCAATATTACGTTTAAGATGAATATCGGTGATGCAATTGATATGGCAGTAATGAATCCCGATGATCTATCTAAGACACGTAAAGAAAACTTTGGTAAGGGTCTTCGTACTTTCCTATTGAATATGATCGTGTATATGTTCAATGTATATAAGTGGACAATTACTGATGATGAAACATCTACTGCAGATATTAATGAAGAAGATATGAAGATGGATGATGTGATTGATTCTATCACATAATTTTTCTAAATATATATTATACAAGTGAAGAAATGGGTTGGAGATAATATTCTCCAACCCATTTTAATATCTAATAAGGAGGAAATAAATATGAGTAAGAAAGGTTCTGATGGTTTCCAGAACCGGGCTGCTATGAAATTTAAACAGCCAGAAAAAATCGATCTCATGACACAGCAGGAAATCTTTAAGATTTTCGATGATGAGATCGATACTATTCTCGATCAGGTAACTGCCAATCGAGAGCATCGGGGTAAGTACCCCACATATGTAGCGAATGCATTCGCTAACCTTTCTACTACTCTGTGGTTCAAGCTGTATGTGAAAGATCATTGTAAGGTAGTCAAGAAGGGTAAACTCAAGACTGATCTGTCTGATGATCAGATTGAATCTTTGAGAACGTTGATTGCAGAAGCCTATAAGAAATCTGCAACCAATCAGTATGCTCAGCAGACTCAGGAGTATGATGAGCGTAACAAGATGCTGGGTAAGACTTTTATTATCCTGTATAATAAGGTCTATAGACTGGCAAAAAAGCTTAAGATCGAAAAGGCTTATGCTAGAGATCTGACTATCCAGATCTATGGAGATCCTATCAACAATATGCGGTTTATTCACAAGATCTTCAATCGTTCGATTCTGTCTGATAAGAAGAAGATCAAGCTGATGAAGAAGATGTATAACGCATATCCGAAGGATAACCCCGGCAGATTCCAGATGGCTGTTGGTTCTGCAATGACTGTGGATTCCAACAACTCTGACATGATCGCTGCACTTTACACCTATATGATGAAGCTCAAGAAGAAGAAGAGAGCTCCTATCGTTATGGCATATGCTATGGCATATAAGAAGAATAAGTCTAACAACTTCCGTTTGACTGGCGGCGAATTCTATAAGAAGAATAAGCGCATGATCAAGGAGTTGAAGAGGGTTGATATCGGCTTCAAGAAGGCTTTCAAGTCTTTGAAGGCTAAGAAGGTTAAGGATGATATCAACATTAAGGAGAAGCCTAACAAGAAGTAAACAGGGAGGTTAATTCATATGATCTTTACTGAAAATGTTGAGATCAGGGAATATGACCTACCTCAGGTTGGAATCGAGGTTCCAGTAAAATACTATATCAAACTTGATAATGGTGTTATTATTGGATTTATCAATGTTGATTCCGAAGAAGAGATTCATAAAAAGAATTTCAACTTGGCCACTACTGTGGGAGAGGATACCTATATCCTCTCCCCAGATGTGGTTAGCCCTGATCGACCCAGCTATTTTATCATCCATAAACTTAATCCTGGTGAAGAATATCTTGGGTTAACACAAAATGTTTTGATAAATTTCTTTCGATATTATAAAGAAAATGGTAATATCATTTTCTGTTTGGCAAAGAGTTTCCCGGAGTTGTACTATACTCCTGGTATGGCACCTATGATTAAGTTCTCTGTAGGAAAGCTAGATAATCCGTGTTATCCTACATATGGAGAATACAAAACAACGAGTTAATTATCCTCCATACTTTGAATATACACCTGAGCAGATCCAGAAACGAGAATCTTTTGTGATGCACTGTTGTAAGGGTACAAAAGATGGGGTTACCTCATATCTGCATCCTACTACAAGATTTATGATTACTCGTCCGAATTATGTGATTGCTAATCCTTCTTGGGAATTGAAAGATGTCAAGAAGTATCTTAACAATCCTGATATTCCCGACGATAAGCTTTATCTTGGGTGGTATAATTTTGAATCATTTCAGATTATGATCAATCAGGTGGATTCATTTAATCCAGAGGATAATATCACATCTCCAATTGATTTGTTTTCTAATTATTTGATTCTTGGATTCAATTATAAGGAAACTTATCAAATTCGTGATATCTTATATCATAGGATGATCAAACGATTGCCGAAACAAATCGAAAAGAATATTAATAAAAGTGAATAGGTCATAGTGAATTAGAAAGAAAGGGAGGGTATTTCCTCCCTTTCTTTTTTTATATTTTCACAGACAGTAGTATACATGGTAAATAATATAGGAGGATATCATATGACGGACTTTAAGCAGTTCCTTGATTCTACAGGTGGAACTAAGAAAGATAACCCCTTTATGTATGCAACTACTATTCCACAACATCCTACTGGTTTTATGTATCTCGATTATGGTTGTGGTACATATTTGAACGTATATAATGATAATGAAGAACCTATTTACACATATCATAATATTGGTATTGGATCTGGTTCTGTAAATAGTCTTTTATCTAAATCGCAGGGTGGTAAAACGACACTTGCAATTCAGATGGGTTGTGCAATTATTGAACCATATCTGAATCCGATTTATTATGAGAGATTTGTCCGAGCAAATGCAACTAAGAAAGATATGGAAGCAGTTTCTGCAGGTATGCCTTTCATTCAGATTGTGGATACAGAAAAGACTCTTCCTATGGATTATGTAAAGAAGCTCTCTCATTATACAAATAAACAGTTAGCAAAAAGAGTTTTGATTAATCAGATTACTACAGATACTGAGTTGGTAAAACTTCTGGAATCTCATATCAAATATAAGACAGAGTATATGAGTCCTGTGGTTAGCCCTATGCTAGATCTGTTTGGTCATCCGATTAAAGAATATCCGCCAACTGTTATGATTATTGACTCTATGTCACAGCTATTGCTCGAGTCAGTAGATGATCCGTCTAAGATTGATGATAAGAAAAATGGTATTGGTGCAATTTATGATTCCGTAACAAAGGGTCCTGCTGGTGCACAACGTGCTAAGGTGATCTCTGCATTGTATAGTCAGTTGGTTACTTATGCAAAGAAATATAATATTATTATTTTTTCTATCAATCATATCAATAAGACACCTGCTATTATGGGTATTCCTGTTAAACAGTTCCGTGGATTGCGTGCTGGTGAAACAATTGGTGGCGGTGAACGTGCTATCTATTTGTCTTCTGCAATGCTTCGTCTGGATGTCATTAAATCAATTAATCCAGAATCTGCTTCTGCAGTAAATCTTGGACCAGATATTAAAGGACATGTTGCAATCGCATCTTGGATTAAATCAAAATCTAATTCTAAAGCAAATACATGTCAACTCTGTTTCACGAATCAAAATGGTTACGATCCATTACTTTCTAATTTGTGGCAAGGTAAAGAAACTGGAGATTTAGCAAAGAAAGGTAACTATTATTTCGTTGATAAATATCCTGATAAACTATTTACTTTCAAGAATTATTCTGATGTATTTGGTTCTAATCCAGAATTATTCCGTGCATATGTAGACCAACTCCGTGGTAATTGTGAGAAGTTGTTAGATAATCCTGATATTGCGATTAAGAAACATCAGGAAGAAGCGAAAGCTATTCGAGATGAAATTCATGATGAATATAAGAATGGAGATATGGATAGATCTACTATGATGGATATGGATGATATGTTTGCATCCTTAATGAACGATTAAAATAAAGAATAAGCCCAGGTAATTCCTGGGCTTATCTTGCGTAAAATGTATTTATCTATATATTATACTTCTAGAAAGGAGTATGAATATAGTGAAGATGTTTTCGCTTGACCGAGCAGCTGATATCTGTCTTGAAGTGTTCGACAAGTATGTAGAACCTTATGCTTATGCAGTAATGTCAGGGGAACTTCCTGCTATCACATATCTTATACACCGTACTGAGTCCAAAGATCATGATTGGACTGCAACGATTCGGCTTAAAAATTCACTAACAATTTCTGTTTTTCGTTGTGAAATTTATATTGCCGACATATTGCACCTTTGTAGAACGTGCAAAATGTATTTACAAACAGAAGAAGTATTTCGTATTGCTGCATTGTTTTATATGCTACATGCATTATTACAAACTCAGCATATGGATTTTAGTACAAATACAGATAAAGACTTTGAATCAATGATGTCTGGTGCTGGTAGAAGCACTTATAAGTTTATTAAAGAGAACTATGAGTTTACAGATTCAATTGAACGAATTGTCTTAGATCTGTTATATTATCAATCAATGGTATTTACAAACAATTATCGGTATGTACCACGTAATTATCGGGTTGGTGATATTATCGAAGATCTTCAAGGTCAGTATGCCAGATATATGACAGAGCTTCATTATGAAGCTTTTCGATCTTCAAAACGCCAGAAGAGTATGACATACTGGATTGATGAAGATGGTTTTGTCTTATTAGAAAAGAAATCTAATGGGAGAACTGAATATATAGATAAAAATAAGTGATAGTAATAAAATAAGTTTGTCTATATATTATATAAATGAATGTAAAAAAGGAATTATTATATGAGTTATAAGAAAGGAGTATTTGATATGTAGTGCACCTATTCCTTGGAATCAACAAATCATAAGGAGAATCGAAAATGGCTAAACACATATCAATTAAGGAAAAACAAACAGTGAACTTAAATATCCAACTGATAGATTGTCTGCTGGTTCATTAATGACGCAGGAGTCTCATGTTAATGCATCGAGACTTATTATGTGTAATCATCAGCTTTCTGATATGTTGAATATCAAAGATGCTGAGGCACCGTTAGTGCCGACAGGATTTGAAAATGTATTGGCATCTTATACCAGTATGAACCATAAAACCGATGGTGATTATACGGTAGTTGCCAAATTTGTAAAGAATAAGTACAATTATGTACTTATTGTTTATGATAAGAAGCGCAAACATTATCACGCTTGGAAGCGTATTGAAGTAGAAGAGCATTCTGAAGGATTCTGTACACGATATAATAATTCTCTTATTGATGCACTGGAAGTTGGTGATAAAATTGATGAAGGTGAATATATCATCAAGTCCAGTAGTTTTGATAAGAATATGAACTATTGTTATGGTAAGAATCTGAATGTTGTCTATATGGTTTCTGCACAAGATCTGGAAGATGGCATTATTGTCATGAATGGTGCAGAGCATAAAATGGATGCTTATCGCGCAACAACTCAGGTTATTAATCTGGCTGATAATGAAGTACTAATCAACTGGTATGGTGATGAAGAACATTATCAGGGAATTCCAAAAATCGGTGAACGTACTAAGAAAGGAATCTTAGCAGTTGTTCGTCGAGTAGATAATGCTAAAGCTCCATATGCACTGAAGTCAAAGAGACTTCGTAGTATTGAGCGTGGTGATATCAGAAGATATGGCTCTGGTAGAGTAATAGACATTGATATTCTTTATAATAAAGAATTAAAGGATATTAATGAATCCGGAGCTAATAAGATGCTTAAAGAAATGTATGAAGCCCAGCAGAAATATTATAAAGAGCTTTATAAATATATGATTGATATTGTCAATCATGCATATGAAGGTGGATACACATATAGTGATGAATTCACAATCATTTGTGAAGAAGCTCGTAAATATATTGATTCTACTGTGTGTTTCGCAGATTCTAATGAGAATATCTTCGGTAATATGCAGATCATTGTTCATCTGATGGATGAAGAAAAATTGATTGTTGGTTCTAAATTGGTTGGACGATATGGAGATAAAGGTGTTATTTCTCGTATTGTTCCTCCTGAAGAATCCTGGCATATGGAAGATGGTACTCCTATTGATCTGGTTGTTGCAACTTTAGGTATCGTAGGTCGATTAAATCAGGCACAGTTAAATGAACATTCCATCAATGAGTTATCTCATACTGCAATAAATATGATGAAGCTAACAGATGATGTTGATCAGAAAGGACGTATTGTTTATAAACTGATGAAATATCTGAATTCTGATGAAGCAGAAGATTTCAAAGAATATTTCAAGAGTCTATCTGATGAAAAGAAATCGAAAATCTGTAAGCAAATTGAACGTGAAGGAATTTTCATTGTACAAGATCCCATTGAAAATGCTGATATGTTCCAGATTGGTAAAGCATATGAAGATTTTCCTGCTAACTATCAACATATCGTATTTCCAGATGGTAAGAAATCAATGAGACGTGTACTTTGTGCTAAGAGATTCTATATGAGATTGAAGCAAGATCCATCTGATAAGTATTCTGCTCGATCTCGCGGACCTGTTAATCCACTAACAACTCTTCCGGCAAAATCTAATCTTAAGAAGAAAGGATATGAACCATTCTCTGATGTTCCTGTTCGAATTGGAGAATATGAGATTGAAGTTTTGTTGGCTATGGTAAATCATCCTGCTGGCATAGCTGCATTCATGACACAAAACTCTACTTCTTGGGAAGCAAAAATGCGAATGGCAGAAAGAGATTATCTGATGGATCCTTCTGAAGAAGATGATATGCCGATGATGGAAGACTTGAATATTGGTGGTAAGAAAAATCTTGAAGCTATAGCAGCATATAACAATGTGCTTGGTGCAAAGATTGAAATGGATATTGAAGAAGCTCCTGATGGAGAATACTTCGAAGATTAATAGAATAACCCCCCGGGCAAATCCCGGGGGTTATTTATACGATTTTGTATAAATTCGATTTGTCTATATACTATAGATATGATCAGAAAGGAGGATGTATGATCAAACGAACGAGCAGACTAGTAACAACTGATGTTTTCAAACCGTCTGAACGTGATAATGATGGCTTTATTAAGCTCATCAAACGTGAGTATCCATTACCCATAGGAACACAATTGCTTATTGGATCTGATTCTTCTGATGTATTTATTCGAT
>OBLI01003572.1_pt1 | contig 11816 bp, 4 predicted proteins | sample 1519701 | NCBI WGS metagenome assembly OBLI01 (sample SAMEA3663005, study PRJEB22513) | pig gut metagenome | biome: pig gut; feature: pig-associated habitat; material: faeces | place: France | collected 2012 | reverse complement strand
TTCCAATATTGGTCACCGTATCTGGAATGGTCAGTTCTGTTTCGGGGCTCGCAAGTGCATATTGCAGTAAATCCCCTGTTTCTTTTTCTATCAGCATATTGCTTTGCGTTGTATAAGTCGGATTATCCGGCGAAACCGTGATTTGTTTTAGGGCAGTACAGTCAAGGAATGCTGTTCCATCCCATTTCGTTGACAGAGAAGAAACAGACGCCGGAATAAACACTTCTTCCAACCCGCTGTTGGAGAAAGACGCCCAGCCAAGATAAGTCAGCGTTTCCGGTAATTTTACTGTCTTTAACGATGTGCATCCATAGAAAGCTTCTTGTTCTATGCGTTGCACACCGGACGGCAAAGAAACATTTGCAAGCGCTTGGCAATTCTTAAATGCGCTGCTTTCCAAAACCTCTACCCCGGTCGGAATTGTAATGCTCTGCAAAGAAGTACAATTTTGGAATTCAGAAGCAGGAATTGCCTTTAAGTTCGTCGGCAATGTCACAGACTGTAAGGCGTCTGCGCCCAAAAATGCACCGTAAACCAACTGCGTCACACTTTGCGGCACCTCGTAAGAGGTACTTGTTTTCGCCGCCGGGTATCGAATCAATTCGGTTTTCGCCTTGTTAAACAAAATCCCGTCAACGGCTACATAATTCGGATTTTCCGTTGCAACGGTAAACGATTCCAGCGCGGTGCTTTCTAAAAACGCATCCGAATCCAATGAGGTTAACCCCGCAGGGATATGTACTGCACGCAATGCAGGGCATCGACTGAGCGCGGTGCCGATTTGCGTAATGCTTTCGGGTAAGACAAGCGACTCTAAATACACGGCATCGTTAAACGCACCGTTTGCAAGCGTTGTTACAGAACTCGGCACGGTATATGCCGTTTGCGACTTTTTCGTCGGATACAACAGCAACTCCGTTTTATCCTTATTAAACAATACGCCGTCCTGTGCGCTGTAATTCGGGTTTGCAGCCGCAACGCTGATGCTTTCAAGTTGCGGACAATCGAAACGCCAATTATAAAACGTCTCCATCGATGCAGGAATATGTATCCGCTTAATATACTGCGATCCGATGCCATATATCGTCTGTACACCTTCCGGAATGGTCAAATCCGCATCTTTTTTATCTGTCGGATAGCACACTAATTCTGTTTTTTGTTTGTCATAGAGTACGCCGTTTACGGTAGTATATTCCGTATTCTTCTCGGAAACCGTAATGGATTGCAGGCGCGGCAGTGCCCAAAAATCAATACTATGTGCATTCTCGCCGACAGCCACAGAGACAAGCGCAGGACAATCGTGCACCCACACCTCGGTAATTCCGTTCCCGACGGTTAGTGACTGTAAAGAATCGCAGCCGTACAGACGAAGTCCTCCCGTCACGCTGTCCGGTACCGCCAACGCACGCAGACCGACGCCGCATAAAGCTTCGGAGCCAATGCCCGTTAATTGTTTTGGAAATGCAATCGACTGCAATGACGAAGCCTCATAAAAGGTGCAATCGGCAATTTCCGTAATCGTATCGGGGATTTGCACCGATTGTAATGCGGAAGTCTTGGAAAAAGAGCCGTAAACCATTTCGGTAACACTGCTCGGTACGGTAAAGTTCTCCGCTTTTCTTGCACGCGGGTACTGTAGCAGCTTCGTTTGGTTCTTGTTGTACAGAACGCCGTCAACCGACGAAAAAATCGGATGATCGCTTGCAACAGAAATTTCCGTCAGTCCGGCGCACTCTGAAAACGGTGCCGCGGGGATGTTGGAAGAATACTCAAATTCACAATCCATATCTGTTAAGCTTGCCGGGATATACAGTGTTTTTATAGATTTGCACCCTGCCAAAGCGGATTTGCCCAAACGCAAAAGCCCTTCCGGCAAGTTCAGCGCCGCCACAGCCTTACAATTCGTCATCGCATAGTCACCGATATAACGAATTGTACTCGGCAAAGTAACCGCGGTAATCTTTTTGCAGTTATACATTGCATTGTCGGCAAGTAAAACCGTACCTTCGCGAATCGCAATTTCTCCGACGGCACCCGTCGGCACACTGATTAACGCTTGGTCAATGTATAACATATTGTTCTGCCAATTGGCAGCATTGTTATAATAGCCGGTATTGAAAAATGCATCTTTCCCGATGCGCTGTAAAGTATTCGGCAACGCAATTTTCGTCAATTCCGGACGGTCTCGGAATGTATTTTCGGCAATCTCGGTTACCGTATAACCGTCTAATTCCGCGGGAATGGTTAATTCCGTTTGTGCGCCGTAGTAATCCGTAATGGCAATCGACGCACCGTCATCCAGTATCGTGTACGCATAAGAATATTTTTCCTCAGCTATACCGATGGACACAAACGGAATGTCGTATCGCCGTGCATATTGTTCCGCTTTCGTCGCCGTATATCCTTTCATTTCCCGCAACGCAGGGCAGTTGTAGAATATATTGTCTCCCAAGGATGTAGCCCCTGCCGGCACCGTCACGGTCTGCAATGCCGTGCAGCCATCAAAGGCGTAGTACCCAACGCTGCGCAAACTTTCCGGCAGCACCGCTTGTTGCAAGGCTGTGCACCCGGAAAAAGCATATGGAGAAATTGTGCGCAGCCCACGGGAAAAAGTCACACTAATTAAATCCGTGCAGTTTTCAAAAGCATCCTCGCCAATGGTTACCAAGCTTTCCGGCAAAGAAATGCCGGTAATCGCCGTGTTTGAAAAAGCACCGTCGGCAATCAAGGTTGTCCCGTTTTTCACGGTTTGTGCACCCGAAAGGTTCCAATTTGTGTCCAGCAGATACGAATCCAAATATAGGATATCGTTTTCCCAATTGGATTCGTTGTTATAATATGCCGTATTGTAAAAGGCTTTTCTACCGATAACAGACAAATCCTTCGGCAAGTCAATTTCTGCCAATGCCGTACAATTATAAAAAGCATAGTCGCCGATTTCGCGCACGCTTTCCGGCAAAACAACTTTTGTTATCGTTTCGTTTTCTCGGAAAGCGTCATAACCCACTTCGACAACCGGATATCCCCCAAGTTCGGCGGGCACGGTTACCTCTGTACTTGCTCCTGTATACTTCGTGACACGCACTTCATCTGTGTTCCAAAAGCGATAATACTCGAAATCGCCTTCTGTTTCCGCAAACGCCGTTACACTTGCCATTTGAAACACAGACAGTACCATCAGCAAAGACAGAAGCAAAGATATTGCTTGTTTACTTTTGGTTTTTTTCATAAAAACACTCCTCCTTAACAATTTATATATAAACACCTTCACCGGTGGATTTTCTGCGCGTACTCCGCAGGCAATTCCAAATACGGTTTGTCCTTAATTTTCCATGCCAACGGGTCGGTTTTGTCAACCGTTTGCTGCAACAAGTTACCAACATTTTCCAAATGCGAGCGGCAGTAGGCGGCACTGCGTTTATCCCCCGCCTGTAAATACAGTTTTTCTCCGGTTTGCAACATATCTATATAGGTTGTATAGGCCTCTAACCGATACGGCGCAATTGAAATGGATTTTTCTTTGTAAGAAATCACCTTTTCAAAGTTCCCTTGTGCATACGCATACAGCGCTCGCGTATCATAGGCGGCGGCAACATATTGATTGTTTTCCGTGATTTTCAGCGCCAACGCATTGGCCCGCTCTAAGTCGGATTCCGCAGTCAACAACGCAACATAACTATCGGTATAATTTTTATATATACGCAAGGACGCCTCATAATTGCCAAGATATGCCGCAAACGACGCTGTACCGAAATACAGGCTGATACCGACCAGCACTGTACAAACTGCCGCCGGAATAAATCGTTGCTTTGTGAGTTCCACTTGCATACGGCGGTCGTTGGGCAGTAAGGTCACCAAAATCAAGCTGATTGCCAAATACTGCAAATCGAAATCCACCATACTGTGTGCCACCAAGGCAAACAGCAACAAGCGTGTGCGCAAGGACGCACCGCGTTGCAAAAAAGCCTTGCTAACGGCTATACCCATCAATCCGGCAGGCAGCCAACCCACATCCAAAAGCAGTTGTAAAAAGTCATTGTGCACATACAGGACAGAATACACCCCCGTTTGAAAGGAGGGATGCATATAATAATAGCCTTTATAGCCCAACCCAAACGGATGGTGTAAAATGATCGGCAACGCGTCCTTATAGTATAATAAGCGCCCCAAAAGTGTGCTGGAAGACAACGAGGAAGTTAAGTATCTGCCCACTGTCTGCATATTGTCCGTAAGAAATGCAACGGCCAAACTCAGCACAACGGCCGCACCCGTTAATATCACTACCGCTATACGCAGTTTTTTGTTTTTTCGGAAAATCCCGATACACAGCGCACAGCACAGCAGCAAAAAGAACACCGTACGGCTGCCGGTTTTAAAAAGTCCAAACAATAATACTGTCGCAAGAAACAGGTCACGCAGATGCAGTTTCTCTGCCGTGCCTAACACAATCAGCCCCAGCAGCAAAAACAGCGCAAAGGTATTGGGATACTCAAAAAAGCCTGCCATGCGCTGTGCCACTACGAAATGTGTGCCGAGCGACGGGAGAAAAGACAGCGCAAAAGACAAAATCGTCATCAGCCCACCGGACCATGGCAACACCTGCAAGGCTTCGGTATATGCTTGTTTTTCCGTTTGCGCAAGCAGAATAATATACAATAAAAGCGGCAAAAACTTTACAAATCCAAATATTGCCATTCCGCGGTCAACCGCCCAAAACGCAGTAAGACCGTAAAACAAAACCATAACAAAGACAGCAACTGCGCCCCAATCCAAAGGCACATATATCATTTTTTTGCGAAATGCATACACAGAAATCAGCACAGAGAACACACAAGTAAGCACAGCTGCCGTAAATTCAAAAAAACAGCCCAACAAAAACGGCGCGAAAAACAGAACACTCTCTATCGGTGTTATCGAATTTGGCATTTTCTTTCCACGAACCGATTGCAAACGGGCTTCCTCCTTTTTGAAGTAACTGTGCATAAAACCAGTAAAAATCTAATTTTTTAGATATATATTACCAAAAATCGTATGCACCGTCAATATTTGTTTGTAAATAATGCGTAACAGAAAACAAAAAAGCTCAGGGGCTGTAATTTTTTACAGCCCCTGTCCCGTCGTTCGGATGTATACTTTTCAAAATCGACGGCTGAAAAAGCGTTTAGAACAAACCGGAAATGTTACCGTCGCTGTCCACATCAATGTTGTAGGCGGCGGGAACTTTCGGCAGTCCGGGCATGGTCATAATGTCGCCCGTCAGTGCCACCACAAAGCCTGCGCCTGCCGACAGCCGCAGTTCGCGCACGGTTAAAGTAAAGCCGCGCGGCGCGCCCAACAGCGCGGGATTGTCCGACAGAGAATACTGCGTTTTCGCCACGCACACGGGCAAATCGCCTTTGCCGAGCGCCTCGATTTCCGCCAAATTCTTTTTCGCCTGCGCGGTAAAGGTTACCCCGTCGGCGCGGTAGATTTCTTTTGCAATGGTTTCGAGTTTTTCGGGGATGGACAGCGCAGTATCATACAGCGGGTGGTAATTTGACGGTTTTTCTTCGATGGTTTTGCAAACCTTCTTTGCCAAATCCATACCGCCCTCTCCGCCTTTTGCGAACACTTCGGTTAAAGAGACCTCTACGCCCATTTCGCGGCAGAATTCTTCAATTACGGCGATTTCCGCGTCGGTGTCCGAACCGAAACGGTTGATGGCCACTACGGCAGGCACGCCGTATTTTTGCATATTTTCAATATGCGTTTTCAAATTGACAATGCCCGTTTTGAGCGCCTCGACATTTTCCGCACCGAGGTCTGCTTTCGCGACGCCGCCGTTATATTTGAGCGCGCGAATGGTCGCCACAATGACGATGCAGGACGGTTTGAGCCCCGCAAAGCGGCATTTGATGTCCAAGAATTTTTCTGCGCCGAGATCCGCACCGAAGCCGGCTTCGGTGATGCAGTAATCTGCCAATTTCAGCCCCAATTTGGTGGCGGTGACGGAGTTGCACCCGTGCGCAATGTTCGCAAACGGCCCGCCGTGCATCAGTGCGGGGGTGTTTTCCAGCGTCTGCACCAAATTCGGCTTGATAGCGTCCTTCAAAAGCGCCGCCATGGCGCCCACGCATTGCAAATCGCGTGCAAATACAGGCTCGCCCGCATAGGTATATGCCACCAGAATATTGCCGAGCCGCGTTTTCAGGTCGTCTATATCCGACGCAAGGCACAAAATCGCCATAACTTCGCTGGCCACGGTAATCATAAAGTTATCTTCCCGCGGCACGCCGTTTATTTTGCCGCCCAACCCCACAACAACATTGCGAAGCGCGCGGTCGTTCATATCGAGACAGCGTTTCAAGAGAATACGGCGCGGGTCAATCCCCAGTTCGTTCCCTTGCTGTAAATGGTTGTCAATCACCGCGCAAAGCAGATTGTTCGCCGCGGTGAGCGCGTGCATATCCCCCGTAAAATGGAGATTGATGTCCTCCATCGGCACAACCTGCGCGTAGCCGCCGCCCGCTGCGCCGCCTTTGACGCCGAACACAGGTCCCATAGACGGCTCACGAAGCGCAATCACGGCATTTTTGCCGATTTTCTGCATGGCTTCGCCCAAACCGACGGTTACGGTGGTTTTCCCCTCGCCCGCGGGCGTGGGGTTAATTGCCGTCACCAAAACGAGTTTGCCGTCGGGTCTGTCTTGGTATTTTTCACAAAGCGACAGCGGCAGTTTCGCCTTGTATTTGCCGTACAGTTCCAAATCGTCTGCGTCCATAGACAGCTTTTCCGCGATTTTTACAATCGGCTGCATTTCTGCCGCCTGTGCAATTTCAATATCCGATAACACGGTTTTACCTCCCACAAATTGTATCTAAGTGTTGTTTTGTCCTTTGTGCCCATGGGTAGCCCTGCATATATTCACCCAAATAACTTTCCATTGCCGCCTTATCCTTTTGCAGGCAAGCATACAAGTCGCAGGTGAATTTCTCAGTATCGACGCTGCGCTGGTTGCGCACATCAATAAGAATATCCGAAATCCCCGCGTCAGAGAGCGAAACGCGCAGGCTTTTCAAGACCTTGCGGAACAGCGACTGCACGGTTTCGTCGTAATCGCGGTTGGGCCAAAGCATCGAAATCGCATTTTCGGTGCTGACAGAGCCGCCGCGGCGATCCACAAGCAGTGCCAACAGTTCCTTTGCCTTACCGCTGGAAAAATACACAGGCTTATTTTGCACAAATACATCAAAATAGCCAAAGGTTTTGATGCGCACCCCAGGCACTTCCGAAAGGGGATGCAAAGCCGAAGCCTTTTCGATTTCGCGGCGAATCATCTCCTCGGAGAACGGCTTTAACACATACCCGATGGCGTTTACGCCGAATGCGTCAAACGCATATTCTTTAAATCCGGTTACAAAAATGATTTTGATGGTTTTGTCAATGCGCAACAGCCGTTCGGCAAGCTCCAGCCCCGACATCACCGGCATTTCAATATCCAAAAACGCCAAATCGATTTTGTGCGTTGCGGCGTGCTCCAAAGCGTCCGCCGGATTGGAAAACGCCTGAAAATCTGTCACCTGCGGCAAAGATAGGCAAATATCGCGTAAATCCTCCAATGCCAATCTTTCGTCGTCGACGGAAATCACCTGCATAGCTTATCCTTCTCCTTTTTGCTGTGATATAGGTATATAAACGGTAACGGTCGTGCCCACCGACGGTGTACTGTCCACCGTAACCTCGGCGTGCATCATACTTGCAAAACGATACCGAATGTTCGACAGCCCCACATGACTGCGCCCGTCCTCTGCAAGTGCCGCTGTCGGGTCAAATCCGACGCCGTCATCGGACACCTGCACAATGTAGTTTTCCGCATCCTTGCGCGTGGAAAGTTTCACGGTGCCGCCCTCAGGGCGTTTGGTCACACCGTGCTTAATGGCATTTTCTATCAGCGGCTGAATACTCAATGTCGGCACGGTAAAGTTGTCTTCTGCAATATCGTATTCGATTTTCAGTTTGTCCGCAAAGCGAAGCAATTCGATATTGCAGTAATACTGAATGTGTTGCAGTTCCGTACGGAACGGGATAGGCTCCAAATGCGTTAAACTGTCCATATTCCCGCGCAAGTAGTAGGAAAAATCGATCACCGCTTTTTCTGCCGTTTTGGGATCGCGGCGTATGAGCGATTTTATTGTGTTGAGTGCATTATACAGAAAGTGCGGCTGAATTTGCGAAATCATCACCGCCATATTGGCTTTTTCCAACTCTCGTTCCAATGCTTTGGCTTGGCGGGCGTTTGTATACATCACCACGGCGCTTCTTGCATGGATAATCGTAATGAACAGCGCAAACAAGGCGAACGAAATCGGCATACACGAGGAGCAGCGGAACGGCATTGCACCGCAGGTGTACAGCGCATCCACTGTCAAGCCCAACAGCAAAAACAAATACGCGCAGCACAAAAGTCCCGCATTTCTTTGCCCCGCCGCAAGGCGTTGGCAGAGCTTGTTTATCAAATACAAGTCCGCCACAATCGAGAACATTTGCAAAACCAAATAATAATAATTGGTATACACGGCATTCGGCAGCAAATCCGAGCCGATGACCACAAGTAAAAACGAAACGCTCAACAGCGCCATAGATTGCAGGCTGACGCGCAATTTTAATTCATCGCGGAAATAGATAATGGAAATCAGTTTGATAATAAAGGTGCTCGCAAAGGAAAAGAGAAACATTCTTTCATAGCTCAAATTCCCAAGCAACGGCTGTGAAACGGCATACCCTTCGGTGGAAATGAGCATGCGCAGCGCCAACGCCGAAAACAGCACCGTCAGCCACGGGGAAAAATAACGGATTTTCGAGCGGGCACTGAAAATCGCCAGTACAAGCGCGGCATATGCAATAATACCGATGAGTGCAAAGCGAAGCGCGGAGAACGCATTGGTATATGCGGTTTCATAAGCGTAGTCGGTAATCATCGGCGTTAAATACAGCCCTGAAAACGAGTCCGCCGAAACCTCTATGATAATTTCGTGCAAGCCATCGTCAAAATACACCTTATCCTTATGCACCGCGGGGCTTGTAAAAGTTTCGCCGACGGTGTCGCAGACGGTGCCGCTTTCCGTCACCAAAACGCCGTCCGCATACACGCGGTAGGCGCACGCCAAATTCGGCACGGTAATTGCCAGCGGCTTTGTATGAGAAAGCCCCTTTACATAGCACCGATACGAGGCGTACCCGCCGTTTTCGTACGGCATGTTTTGCACGGGACTGCCCGCCCACGAGCCGGGCACGGAAATAGAATCAGACAGCACCGCACGGCCGTCCTCCGAAAGAAACTGCGCATAATAAAATTCCCAATTTCCTTGCAGATAATACCGATGTGTTTTCGCAAGCGGCGCCGCCGCACTGAAATCGAAGGTATGGTCTTCCTGCCAAATGCCGTCCCGCTGTATAGAGAGACTGCCGAAACCGAACATCCCCGCAAGCACGGCGGACGCCGCAAGAACAAAACAGACCAAATACAGGTTGGCTTTGTATTTTTGCAAAAAGTTACGCATTTGCATTTTGCCGCCCTCCTGTATTTTTGTCGAAATAAAAACCAATATAGATTATAGACGAAAACGCGAAGGAAAACAAGCATTTTTCTGCATATTTTAAGTTGACAAGGCACGCGCGGGAAGGTATAATTTTTTCATTATAAAGGAAAGTGTGTCTTTTTGCATTTTCTGCGTTAAGGAGACTGTAAAAATATGGAATGGACAGGATTAAACGAATTACGGGAAAAGTATTTAAGCTTTTTTGAAAGCAAAGGCCATTTACGCCTGCCGAGCTTTTCGCTCGTGCCCCAAGGCGACAAAAGCCTGCTTTTGATCAATTCCGGTATGGCACCGATGAAAAAATACTTTACGGGGGAAGTCACGCCCCCGAGAAAGCGCGTCACCACCTGCCAAAAGTGTATTCGCACGCCCGACATTGAAAATGTCGGCAAAACCGCCCGTCACGGCACATACTTTGAGATGCTCGGCAACTTTTCGTTCGGCGATTATTTTAAAGAAGAGGTCATTCCGTGGGCGTGGGAATTCTGCACCGAAGTGATGGAAATGGATCCCGAGCGCCTTTACATCAGCGTCTATGAAGAGGACGACGAGGCGTACGATATTTGGACCAAGAAAATCGGCATCAAGCCCGACCATATGGTGCGTTTCGGCAAGGCGGACAACTTCTGGGAGCACGGCGCAGGTCCGTGCGGCCCCTGCTCGGAAATTTACTATGACCGCGGCGAAAAATACGGCTGCGGTAAGCCCGACTGCAAAGTCGGCTGTGAATGTGACCGCTACATTGAGTTTTGGAACTTGGTTTTCACCCAGTTTGACAATGACGGCAACAACAACTACACCCGTCTGGATCACCCCAACATTGACACAGGCATGGGGTTGGAGCGTCTTGCGTGCATTGCGCAGGATGTGGACAACCTGTTTGAAGTGGATACCGTGCAAAACATCATGAAGCACATTATGCAAATCGCAGATGTGGAATATCATAAAGACGAGAAAAAAGATGTTTCCCTGCGCGTGATTACCGACCACATCCGCAGCACCACCTTTATGGTCGGTGACGGCGTTTTGCCCTCAAACGAGGGCAGAGGCTATGTTCTGCGCCGTCTGCTGCGCCGCGCGGCGCGCCACGGCAGACTGTTGGGCATTAACCGCCCGTTTTTGTCGGAGGTTGCAGAAACGGTGATTCAGGAAAACGCCAACGCATACCCCAATTTGGTGGAGAAAAAGGACTTCATTTTGAAGGTCATCGCCAACGAAGAGGAAAATTTCTCCAAAACCATTGACGCGGGGCTTCAAATCCTTGAAAAAATGATCGACTCCGCCGATAAATCCGTATTCAGCGGCGAGGACGCCTTTAAACTGTCCGACACATTCGGCTTCCCCATTGACCTTACAAAGGAACTGTTGGCAGAGCGCAATATGACCGTGGACGAAGAGCGGTACCGCGAGCTTGTGAAAGACCAGCGCGAGCGCGCCAGAAATGCCCGTGAAGACGCGGGGCAGGACGCATGGAAAGGCTCTGCCGACGCGACCAAAGATATGGCGGCAACCGAATTTTGCGGGTACACGGATTTGGAATGTGCCGCAACTGTCAAAGCGATTGTTTCCGGAGACAAAACCGTGGACTTCGCCGAAAGCTGCGAAAAGGTGACGGTGATTCTCGACAAAACCCCGTTCTACGGCGAGGGCGGCGGGCAAATCGGCGACATCGGCGTACTTTCGGGCAGCGGCTTTACCTTTACCGTAACCGGTACGCAAAAGACCGCCGAAGGCGTGTATCTGCACCACGGGTATGTCAGTGAAGGCGAGAGCATTGCCGTCGGACAGACCGTCACGGCAAGCGTGGACCGAATTACCAGACTTTCCACCATGCGCAATCACACGGCGGCGCACATTTTGCAGGCAACCCTGCGCAAAATGCTCGGTACCCATGTGGAACAGGCAGGGCAGCTTGTCAATTCCGAAGAAATGCGCTTTGACTTTTCGCACTTCTCCGCACTGACAACGGAAGAGCTCACCGACATCGAGGCGGCGGTAAACGCAGTTATTTTTGCCGCAGAACCCGTAGAAACGGCGCAGATGTCCATTGACGAGGCAAAGAAAATGGGCGCAATGGCGCTGTTCAGCGAAAAATACGGCGATGTGGTGCGCGTTGTAAAAATCGGCAATTACTCCACCGAACTTTGCGGCGGCACGCATGTGCAAAACACCTCTATGTTAGGGCTTTTCAAAATCGTTTCCGAAACCTCTGTGGCGGCGGGCGTTCGCAGAATTACC
>OBLI01003571.1_pt1 | contig 11818 bp, 10 predicted proteins | sample 1519701 | NCBI WGS metagenome assembly OBLI01 (sample SAMEA3663005, study PRJEB22513) | pig gut metagenome | biome: pig gut; feature: pig-associated habitat; material: faeces | place: France | collected 2012 | reverse complement strand
GCCAAATGCAGCGATCGTAAAAGCCAGTGTACAAGAAGCTGCTCAGCATGGATTGATGGTGGAAAATGCAGGTATTTATGGAAATGTCATTCGTTTCTTAGCACCATTGGTTATGACAGATGAACAGCTAGAAGCAGGACTTACCATTTTAGAAAATGCCATCAAAGCCTGCATGTAGAATGAGAAAGGAAAAAAGATGAAACAGTTTAGCGTGATACCCGTCATAAAAATGATGGACACAGTAGAAGAGTTTACAAAAGAATATAGCATGGATAAAAAAGATCTGGTGTTTGTCAGTGGATCTGTTTATAAAAGATTTGGCTCCCTGTTATCCAGGGAAGGAATTCATATTGTAAATTTTGCCAATTATCCAAAAGGAGAGCCGACAGACCTTTTAGTAGAAGGAATCTGCAAGGAAATAGCAAGGATTGATTATGATCGTGTCATTGCCATTGGAGGCGGAACCGTCATCGATGTGGCTAAATTGTTTTCTCTGGAAAAAGTTTCTCCCGTTGTGGATCTATTCCAAAAGAAGATTCCTGCCATCCGAAGCAAAAAGCTGGTATTGATTCCAACGACCTGTGGAACAGGAAGTGAGGTGACCAATATCTCCATTCTGGAGCTGACTACAATTAACAGTAAGTTCGGACTTGCAGTAGATGAACTTTATGCTGATGAAGCAGTACTGATACCAGAGCTGGTAAAGGACATTCCGTTAAAATTCTTTGCCACAAGTGCCATCGATGCGTTGATTCATTCCATCGAATCCTATACATCGCCAAAAGCAAATGCATTCACTCAGGCATATTCTCTGCAGGCAATGTCTATGATCTTAAAGGGATTTCAGGCAGTAGCCAAAGGCGGAGATGAGGCTAAGAGAAGGCTTGCCGGAAATTTCCTATATGCTTCCTGCATGGCAGGGATTGCATTTGGAAATGCTGGCTGTGCAGCCGTTCATGCCATGAGCTACCCGTTGGGAGCAACGCATCATGTGCCACATGGGGAAGCCAACTATGCTATGTTCACCGGAGTATATAAGACCTATCAGGCGATAGATCCAGATGGAGCCATTAAGGATTTAAATGCATTCCTGGCGGATATTTTAAGCTGCGAGAGCGATCAGATTTATGTTGCCATTGAGGCTTTACTGGATCAGATTCTTCCGAAAAAGGCATTGCATGAATACGGTGTGACACAGGAAGAACTGGTCACCTATACCGAAACAGTCATGACACAGCAGACCAGACTGATGAATAACAATTATGTAGAGCTGGATGGGGAGACAGTAATGGAGATTTATCAGTCCTTGTTTTAACATAGTTGTGTATAAAAAGAAAACTTCTACGAACTGGCATTTTAGATGCTGGAGTAGAAGTTTTTCTTTTCTTTTATTTCTTTTGTTTTTCAATAAAGTTGCTTTCATAATCCTGTAAGGAAGCAACTGCCTGTCCAGATAATGGAATCAGCACAAGCATGTTGAAAATGGTCATAAGGCCGATTCCCACATCTCCAAGATCCCATACGAAGGTATAGGTGGCAAGACCACCGATAAATAGCATGACCAGTGCCAGGATTTTATATAAGGTCTGGGAAAGCCAGTTATCTCCGAAGAGATAAGCCACATTGGATCTTGCATAGAATAAGATGCCAATGAAGGTGGAGAAGCTAAACAGCCATAAGGTAATGGCAATAAAGATGATGCCAAATTCTCCCAGATGGTAGTGCATAGCAGTCTGCAAAAGGTCCATACCAACAAGTCCCTGAATCAGCTTCTGTGGAGCTAACAGCATGATCATGGCAGAACAGCTGCAGATGACGATGGTATCGATAAATACACCGAAAGCCTGTAACAGTCCGGCTTTTGCAGGGTGGCTGATATCGGATGCTGCGGCGGCACATGGAGCGGAACCGGAACCGGCTTCGTTGGAGAACAGGCCTCGTTTTACCCCGTTCATTAACACGGCTCCAAATCCTCCAGCAGCAATCTGACGTATGCCAAAGGCTTCGGAAAAAATGGTTTCAAAGACAGCTGGAAGCTGTCCGATGTTTTTCAAAATAATAAAAATCGTAATGATAAAATAGCAGCTTGCCATAATCGGTACGATCACATCCAGCACTTTCACTGTTGCGTTTTTTCGAAGAACGATCACAGCCGCCACAGCTACCAGTGCGATGGTACTGTAAAGTGGTGGAATGTGAAAAGCGTTATAAAGGGAAGCAGACACCGAGTTACTGATTACCTGACTGATGCCGCACCAGCAGATCAGGCCAGAGATGGCAAAAAGTATTGCGATCAGAGAGTAACGTCGTCCACCGACTTCGCCTTTTCGCTTCTTTGTAAAAAATGCGTGAATATAATAAGCAGGACCACCACGATATCCACCATAGAGAGGGTCCTTTTCTTTGTAAATCTGTGCAAGCGTAGCTTCTGCAAAAGCAGTGGAAGAACCAAGCAATGCGGTGATCCACATCCAGAAGACTGCACCTGCGCCTCCGGCGGAAATGGCAGCTACCACACCTACCAGATTTCCCATACCTACTCTTGTGGCGGTGGAAATGATCAATGCCTGAAGGCCGGAGATGGCATTTCCGGTGGAGCCATTGCGTTTTTCAACAGCAATTCTAAGCATTTCTGGAAATAGGCGAATGGAAACCAATCGGGTTCGTATGGTAAAAAATATACCTGCGGGTATTAAAATTAAGATTAAGAGAGAAAGTCCGATGGAGCTTCCTCCAGGAAGAGGAATCGTGATCAGATCGCCCCAAAGGAACTGATATATGCTGGTAAATAAATTCATGGAATCATCCTTTCATCTTACAGTTGAGTGCATTACCTTTATAGTTTATAGTATAAGTATACATTTGTAAAATTGATAATTATAATAGTTAGAATCGAAATATTAGATGGAGAAGAAAGTATGGATATTAAGAACTTGATTACCTTTATTCATGTGGCAGAGCTTAACAGCTTTACAAAAGCAGGGGAACTGTTAGGATATTCCCAGTCTACCGTATCTTTTCAGATCAAGCAGCTGGAAGAGGAACTGGATGCCCAGCTTTTTGAACGGATCCGTCATACGATAGCCTTGACGGATAAAGGAAGGGAAGTGCTTTCCTATGCGCATCAGATTCATCAGCTGACAAAAGAGATGGAGAATCAGATGCATTCCAAACAGCAGATCTGCGGGCACATTCGTCTGGCTATGGCAGATTCTTTATGTGACTCGTTGTTGGGAGAGGGATATGAAGAATTCCGAAGAAAATATCCGGGGATTACGCTTAAGATCATTGCCGCAGGCACCAAAGAGATGTTCCGGCTTATGAATCATAATGAAGTAGATGCCATTCTGACTTTGGATAATCATATATACAATACTGAGTATGTGATTGCAAGAGAGGAACAGGTGCAGATTCATTTTGTGGCAGGGAAGGATCATCCGTTATGCCAGAGGGAAAGTCTTTCGGTAAAAGATTTGATAGGAGAGTCCTTTCTTCTGACGGAAAAGGGGATGAGCTATCGTAGAATTCTGGATGATCAGCTGGCTGGAATGTCTTTGGAGATTCAGCCAATATTGGAAATTGGGAGTACAAGGCTGATCTGCGATCTGGTAGAGCAGGGAAATGGGATTTCAGTGCTTCCGGATTATGTTACAGATCGAGGTGTGCAGGAGGGCAGACTTGCCTATCTGAATATATGTGATCTGTATATTCAGGTTTGGAAGCAACTTTTGTATCATAAGGACAAATGGATTTCTCCGCAGATGAAGTCGGTGCTTGCATTTTGTATGGAGCGGGAGTTTCATGAGAAAGAAGGATAGAAATAATGGCATATTTTATGAGAAGTTTTGCAGGAATACTTGCGAAATCATAGATTATCAATTAAACTAGAATAGTTAGACTATAAAGAGTGATGCTCGATAAGAAACAGAAAGAAAATTTGAAGAAAAGAGGAGAAATCATGGATTATCAAAAGTTAGCAGATTTATTGTTTCCAGATGTAACAGCAACTATCGATGAAATGGAAGCAAAATTTCCACCTAGAAATCTGCCTGAAGGAGCACAGGTAACCCGTATGGGTCCTAGTCCGACAGGATTTATTCATTTGGGTAACTTATATAGCGCATTGGCCGATGAAAGAATTGCTCATCAGAGCGGCGGTGTATTTTATTTACGTATAGAAGATACTGATAATAAGAGAAAAGTAGAAGGGGCAGTAGAGACGATTATCTCTGTACTTCGTTACTTTGGCATTGAGTTTGATCAGGGAGCCGGTGTGGATACCGAAGAAAGCAATGTCTATGGACCATATTTCCAGCGCCAAAGAGCGGATATCTATCATGTATATGCGAAAGATCTGGTGGCAAGAGGACTGGCATATCCATGCTTTTGTACTGAGGAAGAAATTGCTCAGATCAAGGAAGAGCAGAAGGCTCAGAATGTAATTACCGGATACCATACGACATGGACTCGCTGTCGTGATTTGAGCTATGAAGAAGTAGAAGAAAGAGTGAAGGCAGGCATACCATATGTACTGCGTCTTCGTTCTCAGGGAAAAGAAGATCAGGAGATTATCTTCCGCGATGCTATCCGAGGAAGTATTAAATTCCCAGAGAATATTATGGATGTAGTCATCTTAAAGAGAGATGGAATCCCTACGTATCATTTTGCACATGCCATTGATGATCATCTGATGCACACTACACTGGTCATTCGCGGAGAGGAATGGTTATCTTCTGTTCCGACTCACGTAGAACTGCATAAGGTATTGGGATTCAAGCTTCCCAAATATGCTCATACTGCACATCTGATGAAGATGGAAAATGGAGGAAAGAGAAAATTATCTAAGAGAAAAGATCCAGAATTATCCTTAGATTATTATCGTCAGGATGGATATCATCCTCAGGGGGTAAAGGTATACTTAATGACATTGTTGAATTCCAATTTTGAGGAATGGTATGATAAGCATCCAAATGATCCGATTACAGACTTTAAGTACAGCGTAAAGAAGATGAGCCAGTCTGGTGCATTGTTTGATATTATGAAGTTGAATAACATTTGTAAAAATGAGTTTTCTAAGCTGGAACCAGAAGATATCTATGAATTCTTATATACATGGGTAGAAACTTATCATCCAGATATGCTGAATGTCTATTTTGCAGATAAAGAGAAATTTATCAAGATTTTAGAGCTTGGTATGGGCGTGGGCAACAAACGCCGCAGAAAAGATTATATCAATGCAAAACAGATTATGAGTACGGTTCACTATTACTTTGATGAAACTTATACTCAGATCGATGAGCAGAAGTATGATGATGAGACGGTAAAGGCAGTGCTTGAAGCATATTTAGAAGGCTATGATCACAACGATGATGCTAATACATGGTTCAATAAGTTAAAGGAGATTGGAGAGAGCTTAGGATTTACAGGTAATATGAAAGAATATAAGAAGAATCCAGATGCATATAAAGGAAATGTTTCTCATATTGCAGAAATTATCCGTATTGCCACTACTGGACAGGCAAGCTCACCAGATCAGTGGACCATCTATCACATCATGGGCGAAGAGATGATGCGAAAACGAATTGAAAATTTTTTAAATAAATAATTTTCGAAAGCAAGAGCTTTCGCTGGTGCAGAACGCAGATGCAGCATCAGTGAAAGCTCATTTTTGTCTATGAATATGGAATTTGAAGATAGTCTTGAATCGTATAAGCAAGATAAAGCAAAAAACATGTTTCGTTATCATCGATGGATACGGGAAGTAACGCTCGGATTTTTTTGATCCGATAATTTATGGTATTTCTGTGGCAGGTCATTTTGGCAGCTACCTGCTGGATGCTTCCGCCATATTTAATATAATAATAGAGAGTTTTGGCGTAATCGCTGTTGTGTATACCATCGTATTCCAATAATGGGCCCAATTGTTCATGATAATAATCTACCAGTAGTTTTCGGTCAGAAACAGAAAATAAGATCTTATAAATGCCAAGGGCTGAAAAGTGAGCAATGGCCAGATGATAATATTGGGCATAGGAAAGCGCTGCCAGGGCGCGGGAATAACCAGTGGATAACTGAATCAGCTCTTGAACGGAGGAGCCTACACCGATGTGCCAGAAAGCCTCGGGGAAAGTCTGATGGTATAGATGGCTCAGTTCTTCAATGATTCTGCCGACTTCTTCTTCGGAATGATTATGAAGGAAGAGAAGGAACTGCTGGTTCATTGAAAAGAAGAAATCGGTCGTCTTTCGATTTCCAAAATAATTGTTGGTAATGAGGAAAAGCTTTCTTTCAAAGGAAGCGGCATCCATGTGTGGAAAGGAAACATCCATAACAGCTATGTGATAGGTGTCTTTTGGATGGTAACCATGAGATTCTAACAGAGGAAGATGCCTTGCAAAATGCTCAGAAGAGTAAAAAAGGGATTGAATGGCCTCTGTCAGCATATCGTTTCTCTGGGATTCCTTAAAAATACGATTGCAGTAATCTTGAGTCAGGTCCGCAATGTGAATTTCCCAAGGCATTAAGAAAAGAGGCAGCTGTGCCTCATTGCAAAAATCCAGAATTTCCCGGGTGAGATGTTCCGGGAATAGATGCTTTCCGATATTTAAAATAAGTCCGCAGCAATGGCATTTTTTTACAGCATGGACCAGATGAAGGATCCAATCGGGATCCTGGTGAATAAACATACCAGTGGTAATAACTAATTCTCCACCGCGCAAAAAATCCTCGTTCATATCCTCTGCCAGATAGACCCAAAGTACGGATTGGGATAATCCCTCTTTTCCGGCAATCAACTGAAGCTTATAGATATCCTTTGAAGTATGGAATAAATCGGATAATAAGATGGCCATAAAATCGCTCTCCTCTTTTTTTCAATTATTATAGTATATTTTGTGGGAATATGACAAGGGAGCAGGGGATGGGGAATTTTTTTCTTTATTCCTTTATTATCGAAAGAAAACCGGTATTTTCACTAAAAAAAAGCAAAAAAATAAAGACTTTTTGGGAGATATGTGATACACTTGACTTAACAAAGCAGCGAAGGTATTTTCACATATGAGGAGAAGGAGGGACTATTATGTTACCATATCTAGCTGAGTTTTTAGGAACTATGATGTTGATCGTTCTTGGGGATGGCGTTGTAGCGAATGTTAACTTGAACAAGTCTGGTATGAAAGGTGGGGGATCTGTTCAGGTAACGCTTGCATGGGGGCTTGCGGTTTTGATTCCTGCATGTATCTTCGGAGCAGCATCTGGAGCAAGTTTTAATCCGGCACTTACCATTGCTTTGGCAGCAATTGGAAGCTTTTCATGGTCTATGGTACCTGGCTATATCGTAGCTCAGGTAGCAGGTGCTTTTGTTGGGGCTTGTATCGTTTATATCCTTTATCTGGGACAGTTTGATGCGACAGATGATCCAGCAACAAAACGTGGAGTATTCTGTACAGCGCCATCTATCCGCAATTTTGGATTAAACTTTATAAGTGAAGCAATTGGAACATTTATTCTTGTGTTTGCAATTCTCGGTATTGGCAATGTAGGTGGAGCAGGAACCGATGGCGTTGATAAGCTGTTTGTATTTGGAATCATCGTATCTATCGGTATGTCTCTTGGTGGTCTGACTGGATATGCAATTAATCCGGCTCGTGACTTTGGACCACGTCTTGCACATGCAATATTACCGATCAAAGGAAAGGGAGATTCTGATTTCGCATATGGAATCATTCCAATTATTGGACCAATTGTCGGTGCACTTGCAGCAGCATTTGTTTACCAGGCGATTCCATGGTAGAATGGACCAAGTTACATCATAATTTTTATAATGAATCGGGGGAGGACCAGATAAGTTTCGACTTGTCTGGTCTTTTAAAGTGTAAGAAAATTCAGCATAGATATTTTGTGGATTAGTGCTATAATAGAAACAGCATGTAGAAAGAAAGGGTATGACGAATATGGAAAAATTAGGACGTAACGACAGCTGTTGGTGCGGAAGTGGAAAGAAATATAAAAAATGCCATGAGGCATTTGACGATAAAATTCTTCAATTTGCGAGACAGGGACACATGGTACCTTCTCATGACATTATTAAGACACGGGAGCAGATTGAAGGAATTCGAGAAAGTGGTAAGATCAATATTGCAGTGCTGGATTATGTAGCAGAATGTATAAAACCAGGAATCTCTACAGAAGAGATCGATCAGATGGTCTATACAAAAACGACAGAGCTGGGAGGAATTCCTGCTCCCCTGAATTATTGTGGATTTCCAAAGAGCGTATGCACATCTATTGATGAGGTGGTATGCCATGGAATCCCAAATGAGCATCGAATTCTGAAAGAAGGGGAAATCGTTAATATTGATGTGTCAACCATTTATAAAGGATATTATTCGGACTCTTCCAGAATGTTTTGTATTGGAGAGGTTTCTGAAGAAAAGAAGAAACTTGTGCAGGTAACAAAGGAATGTGTTGAGATTGGGATTAAAAATGTTAAGCCATGGACCTTCTTAGGGGATATGAGTGAAGAGGTCCATAAGCATGCCAAGGAGAATGGGTACACCATCGTGCGTGAAATCGGTGGACATGGAGTAGGATTGGAATTTCACGAAGATCCATTTGTCAGTTATGTAGCACCAAAGGGTACAGAGATGCTCATGGTTCCAGGTATGGTATTTACGATTGAACCGATGGTGAACATGGGAGAAGCAGGCGTATATACAGATGAGGAAGATGGATGGACGGTCTACACGCAGGATGGATTGCCATCTGCCCAGTGGGAAGTGACTGTAGCTGTTACAGAAGATGGATGTGAGGTTCTGGTATATTAGTCTTAAAAGACGGAAGAAAGGATTGATTTTATATGGGACATCAGTTAACCAGACAGGATATTCAGAAGATGAAGGATGAGATACAGCATCGGAAACTGGTTGTGCGAAAACAGGCGTTAGAAGACGTCAAAGAAGCAAGGGCTCATGGAGATTTGAGTGAGAACTTCGAGTATAAGGCAGCAAAAAAGTTTAAAAATCAGAATGAAAGCAGAATTCGCTATCTGGAACGGATGATTCGGAATGCAGAGGTATTTGAAGATCAGTCAGCAGAAGACGAAGTGGGCATGAATAATACGGTTACGGTATATTTCGAAGATGACCAGGAAGAGGAAATATTTAAGATTGTAACGACAGTGAGAGGGGATAGTCTGAATAATATTATCAGTATTGAATCACCGATTGGAAAAGCATTGTTAGGTCATAAGGTGGGAGATCGTGTCCATATTAAGGTCAATGATTCTTATGGATATGATGTTGTCATCCGAAAAATCGAAAAAACAACGGATGAATCTGAAAAAATACAACGATTTTAGCGAAAAAGGTTTGTGATTTTTGCAAAAACATGATATATTTGCCTTTACGATGTTAAAATGAATAGGCAAACAGAAAGGAACTGAATAAATATGATTAGTGCAGCAGGAGTTACACTAAGAGTTGGGAAGAAAGCTCTTTTTGAAGATGTGAATATTAAGTTTACCGAAGGCAATTGTTATGGTCTGATTGGGGCCAATGGTGCTGGAAAGTCTACATTTCTGAAGATTTTATCCGGTCAGATAGAGCCGACCAATGGTTCAGTGGTTATGACGGAAGGACAGAGAATGTCTTATTTACAGCAGGACCACTTTAAATATGATGAATATATGGTATTAGATACCGTTATTATGGGGAATGCGCGTCTATATGAGATCATGAAGGAGAAAGACGCCATTTATATGAAAGAAGAATTTACAGAAGAAGATGGTATGAAGGCCAGCGAGCTGGAAGCGGAATTTGCCGATATGGATGGATGGAATGCAGAGTCAGATGCGGCGACGCTGTTAAATGGTCTGGGAATAGAAACTGACCTGCATTATAAGATGATGAAGGATATGGATGGAGCTCAAAAGGTGAAAGTACTTTTGGCACAGGCATTGTTTGGCAATCCGGATATCCTTCTTCTGGATGAGCCTACCAACCACCTGGATTTAGATGCCATTGCATGGTTGGAAGAATTCCTGATCAATTTTGAGAATACAGTAATTGTAGTTTCTCATGACCGTTATTTTCTTAACAAAGTGTGTACCCATATTGCAGATATCGATTATGGGAAGATTCAGTTGTATGCAGGAAATTATGACTTCTGGTATGAATCCAGCCAGCTGCTGATTCGTCAGATGAAGGAAGCCAATAAGAAAAAAGAAGAAAAGATCAAGGAACTGCAGGAATTTATTTCACGCTTTAGCGCTAATGCGTCAAAATCCAAGCAGGCAACGTCCAGAAAGAAAGCTCTTGAGAAAATTGAACTGGATGAGATTCGCCCATCCAGCCGTAAATATCCATATATTGCATTCAAGCCAAATCGTGAAATCGGCAATGAGGTATTGACCGTAGATGGAATTTCAAAGACCATCGATGGTGTGAAGGTGCTTGATGATATCAGCTTTACCATTCAGAGGGAGGATAAAGTAGCCTTTGTAGGTGGCAATGAGCTTGCGAAGACCACCTTGTTCCAGATTCTTATGGGAGAGATGGAGCCGGATGAAGGAACTTATAAATGGGGTGTTACGACAACTCAGGCATATTTTCCAAAGGACAGCGGGAAGGAATTCTCACGTTCAGAGCCGATCGTAGACTGGTTGATGCAGTATTCAGATGAAAAGGATGTGACCTATGTACGCGGTTTCCTCGGTAGAATGCTATTTTCCGGAGAAGATGGTATGAAGGATGTGACTGTCCTGTCCGGAGGAGAAAAGGTACGTTGCTTATTATCCAAGATGATGATTTCTGGTGCCAATGTATTAGTCATGGATGAACCAACCAACCATCTGGACATGGAATCCATCACCGCATTGAATAATGGAATGATCAAATTCCCGGGAGCGATGCTGTTCTCATCCCGTGACCACCAGATCGTACAGACAACGGCTAACAGAATTATGGAAATCGTTCCAGGGGGCAAGATGATTGATAAGATCACTACCTACGATGAATACCTGGAAAGCGATGAGATGGCAAGAAAGCGTCAAACGTATACATTTGAAAACGAAGAGTAAAAGAAACAGTTTGTTAACTATAAAAAAAATATGGTTGACAAACTGTTTCTTTTTTGTTAATATGTCAACTGAAATATAAGTGAGAGGTGACATATCATGGAAAATGTGAAAGCAACAGCAACGAAAAATATATTTACAACTAAGCAAATGGTATTGATTGGTGTGGTAACGGCTATTACCTGTATTCTTGCACCAATGTCTGTACCACTTCCAATTACCCCAGTACCAATTTCACTGACGAACCTGGTGTTATATGTAAGTGTCTTTCTTTTGGGATGGAAGTCTGCAACCGTAAGCTATATTGTCTATTTATTGATTGGATTTGCAGGACTACCAGTATTTTCTGGATTTACAGGGGGATTGGCTAAGCTGGCAGGACCTACTGGAGGATATCTGATCGGTATGATCTTCATTGCGATTTTCAGTGGATATGCCGTAGAAAAAGGCAATGGGAAACGATGGATCGCAGTGATCGGGATGGTGTTTGGAACCATCATTGATTATGTGCTTGGAACCTTCTGGTTATCTAAGCTGATGCATACTACTTTTGCAGCAGCATTATCCGCGGGGGTATTACCGTTTATTCCAGGAGACCTGCTTAAGATCGTTGCAGCTCTAATCTTAGGACCGTTATTAAGATCAAGGGTAAATCGTATAGCAGATTAAAGAATGATATCCGGATTCTTTTCGAAGTTAAGGGCCATTGGCATAAAGATACGCCAGTGGCTCTTTTTGTTTGCG
>OBLI01003569.1_pt1 | contig 11818 bp, 10 predicted proteins | sample 1519701 | NCBI WGS metagenome assembly OBLI01 (sample SAMEA3663005, study PRJEB22513) | pig gut metagenome | biome: pig gut; feature: pig-associated habitat; material: faeces | place: France | collected 2012 | reverse complement strand
GAACCGGCTTTTAATTCCGGTTAATGATAATTTCCAAAGCATAATTATTTCCTTTCTATTCTTAACGTCTACCTAATTCTGCAATAATTTCTTGATAAAATTCTTCTCTACTTTTACTATCTTTTTTAATTTCTTTTCCGATCTTACCATCTTTAATAAAAAGAATTCGACTAGCATATGAAGCAGAATATGGATCGTGAGTAACCATTAAAATAGAAACTCTATCATTTTCATTTAGACCTTTCATTGTTTCAAGTAATTCAGTAGCACTCTTTGAATCAAGTGCCCCAGTTGGTTCATCTCCATAAAGAATAGCTGGTTCATGAACTAATGCACGCGCTGCTGCAACACGTTGTTTTTGTCCACCAGAGATTTCTGCCGGATATTTATTTAAAATATGATCAATTCCTAGTCGCTTAGCAATCTTATCAACTTTAGGATTAATCTGACTGCTCTTTACATTTTGAAGTGAAAGAGGAAGAGCAATATTTTCACGATTTGTTAGATTTTCTAATAGGTTAAAATCTTGAAAAATAAACCCAATTTCTTGACCGCGGAAATCTGCCATTTGATTTTTATTTAAGCCAGTAATATCGCGACCATTAATATATACATTTCCAGTTGTAGGTTGATCTAATGTAGATAAAATATTTAACAAAGTGGTTTTACCAGACCCAGATGCACCCATGATTCCAACAAATTCACCACGTTCCACATCAAAGCTGACGCCCTTTAAAGCTTGGTATTGTTTTTCACCTTTTTTACCATAAGTCTTAGTAATATTTTGAACTTGAACTACTTCACTCATTTTGGCTCCTCTTTTCGTTATAGTGTATTACTTACCTGTTACACTATATAATACAGACACCGTGTAAAAAAGTAAAGCTTGTTTTTCAACTTTTTTATCTTTTCTTCTTGTATAATAGAAATCGTGATTATAAATAAAATATGAAATGAGGTACAGAATGCAGGGAAGCTACTTCTTCAACCCACCTCCTAAATTTAGATAAATGATAATAGTATAGGATTTTTAGGGGGAAAATATTTTTGGATACTTTTGATGAGGCACAAAAACGTAAAAAACTAACTTGGCCCGTGATTGCCTTAATGGACTTTGTTACAGTTATTGGTTTTGATGACATTATCTATAACTTTCAAAATCAAGGATTAGCTGTAGTTAGTGACTGGATATTACTGTTAATTCTATTTGTAGTTCCATACGAATTAATCGTCGGACAACTAGGAGCTACTTTTTCAGATGATGGCGGAGGCTTATCTTCTTGGTTAAGACACACCTCTGGCGATCGAATGGGATATACTACTGCTTGGTGCTACTGGGTAGTTTCACTACCATATTTAGTTGATGTAGCTAATTCAACAGTTGTTTCTTTTGCATGGCTTTTTAAAGGACATGCATTAAGTGACAAAGAAATGAGTAATTGGGCTTTTGCTTTATTTACGGCAATTATTTTTGTCATCTTTATCTTTTTCCAACACCGATTTGCTAACTCGCTACAATGGTTATCTATCATCGGTGGTGGTGCCATGTTTATCATGACCATTCTTTTTGTAATTATGACTATCGTATATTTGGGTGAAGGCCGCAGAATTGCTACTCAACCTTTCCATTTTAAGAATTTCTTACCAACTTTTGATATGAAATTCCTAATGTCATTAGGATTATTAATCTTTGCCATGAACGGGGCTGAATTTGTTGCTCCTTATGTTACTGAGATGAAAGATGGACCTAGAAACTTCCCTAAAGCAATGTACATGCTAGCAATCATGACAGGTTTTCTAACCATCTTTGGTTCATTTGCACTAGGTGTCTTCTTTAATGCGCACCACTTACCTGACGACTTAAAGATGAATGGTTCTTATTATGCCTTCCAAGCCATGGGTGAAAAATTTGGTATGGGGAAATTTTTCTTATACACTTTCATCATTACCCAAGCTCTTTATATGCTAGCCCAACTAGCTGTTTTAGTTGATGGTGGTGCTAGAATCTTCTTATCAGATACTGCCAAAAAATACTTACCAAAACAATTGACTAAAACTGATAAGAACGGCTTACCAATCAATGGGTATTGGCTAACAACGGGAATTTGTTCTGTACTTCTATTTTTGAGTGCTACTCTTCCTTCAGTGAATGATATTTTTAATCAGTTATTAAACTTAAACGGAATTGTTTCTCCGTACGTTACTGGATTACTCTTCTGGGCATTTATTAAAATTAGACTTCACCCAGAAAAATTCCCATCTCAATATGTTTTCATTAAGAATAAAACATTTGCTGTTATTGTCGGCTGGTGGTGTTTAATCATTACTGTTACCGGAGCAACCTTTGGGATCGTGCCAATCGATGCTAAAGCAGGATCATCTACTTGGTGGCATATGTTAATCTTAAATATTGTTGAACCGCTTTTGATGATCGGTTTAGGTGTGCTCTTACCATTAATTGCTAAGTGGCAAAGAAAAAGAGAAAAACAAAATTAAAACAAAAGCCAAATCCTTAGTAGATTTGGCTTTTATTATAGTTTAATAACATAACAATGTATGAAAGCCTTTTATTTGCTATTCTTGTATTAAGGTCTTATATTTATAAATGAAGGCAGTCTTCATAGAGAAGTAATAAATAACATATATCTATTACTGTTACTTTATATAAATATTTAGTAATTATATCAAGAAGAAGTTTTTGATATTCTGAATCATAATAATCATTCACTATTTTCACTACTTTTTCCCATCTATAGTTCAATAAAATTAAAAATAGTGAAAGTTATTGTTAGTAAAAATACAGTTTAACTAAATTCTTCAGGAAGCTGAAATATATTTTAATGTATAGCTTCAGTTTAAACTATGTATTACAAAGATAATAAATTTGTCACCCTATATACCCTTAAGTCGTGAGCTTTCCTATTCCCCCATAATTGTATGGCTTAAGTGATTTTCTTAATTAACTACCTTTGATACAGTCAGTTTAATTTCATTTACAAGTATAAAATTTATTATGATTTCAGGATAACAACTATATACTCCACTCATATTTATGTGCACGGTTAATTAAAGTAATTATCTCTATTCGGATATTACCGTGTTCAAATATCCTAAAGGTCACTTCGTTTTTCGGAGTGGCCTTTTTTGTGTCAAAATTGATTTTTATTTAAAAAGAAATTATAATTTTCATACTATCAAATAAAGGAATGGTTATGATGATTTTTTAAGTTATTAACTCTACGTAGAAATACTATTTTTTGAAAGCAGGTGAATTATTTGATCGACAATCAACCAAAAAAAATTAAAGCATTTATTGCGGGCGTAAATTTAAATGATCCTAATTTTGACTATTATATGACTGAGCTAAGAGAATTAGCACTGGCTAACAACCTAGATGTTGTTGGTCAAGCAAGCCAAAAGGCTGAAAATATCGTTGCGGGAACATATTTTGGTGTTGGTAAACTTAATCAAATTAAAAATATGGCTCGAGAATTACATGCTAAAACTTTAGTCATTAATGATGAACTTTCGCCAACTCAAATCAGAAACATTGAGAGCATGACAAAACTTAAAGTGCTTGATCGAACTGAATTAATTTTAGAAATTTTCTCTAATCGAGCACGTAGTAGACAAGCTAAACTACAAGTTCAACTTGCTCGATTACAATATGAACTACCTCGGCTTCATCCATCAGAAAACAATCTAGACCAACAGCGTGGTTCTGGTGGTGCAAGCGGTGGTTTTGCTAACCGTGGTTCGGGTGAAACTAAGCTTGAATTAAATAGACGAACCATTGGTAAACAAATTAGTGCAATTAAAAAGGAACTAAAAGACATTAGCAAACAAGAAGAAATAAAATCTGCTAGACGAAACAATTCTCGTCTACCACAAGTCGCCCTCGTTGGCTATACTAATGCTGGAAAATCAACAACGATGAATGAGTTGTTAAATGTCTTTAGTGATGAAGCTTCTAAAAAGCAAGTATTTGAAAAAAATATGCTATTTGCGACTTTAGATACTAGTGTTAGAAGAATTGACTTAAAAGATGACTTAAGTTTTATCCTTTCAGATACCGTTGGTTTTATCTCCAAGTTACCTCATAACTTAATTGAATCATTTAAAGCTACTTTGCAAGAAGCTAAAGATGCTGACTTGATAATCAATGTCGTAGATGCTTCCGATCATAATATGGTTCAAATGATTAAAACGACCCAAAAAGTTTTAGATGAGTTGAAAATTACCAATGTACCAATGATTACTGCTTATAATAAAGCCGACTTGACAGATCGCAATTATCCACAAATTGAGGGAAATGATATTTTATATTCGGCGAAAGATCCCGAGTCAATTAAGCAACTAGCTGATTTAATTGTTAAGAAAGTTTTTGATAATTACGAAAAGGTAAACTTGGTCTTACCTTTATCAGATGGTAAAAATTTAGCTTATCTTCATGAATATGGTCAAATTTTAAATGAAGATTTCAAAGATGACGGCGTTCATGTTACAGTAAGACTATCACCAAAAGATCTAGAAAAATTTAAAACTAAAACTGTTTAGCAAACAAAAAGACGTAGATTTTAAAATCTACGCCTTTTTTTCATATTATTTATAAATAATTACAGCTTCGTTTTTCTCTACATTATCCCAAACTTTGGGAGCATCACTTGGTCTTAAGTTAACACATCCATAAGAACCATCATTTAGGTAAGCTGTTTTTGACCAATTCTTTCGCCAGCTATTATCATGGAAGCCGCAACCTGTTAAGGTAAATGGCATCCAGTATTTAACATCAACCGAGTATTTCGAACCATCATCATTTGTTCCCTTTAAAACACTTGGAGATTCTTTATAGTGAATATACCAAACTCCAGTAGGTGTTTCTAGGTTCTTATGAGCAAGCTTAGTCTCCACTGTACCAGTAACAATTGTATCTAATGTTAATACACATTTGCCATTCTTGTAGACCCACATCTTTTGATCAGTTAAAGAAACAACAACATAATTATTACCAATTCCATTATTGCTTAAACCATAACCAGTTCCATAGGTACTAAAACCTTCCCCATAGATATAATTCTTTCCATTAAGTATTTGAATATCATTAGCTAATGCATTCTCAACACCAGCTAATAATTTCTTTTCATTAATAGCCCAGCCATAGCTTTCATTCTTAACCTTCGTAACTTGACCATTTGGAAGCTTGAAGTCATAAGATTTGTGAAGAGTAGATACTTCTTTGTTAATGCTGTTAATTTTATCTTCTAGAATTTTTGTATCTAAAAATACATACTTATTATTTCTATATGATACATTTGGAAATACTTCTGCCCTTTTAAATACGAAAGACTTGCCATTTACAGTATATTTTACTTGACGATCTTTAATCTGATTTAATTTATCCTTTGCCTTTAATAAGGCATCATTTTGAAAATTCCACTTCTTTCGGCTAGGGTAGCGAGTATGTTGAGTTTCAAAATATGATTGAACTTCTTTACTCGTAATTACTTTATTACCGGTCTTCTTTAATACGACTTTATCTCCCTCTAAAATCGCATCATTTTTTGCTTTTTCATTTATTTTTGAAGTAGCCTTTTTGACCGTTAGCTTTCCGACAGGAATATCATAAATTACAACATTCGAATTAAAGTGGGTAGAATTAAATTTTTCTGCTTCAGCATTTCTTTTAGACTGAATATGACCAAAAATTAACCAACCTATTAAAATTATTATTAAGCCAATTAAAATACCTATTAGCCACTTACGATAGTTATTTGTGGGATGGGTATTTTTTTCTTCGTTTTTATTATTCATTAAAAATACCTATTTCCTTAAAAAAGTTCTTTTAATTATATCATAAAAAAGAAGGTTAATCTTCTGATTAACCTTCTAAAATAACTATCTTTATTTCAATTAATTAGTTTACACGGATTGCGTAATCTGGCATGAAGTAACTTGAGATAGAAGCTTGAGTTACGTTTTGACCTGGTTGTGGTGCGTGTACGTATTGGTTGTTACCTACGTAAATAGCATCGTGGTAGTCACCCCACATTAAGATATCACCAGCTTGTGCTTGGCTAACAGAAATGTGTTGACCTGCACCAGCTTGTTGGTAAGTAGTACGTCCAACGTTCTTACCAGCTTGGCTGTATGCGTATTGAACTAAACCAGAGCAGTCGTATGCGTTAGGACCAGTTGCACCCCATACGTAAGGCTTACCAATTTGTGATTGTGCTGCGCTAACTACAGTTTGTGCAGTGCTGCTGTTTGATTGAGTTGAAGCTTGTGGCTTAGCAGTTTGAGTAGTTGCTGCTTGACTTGAAGCTTGTTGAGTTGGTTGAGCTTGTTGTTGTGCAGGCTTAGCAGCAGTGTTATTTTGTGCAGGTGCAGTGTAAGTAGTGTTTGATTGAGTTGGAGCAGTAGATGCAGTTTGTTGTGCAGGTTGGGCTACTGGAGCAGTTGCTTGTTGTACAGGTGCTGAAGCTTGTTGTATGTTTGCTGCAGTATTAGTTTGTACAGGTGTAGTAGTTGCAACAGATGCAGTGTTAGCTGAAACAGTAGTTGTAGTTTGTTGTGCAGGTTGTGCTACTGAAGTAGTTGCTTGTTGTACGTTTGCTGCAGTATTAGTTTGTACAGGCGTAGTAGTTGCAACAGATGCAGTGTTAGCAGTTGTAGTAGCTGCTTGTTGTGTAGGTTGGGCTACTGGAGCTTGTGCAGCATTATTGTTTGCAACGTTAGCTGCAGGAACTTGACTTACAGTAGTAGCAACTGCAGATAAGTCAGCAGTAACTGCAATTGGAGCTTCTTCTTCAACGTTGTCAGATGAAATCCATTGATTTCCACCTAAGTTATACCAAGTTTCACCCTTAACAGTCTTAACTTTCTTGTATGTCTTCCAGCTTGATTGGTATGGTAAGTACTTACCAGTTTGTTGCTTACCATCTTCGTAGCTGTTCCAAACAGCAATACTTTCACCAGTCTTAGAGTTTACCTTTACGACACCAATTTCTTTTGCAGGTGCTTGAAGAGTAGAAGCTTGAGCAGTACCGTTAAAAGATAATGAGTTTAATTTAGCTGCACTTAAAGTTGCGATACCTGCAACAGCGAATGAAGCAGCAGTTGTAAATTTGATTACTTTAGATTTGATAGTCAAGGGTTATTCCTCCATAAAATTCATTTTCTTAATTATCAACATAGCCGTCATTAATTAACTAAAAAGTTATACTATGTGTCTCTTTTTTTAATTGACAATGGTTATTGTAGGGCATAAATATTACAGCCCTGTTACAAAGCTAAATCATTGTCGTTACATTTAGCTTATTATCAACCTTTTTCATATTCAAAATCTATTTATTTTCCAGCTTTTTTACGATCTTATCGAGTTCTTTAGCTGTCTTTTCCCAGTTGTCATTATTTAATACATGTGCTTTTTTAGCAAGTTCATCTGACAAATGTAAATCACGCTTAAATTCAAAACTATTTAATCTTTTATCAATTTCACTAGCTTTATCTCCGCGTCCTAATAATCGCTTTTTTAGAACTGAAAAATCTGAAACAGTTAAATAAATAAAATATGCTTGCTTTCCTAATTTTTCTAAATAGGACTTAACTCCGTCAGTCTCAACAATTAAAGAAACCAAGTCATTCTTTGCCCAGGCTTTTTCTAAAGCTTCTTTACTGGATCCATATTGATATTCCCCATATTTTACATGTTCAAAGAAATGAAGTTTTTTAAAACTCTCATCAGTTTCAAAATAATATGACTTCCCCGGAATTTCTCCTTGTCTAACTGGCCTAGTAGTATGTGTTACTACACGCGGAATATTATATTTTTCCGTTAAGTATTTTGAGACTGTTGTCTTTCCTACTCCACTTGGTCCCGCAATTATGATAATTCTTTGCAAAATATTACTCTCCCGCTTGAAATCGACTATTATATATAATAGTATTTCACTATTGTAAAACATTTCTGTACAGAAAAGGGAGTTTTTTAAATGAAAAAAGCTGATGTAAAAATTGGTCAAATTTTAGCCGCTACTTCTGAGGAAGAACTTAAGCATCCTTTTCAAGGAAAAGTAGAAAAAATTTATGAAAATTCTGCTTTGCTAGCGATTACTTCATATGACCCAGAAGATGAATCTTCAGTTAATGAATTAAACAATAAAATGGTCATTAACTTCAAGAACTTGAAGAAGGTAAAATCACCTGCACGTGGAAAGACTGCCGCAACAAACGATGTAAAGATTTCTAAAGTTGAACCTGATAAAAAGGATAAAGAATCAAAATAAAAATTAAGCCTAAATAATTTTTTGTTTTATCAAAGGAACCTAAAATCATATGAAAAAACGGCTTCAAACATTCTTATTTTGGTTTATTTTAATTCAGCCATTTTTAGATATTTATTGGTTATCTAGACCACCACTTCTAAAATTTTCAATACCTACTATTTTGAGAGTTTTAGGAGTTTTTATTGCTATTATTTTATTCTTTAGTATCAAAAATAATTGGCAAAGATTCAGAAAACAAGGGTGGATTATAGCTTATATTGGCGTTTTAATCTTATACTCAATCTTTCATCTAATTTCGGTAAGAAATTTTACTGGTGTGGATGCAACAGGCTTTCATTATTCACCAAAAGTTGAAATTTTTTATCTAGTGAGAGCTTGTCTACCACTGATTGTTATTTATATTACTTCATATAGCGACTTTAAGGCTAAATACTTTTTCCGGGTAATTCAAGGTATCTCAGGCATATATTCATTAACAATTGTTATCTCGAATCTATTTCTTTTCTCATTAACTTCATACCATACTACTGAAGCTAAAAGAATTAGTGCTAATATTTTCTCTTGGTTTACTCAAACAGATTATCCTTTTAATGCCTTAGCTTCTAAAGGAATTTTCTTCCAAGCTAATACTTTATCGGCTATTTTGTTCATGATCATGCCTATTATGCTCTATATTCTTTATAAAGAGTTTAATCTTTTGAATATAGTTTTAGTTAGTGCTCAAGCATTAGCAATGTTAATGCTTGGAACAAAAGTTGGAAATTTCGGACTGATTATTAGCTTAGTAGTATTTTTATTAATCTTCTTAATTCACAGCTTAATTTTGAAGAATACTAAGTTTTCAGCCAAATTCTTAATTACATTAATTTGTATACTAACTGCTTCGGCTGCTATTTTCCCTTATAGTCCAACCCTCAGACGGTCTTCACTTGAAAGTGGTGTAGCTCAAAAGAGAAGCAATCTTGGCGACAAAAAGAGGCTTGACCAAGAACTTAATGCTGGATTGGAAAGATATAAAGGCAAAAAACAAGAAGACTATCTTAAAGAATTTATCAAGAAAAATTACTGGGTATATTCTTTAAAACATGATCTAGTATTGGAGCATTACACTTATCAAAATGATCCATACTACTGGCTTGAAGTGATGAAAAGACCAGCAAATGAACGCCTAAATTATCGACATCTAGAAAAAGATATCTTAAACCGCGTCATGAAAACTGATAAAAACAAATCAAATAAATTGTTTGGTATTTCTTTTAGCCGTGAAAATAATATTGCCCCACTAGAGCGAGACTTTTTAGCACAATATTATTCAATGGGAATATTAGGAGTCATCCTCTTAGACGTTATTTACTTATTTGTTCTAGGCTATGGCATCTTTTATTGGCTGTTCAATAAAAAAGTAAGATCCTTTTTAAACTCTTCGCTATTACTATCAGAAGGATTTATCTTGTTTGCTGCTTTTTATGCAGGTAATGTACTTGAATACTTATCAGCAACTTTAGTAATGGCATTTATCTTAGGATTTTTATTGCAAAATATTCGCTATAGTCGTTATTCAGAAATATCTTCCAAATAACTAAACAAAAGGCCTTATTTCGAATTGTATTCATCGAAATAAGGCCTTTTTATTGCTAAATTATCTTTATTATTTTAATTCTCTTACAAAAGTACGGTCAGGTACTCTAATTAAGTAGTACCTAGCTGCTGTCTTACCGGCATGCATTCTTAAACCATTCTGCCAGTTTTTCTTATAGGTAGCCGTATAAGTAGCCACATAAGCATTTTGGTAGCGTGCATCTGCTTGGACTAATTGCTTAGATGAATAAGGAATAGCTCCCGCTTGAACAGACATTGGATTTTTTCCGTCAGAAATTGTAGCATAATTACTCGTAACAGTTACTCTGTTTCCGTTACTATAAAAAGTATATGTCTGAATTGGAGTTTTTTTATTGTCAGATTTAGCGGTGACATAGTATGAGCGTTTATTGCCCGCTGTTAAAATTAATGGTTGATATTCAATTTTACTAGATAAAACCTGTTTATTTTCTAAATCAGGATTGTAAAATAAAGTGATGCTAAACATATAGATCGCACCGCATAAAAGAATTAAAACTTCTAAAATATCTAACAAGGTAGTTTTCCACTCAAAGCGTTTGCGATCTTTTACAATCATTATTAAGTGACGTTTTCGAATATTTTGTACAATAAAAATTAAATATAAAACCAGAATTAACCAGGCCAAAATACCTAAAATATTCCATCCAAGTGTCATAAGGGACCCTCCATTTTCTTTAAGTTAAGTATACGGTACTTAGTGGCGTTTTTAAAACTTTTTTTGATTTGACTTTAACTTTAAAAATCGCGACAATTGAATATGTAGAAGGTAGTTTTGGTATATAACGATAGGCAAAACTATGGTAAAAATAGCTTTTTATACAATTACAGGACAAACGCAACGGTTCATAGATAAAACGGGGCTTGATGCACATCGAATTGAGGATGCTCATCCTCAATATCAAATGAATGATAAATACATTTTGATTTTACCTTCATATCAAGATTTTATGATGGATTCCGTTGTTGATTTTTTAACATATAAAGATAATAAAAAAAATCTTTTAGGATTAATTGGATGTGGTAATCGTAACTTTAACGATCTTTTTGGCCAAACAGCAAAAAAGATCTCGGTTACATTACATGTTCCTATTCTTTACTTACTAGAACTTAGTGGCAATTCGACTGACGTCAAAAATGTTCGTCAAATTGTTATGGAAGCTCGAAAAAAAGAAAAAGGTGCACAAAAAGATTTACCAATTCAAAATCCAGCTCTTAGCAATATTAGTTTCTTAAGTGACTTCAGGCAGAAAAATGAATAAAAAACCTTATTATAAAGCAAACAACTGGAACACTGTAGAAGAGCAAGTAGATCGTTCTGCTTGGGCGAGATTAAATGATATTGTTTACGAACCTCGTCGTGTTCCAATTTATAAAGATCAGAAAGAGTTTCTTCATCTCCCTAAAAACGAACAAACTGTGATTTTGCACAGTTTTGGCTCTTTAACGCTCTCTTCTACTCTCCAAATGAAAGTAGCTCTATCCGAAATAAAAAAAGATGCTGAAAATTCTGAAGAAGTTGCTGTATATAATGCACTTCAATATCTAGAATCTATTAATAATAAGGCATATAGCTATGTATTAGCTGAATTTTCTGATTCTAAAAAACAAGAAGATGCCTATGAATGGGCAAACCAAAATCCTTATCTACAAAAAAAGATGAAACTTCTAAATACAGTTTATCAATCAGGAACTACTATTCAGAAAAAAGCTGCTCACGTTTTTCTCTCAACTGGCCTTTATCATTCATCATTTTTTGGCCCATTATATTTATTCGGACAGCATAAATTGCCTAGAACTGCCGAATTGATTAAGTATGCTCTTAGAATTACAACTTTAAATGGTATTTATACGGGAATTAAGTTTCGGCGAGATTTTTTCAAACTTCCTAAGAAAGAGCAGAAAAAAGTTCATGA
>OBLI01003568.1_pt1 | contig 11820 bp, 13 predicted proteins | sample 1519701 | NCBI WGS metagenome assembly OBLI01 (sample SAMEA3663005, study PRJEB22513) | pig gut metagenome | biome: pig gut; feature: pig-associated habitat; material: faeces | place: France | collected 2012 | reverse complement strand
TTTCTCAACCCTCTTTCTCGGAATTCCTTATATTTAAATCATACAGGAAGCTCCTGTATTTCTATTCCTCATAAAACTCTGATATGCTTCAAAGTGTATCAAATGTTATCTTTCTCCGTCAAGCCATCTGTCTGCTCTCCTGACAGATGCTCTATGATAAACTCCGCAAATCTTCGAGATGCCACGGACATCGTCTCCCATTTATTCCAGACCAGCCCTACCTTTCTTTCTGGGCATTCCAGAATTGGACGAATCTCCAGTCCATCCTCAAATCCATCCAATACAAGCCGATACATGATGGATATTCCCAATCCCTGACGTACCATGGCCAGAATAGAATAATCATCATATACCTTATATTCAATATTGGGCTTTAAATTCTCCTGTTCAAATGCGTACATGGGTACACTATACTCCCCTTCATCTAAGAGTATAAAAGGTTCTTCTGACAGTTGCCTTAAAGAAATCTCCTTACATCTGGCTAAAGCATGTCCTTTGGGCAGCACTGCTACCATCTCATCCTTATATAAAACCCTCCCATCAATTTTCGAAACTGCATCCGCATTGACAAACCCGAAATCAATGGTTCCGGCCTTAACCCAACCTGGAATACTGGTATATTCCCCCTGCTGCAGAACAAAATTCACTGCCGGATATTCTTTCTTGAACTCCTTCATCAAGCGCGGAAGAAGATTCCGGCTTACACTGGTAAAAGTACCAATCCGAATCGTACTGTCCAGCAGTCCCTGCATCTCCAGCTTTTTTTGATGCAGCGACTGCTCAGCCTGATAAACAGACTGAATATAGGGAAAGAACTGCTTTCCATCTGAAGTTAATTGGATTCCATCCTTTTTCCGGTCGATCAAAAGGATGCCAAGCTCTTTTTCCAACGATTTTATAGTCTGACTCACTGCACTCTGAGAATACCCAAGCTGTCGGCCAGCCTTCGTAAAGCTGCCAAGTTCTATTACCTTACAGAAGATTCCATATCTGGACAGCATGTATTTCACCCCATCTCTTTTTCTTATGAAGTCATTATAATCATTCGTTTTACTAATGTCAATTCAGTGGATATAATAAATAACAGAATATAACGTTTCAAAGGGTTGTTCCCTTTTAAAACTATTTGAAAAGGAGCCTATCAATATGAATACAAATGATACTTTTGGTCCGGAAGATAACATCCGGTCTGCCGCCTTTCCAAAGCGGCGATTTGTCTTTAAAGAAGGATTCCTGGATGGAATTCCCATTGGACTTGGTTATCTGGCCGTTTCTTTCTCTCTTGGAATCGCTGCCAGAAATGCAGGCTTGTCACCCTTTCAGGGCTTCCTAATGAGTCTTTTGAACAATGCTTCCGCTGGTGAATATGCCGGACTGACTCTGATTGCCGCAGATGCTGCTTATGTGGAGATCGCTTTGATCACCCTGATCACCAATGCCAGATATCTACTGATGAGCTGCGCATTGAGCCAGAAATTCTCTCCGGAAACCTCTCTGCTTCACCGCCTTCTGGTAGGCTTTGATGTCACCGACGAGCTTTTTGGCATTGCGATCGCACGACCTGGTAAACTAAATCCTTATTATTCCTATGGTGCCATCGCCATTGCAGCCCCTTGCTGGGCAGTAGGAACCGCACTTGGCATTATCGCAGGGAACCTGCTTCCACTCAGAATTGTCAGTGCTCTAAGTGTTGCCCTCTTTGGCATGTTCCTGGCCATCATCATCCCACCATCCAGGGCCAATAAAGTAGTTGGCGTTTTTGTTTTATTAAGCTTTGCTTCCAGTTACGCTTCTACTTTATTACCATACTTGTCCACTTTGTCTGATGGTACCCGTACAATTATACTGACTGTGGCACTTTCTGCCATTGCTGCACTTTTATTTCCGATCAAACAGGAGGATACTGATCATGAAGCATAATATTTATATTTACATTGCCATTATGGCCGCCGTCAGCTTTATCATCCGCGTATTACCGCTGACCTTAATTCGAAAACAGATCAAAAGTCCGTTTCTTCAGTCCTTTTTATACTATATGCCTTACATAACCCTGGCCGTTATGACCTTTCCGGCAATTCTTTATGCAACCCAGTCTCCCATTGCCGGAGCAGTAGCTTTAGGGGTGGGAATTATATCTGCATGGTTTGGTGCCAGCTTATTCCAGGTTTCCGTATCCTGCTGTGCGATCGTCCTTTTACTGGAACTGATTCTTATATAAAATATACCGTTCCAGTCCTCCATACTTTCTATCTCTGCATACGATCTCATATCCCATAGATAGAAAGTTATGGAGGCTGTACGGATTATCCGGAGATACTGTAGCAAAAAGATGCCTGTACATCCGCATCTCTTCCTGTTCTTCTGCATAGCTAAGCAGCTTCTTCTGCAATTCATAGCCACGATATTCCGGCAAGACTGCGATAGAATCCATATATGCAGTCTTATGATATTCTTCTTTCTCCATATTAACGTACTTTCCCATATGTCCATCGTCTTCCTGAGGAACATAGACAATCAAGAATCCAACTATACTTCCATCCAAATCCACTGCTTTATACACCATCCCATGATCCTTCGTGCATTCTTCAATGTAAGGAAGGTCATCGACTACGTACAAATCCTTTCTGTCCATCTGCGCATGTACCCTTTTCATTACCTCGTGGATATCCCTGGCATCCTTTCGGGAAGCACGCTGTATGTTTATCTTCGCTCCCATCTACTCTTCAATATGTTCCCTTCCCTGAGCAATGATCGTCCGTACGTGATCATCTGCCAGAGAATAGAAGATGGATCTTCCCTCTCTTCTGCTTTTGACCAGCTTGTTCTGCTTTAAAATCCTAAGCTGATGTGAAATGGCAGACTGAGTCATGTTAAGTACCTGTGCCAGATCACAGACACAAACCTCTGCTTCAAATAATACAAATAAAATACGGATTCTTGTGGAATCTCCAAATACTTTAAACAATTCTGCCAGATCATACAATTCTGTCTCTTCCGGCATAGTTTCATTTACAATTTGCAGCAAATCTTCATGAATTTCCACAGAATCGCAACATATCTTCTCTTTTTCCGTCATATTATACCTGCTTTCTATTCTATTTTCGCTATTTTTTCTTAAAAAACTATAATCTGCAATAAAAAACTATAAATTCTTAACAAATAATGCACGAATTGCATTCAATACTGCAATTACCATAACTCCCACATCTGCAAAAATGGCAAGCCACATATTGGCAATTCCCACTGCTCCCAAGATCAGACATATTACTTTGATACCGATGGCAAAGTAAATATTCTCATATACAATCCGTAAACACTTTTTGGCAATTTTAATTGCTTTTACCATTTTTAATGGATCATCGTCCATCAAAACAATATCTGCAGCTTCAATGGCCGCATCGGATCCTAACGCTCCCATGGCTACGCCGATATCTGCTCTGGAAAGTACTGGTGCATCGTTAATACCATCACCAACAAAAGCCAGCTTCTCTTTCTCGCCTTTGCGTTCCAAAAGCTCCTCTACCTTGGCCACTTTATCCGCAGGAAGCAGTTCACTGTATACCTGATCCACACCAATCTTTTCTGCTACCTGTACAGCCGCTTTTCTGGCATCGCCAGTGAGCATGACGGTCTGCTTGATCCCTGCCTTTTTCAAAGCCTGGATCGCCTCTTTGGAATGTTCCTTAACCTCATCAGAAATCAGAATATGCCCTGCATACTCTCCATTTACCGCAATATGAACCACGGTTCCGGCATGATGACACTCCATAAACGAAATACCTAATCGCTTCATCAGCTTGTCATTTCCTGCTGCCACAGTTTCTCCATCTACCTTGGCTATAACACCATTGCCACTGATTTCTTCCACATCCGTTACCCGGCTCTGATCCACTGGTCTTCCATAGGCATTTTTTAAGCTTCTGCTGATCGGATGGTTGGAAAAGCTTTCTGCCAAAGCTGCATATTCTAAGATCTTCGCTTCTTCCACCTTATTATGATGTACACCACTCACCTCGAAGATTCCTTTGGTCAGTGTACCTGTCTTATCAAACACCACATATTTTGTCTTAGAAAGCGTTTCCAGATAATTGGATCCTTTCACCAATACTCCTGCATTGCTGGCTCCGCCGATTCCTGCAAAGAAACTAAGGGGAATGCTGATAACGAGAGCACATGGACAACTGATAACTAAGAAGGTCAATGACCGGTAAATCCAGCTGCCCCACTGAGCAGGCATCTGCAGGATGAACAGACGAACTAGTGGTGGAAGTACTGCCAATGCCAATGCACCATAGCACACCGCTGGTGTATAATAGCGGGCAAATTTGGAAATAAAGTTCTCGGATCTGGATTTTTTCGAACTGGAATTCTCCACCAGATCCAGAATCTTAGAAACTGTGGATTCTCCAAATTCTCTTATGGTCTGAATCTTCAACACTCCAGTCATATTGATACACCCACTGATCACCTCATCTCCCACATTGGCTTCTCTTGGAAGACTCTCTCCAGTCAATGCACTGGTATTCAATGTTGCTTTTCCTTCTACGATCACACCATCAATAGGGATTTTTTCTCCTGGCTGTACCACAATAATGGTACCGATCTCCACTTCATCCGGATCCACCTTCTCTAATCGTCCTTCACGTTCTACATTGGCATAATCCGGTCGAATATCCATCAAATCGCTGATATTTCTACGGCTTTTCCCAACCGCATAGCTCTGGAACCATTCTCCAATCTGGTAAAACAGCATAACGGCAACACCTTCTGTATATTCGCCCAACAGAATAGCTCCCACCGTTGCGACCGCCATTAAAAAATTTTCGTCAAATACCTGTTTATTCTTAATTCCTTTTAACGCTTTCTTCAAAATATCATATCCGATGATCAGATAGGGAATTAAAAATAATCCCAGTCGCAGATAACCGTCCAGCGGAAGCAGCGTCAGTATCACCATCAATGCTGCTGATACAAGAATTCGAATCAATACCTTTTTTTGCTTTTTATTCATGATTACACCTTTATCTTTCTCATAGTTTTTAATGCCTATAAACACAAAACGACTGGTCATACCCTTTTATTGTCTATGATCAGCCGCCATGTGCCACAAACCGCTTAGAAAAAAATCTCACAGTCGTCTTCTACTATCTTACAGTTCTTTAATACTTCCTGCATCACTGCTTTTGGTTCCTGTCCTTCTTCAAACTCCACGATCATCTTAAGAGCCATAAAGTTTACAGTAGCATCCTTCACGCCTGCTGTCTTCTTTGCTGCCTGTTCCATCTTGTTTGCACAGTTTGCGCAATCCACGTCAATCTTATATGTTTTCTTCATACCGAAATCTCCTTTCCATCCATAAGACGTTTCAATCCTTTTATATATGAACAATTATTCATGTATTTGTTTTTATTATATCATCTATAGTTAAAATGTCAATTGTTTTTAAATGAAAAAAAGTACTTCAACACCATCTCTCTACAAATGATATTGAAGTACTTCTTCTTTTCTATCGTCTATGTCAAATTTTTATGCGGAATATCTTCTCCGGTTCTGCCCGGTTACTGCCTCATATTCCCTTAATTTTCGTTTGGCTTCCGGACTAAGATTTTGCGGTACCTGAATTGCTACGGTGACATACTGATCTCCATGTACAGAAGAATCCTTCATGGATACAATTCCTTTTCCACGAAGTCTGATCTTACTTCCAGACTGGGTTCCCTCCCGGATCTTACAAATAACATTTCCATACAGAGTCGGAACTACTGCCTCTCCTCCAAATACCGCTGTTGTAAATGGAATCTGCACCGTTGTATACACATCCATTCCTTTTCTCTCAAAACCTGCTTTTGCTCCTACGCGAACTTTCAGCATCAAATCTCCCGGCTCACCGCCGCCACTTCCAGACCTTCCTTTTCCTCTTAACCGAATACTTTTTCCGTCATCAATGCCTGCCGGTATTCGAACCTTCAGAGACTGGACTCTTCCACCTGCATTTGGATCCTGCAGTCGAATCGTCTTCTCACAGCCGGATACGGCCTCATCAAAACTTATGGAGACTTCTGCCTCAACATCGGAACCCTTCTGGGCAAATCCTCTTCCTCCAAAGCCACTTTCATAAAAACCGTCATGAAAGCTATTTCCGGAAAATCCAGAGAATCCCTGACTATTTCTGCCGGCTCTCTGACTTCTGCCTCCAAACATACTTCCAAAAATGTCACCAAAGATATCACCCATATCGCCGCCTTCAAAATGGAATTCCTGATAGCTTCCCTGTGGTCCGCCACCATACCCATATGCTCCGGATTCTGCACCAGTGCCATCAAAGGCCGCATGGCCAAACTGATCATACAGTTTTCTTTTCTCTGGATCACTTAAAATGGTATATGCCTCTGTGATTTCTTTAAATTTTGCTTCTGCACCAGCATTTCCGGAATTGGTGTCCGGGTGATATTTCTTTGCCAGTTTACGATATGCTCTTTTTATCGCCTTTTCATCTGCATCTCTTCCAATTCCAAGAACCTCGTAATAATCTCTCTTTACTGCCAATGTTACCACCTCCATGCTAATACTTCTCTATACGATCAAGCATATCGGAAAATCCGATATGACGAATTTTTATTATTATTCCATCTGTTCTATTTGTAATATAACACCTATATTTTTTTATGTCAAGAGGAAAATTAAAAAAGTATTTCCATTGGCCGTACATCAAAAAAAGAACTGTATAACGACCAAAAATCTTTCATTCTATATAAAAATCTTGCTTTATTGGCCGCTAAAACCTACTTTGTCATCAATACACCCAAAATTCAATTGACTTTTGGACGTAATATGCACTTTTTAGTTTAAAACATCCAATTTATCTATAATTTTCTATTAACCTACAAACAAAATGGATGTTATTGCAAACAATTATCATATTACGGCCAAAATTTAAAAATATCATATTACATCACTCCTCCCAGAGAACCTCCGTATACTGTTTGGATACCAGACCATTTTTCAAAGGAACCAGCGTTTCTAATGCATCCTGGTCCTCTTTCTGCTCGTATAGTTCCCTTTGAATGGATGTTCTTCCATCCTGATCCATCTGTTGTGTTTCGATCAAAAAGTATGCAGTATCTTTTTCTGCAGTTAGCTTCTCTGGCAGCTTTCCCGGAGTATAAGAATTTGATGTTATCACCTGATGATCCTGATTCATCTGGTATAGCGTAATCTTCGTTGGCTTCTTTACTAAAATTCCAGTAACCTTAACGGTGACACCTTCTATCTTGCTTTTCTGATTCTCTGTTAATGTCACCTGATCTGTCAGTGTCAGTGTCGTAGTCTCACCCTCTTCGGATGCTCCACTGGTAGTGCTGCCCTGTCCTGATATAACGTAAATCTTACCATCTTCGGTCTGATAAACAGGATTTACATAATAGGAAATTCCATCCTTCTCTTTATCCGTCAGAAAATAAACAGACCCTGACAGCTCCAGATTCTCGTGGTCATTTTCTATATTATAGTTACTTTCCGCATCGCAAATTTCCTCATCATATTCTGTCGTATGATAGGATTCTCCATTTTGATCTGACCAAAGCGGAGAAAAGAACCTGATACCTTCGATTCCAGGAAAGGATACCTCCCATTCAGAAGGATCCTGACTGTCATGCTTATCAATTTTGGCATAGATCCGGTCTTCATACTGATCAGAGTCTTCCACCATCAAATCTTTATTCTCAACCAGTTTCTCTGCATGGTCATCCAGATATGCGTCCAGATCAAATAAATCCAGATATTCCTGTGTAATCAGCGCACCAATAAGCCGGTCCTGTGATTTCTCGCTTTTGGCCTCTTCTTTTGCAAGAGAACAACCAGTAAGACCAGTCAACATCCAAAATATCAATATTCCTATGAATCCCTTTTTACTCATTATCGTCCACCTCCAGATTTCCATCAAACTTTAATATATCTCCCACATCACACTGCAAATAATAACAGATTCGATTAATGGTATGAAAACGCACGCCCTTTGCCTTTCCACTTCGCAATATAGATAAATTAGCCTCTGTAATCTTCACCAGCTTACAGAGCTCCTTTGATGTCATTCCACGTTCCTTTAATACCTCTTCCAAACAAACTTGAATTCCCATATCTACCACTTTCCCCTTTTAAATAAAAAGGTCATTGTCCTTCTTTAGCTTTACTTTCCGATTTTTATAGAAATAGCAACTGCCTGATCAGAATAAGGATCTATCATTACTTCCTCCAATCCTTTCATTCCAAAGAGACCAATCATAATATCCATACAATAAGGAATGACATTCACTATACATTGAACCACTAAGAACAAAATTGTTATTCTAATATTAGGCTGGGTATAGAACGCACCGACCTCTATTGCTAATCCTTCATTGGCCTCTCTCACACTCTGAATGGACGCTGGCAGACTGCCAAAGCATTCCTTACACACTGCATAAACAAGCAACATGATCATAATATAGAACAAAAGATGAAGCCCCTTCTGAAGTTGTCTCATATCTGCTGATGCAAACATTGTTAATACCCGTAAGATCAAATATCCAAAAAGCACAGCATAAAAGGTACTGCCTAGGATCAGCTTTTCTCCATCAGGTATATTGGTGTGAAATAGCCCCGGATTAATCATATAATAGACAACGAAAAACATTAGAATACTTAATATGGGCAAAAACAAATCCACTGCCTTCTCCCTATCCTTTCTCTTTAAAATCAAAAAACAAAAAAATGGAATGAAACAAATAAGAACATATAGTATAATTGCAATCATATTGCCCCTTGGGCCAGATAAAGACAGCCGTCTAAGTCCCCACCCTATCTGTTCAAAAGGAAATGCAACCATAGTAGAAAATACATCTGAACAATGTATCTGAAGAATTGAAAATCCCAAACAAAACACTGCTTCTATGATAAGAATCCCTAGAAAAATCTTACGTCTCATATTTATCCTCCTTCTTTAAAAATTATTGAAAAACAATAATTTCTTGATTCCATTATACTGAAATAATTATCGTTTTTCAATAATTTTTAGAATCTTTATAAAACCCTACTTTTTGTATATTCTTTTTCTTTTAGCACATACTAAGCAAAAAGAAGCGGAGGCACGTTATGGGTAACAATATGGATTTAAATTACGAAATGTTTTGCTATCAATGTGAACAGACAGCCAACCAAAAAGGCTGCACCAAGATGGGGGTTTGTGGTAAAACCCCAGAAATCGCCAATCTACAGGATTTATTAATCTTTCAAATCAAGGGCATCAGCTGCTACGGAAAAGTGCTGATAGACGAAGGACAGCATATGGATAAATCCATCGTAAGCTTTATTGAAAATGTTCTTTTTACTACCCTTACCAATGTAAACTTTGACGTGGACATACATGTAGGGTTGTTACAAGAATCTCAAAAAATCAAAGAAGATCTACAAAGCATGGTAGGTGAAATTGCTTCCCACACAGCTCATGCCACGTACCAACTGCCAAAAACGAAAGCTGAAATGCTAAAGACTGCTCCTTTGGCCGGCATTATGTATGATAAAAACTTAGATCCGGATATTCGCTCTTTACGCCAAACCATTCTATACGGTTTAAAAGGCATCAGTGCTTATGGACATCAGGCCCGCGAATTAGGATATTTTAGTAATGAAGTAGATGATTTTTATATTCAAGCATTATCAGACATTACCGATGATAAGCTGTCTGTAGAAGAGCTTATTCGTATAACCATGCGTACTGGTGAAATGGCCATTGAGGTCATGAAGAAATTAGATGAAGCAAATACTGCTATTTATGGAAATCCTTCTCCTCATAAAGTCAATGTCCACATAAAAAAAGGACCTTTCATCATCGTATCTGGACACGATTTAAAAGATCTTGAAATGCTCCTGGAACAGAGTCAGGGTACTGGTGTGAACATTTACACACATGGAGAAATGCTTCCTTGTCACGGTTATGATGGACTGAAGAAATATCCTCATCTAATCGGTAACTTCGGTGGTGCATGGCAGGACCAGCAGAAAGAATTTGACAGTCTTCCTGGATGTATTCTCATGACTACCAACTGTCTGATGCGCCCACGCTCTACCTATAAAGACCGCATCTATAGTACCAATGTGGTCGGATGGGAAGGGGTACAACATATTGAAAAAAAGGAAAATGGTGAGAAGGATTTTAGCAATATCATTCAAAAAGCCATTGAACTGAAAGGATTTCCAGAGGATCAGGATGTCCATGAAATTTTAGTTGGCTTTGGACACCATGCCACCTTAAGCTACGCAGATAAAATCGTAGAAGCAGTCAAAAATGGAACTATCCGTCATTTCTTCCTGATCGGTGGATGTGACGGAGCAAGACCCGGTCGCAACTACTACACAGAATTTGCCAAAATGGTTCCTGAGGATTGTGTGATCCTCACTCTCGCCTGTGGAAAATATCGTTTTCATAAGCTGGATTTTGGAGAGATAGCAGGAATTCCACGACTGTTGGATATTGGCCAATGCAATGATGTTTACTCCGCCATTCTCATTGCAACTGCTCTGGCCGATGCATTTGACACAGATGTTAACGGACTTCCATTATCGCTGATCGTCTCTTGGTATGAGCAAAAGGCAGTGGCAGATCTTCTGGCCTTATTAAGTCTTGGAATCAAGAATATCTACCTGGGGCCGACTCTACCTGCATTCTTAAGTCCTAATGTGCTTCAATATATGTCCGATACCTTTCAGTTAAGGCCGATCAGCAATGCGAAAGATGACATTAAGACATGTCTGGAACAAAAAATTTAAGAATATCATCCGCATTCTTGCTGTCCTCGCCTTAGTTTTTACCCTCAGAAAGAATCCGACAACTTTTTTGTTCGTAATCTATTAATTGGGTAATTGTAGGATGTTCCCCACAGACTGGACAGTCTGGCACATGCTCTGGCAATTCCACCTTGCGGAATTTCATCTTTAGTGCATCATAAGTGAGCATGCAGCCAGTCAGCAGTTCTCCCACTCCCACAATGTATTTCACTGCTTCCATAGCCTGAAGGCTGCCAATCACACCTCCCATAACACCGATCACTCCTGCTTCTTTGCAGGAAGGAACCGCATTCTCTGGAGGCGGATCTCTAAAAATACAGCGATAACATGGTCCTTCTCCCGGAACATAAGTCATAAGCTGCCCCTGAAACTGCAGGATTCCTGCATGTGAGAATGGTTTCTTTGCCATCACACAGGCATCGTTGATCAAAAACTTTGCAGGAAAGTTATCCGTTCCATCGATGATAAAGTCATAATCCTTGATCAATTCCAGTATATTTTGGGAATGAACATAGGTTTGATAGGTATGCACGGTAATATCCGGGTTCATGGTCTCTATGGTCTCTTTGGCTGATTGTACTTTTGCCTTTCCTACATCTGCGGTCGTATGAATAATCTGACGCTGCAAATTAGACAGTTCTACCACATCTCCATCTACGATGCCTATGGTCCCCACTCCAGCTGCTGCCAGATACATAGCCGCCGGCGCACCCAGACCGCCGGCTCCTATGATCAGAACTCTGGCATCCAGAAGCTTTTTCTGTCCTTTGACTCCTATCTCCTTTAGAATGATATGTCTGGAATAACGTTCCAGCTGTTCATTGGAAAAACCCATCAGTGCTCACCCTCTTCCTTTTTTACGATCAACGTATACGTTCCATCTTCATTGGATAACAGCTTTAAAACCTTATGACCTTCATCCTTAACGCTTCTTGGTACATTTTGCACTGGCTCTCCGTCCTTCATACGGACCGCCAATACCTGCCCATTCTTCAGCTC
>OBLI01003565.1_pt1 | contig 11821 bp, 8 predicted proteins | sample 1519701 | NCBI WGS metagenome assembly OBLI01 (sample SAMEA3663005, study PRJEB22513) | pig gut metagenome | biome: pig gut; feature: pig-associated habitat; material: faeces | place: France | collected 2012 | reverse complement strand
TGCAGGCGTTTATCTGCCTCGTACTGCCGATAGTCAGTTCTATTATGGTAAAAAAATTTCCATGAGCCAGCTGCGTCCTGGTGATTTGGTGTTCTTTACCACCTATGAGCCCGGTGCTTCTCACTGTGGTATTTATATTGGTAACGGCAACTTTATTCATGCCGGCACCAGCACTGGTGTAGCGGTGGCTTCTGCCTTCACTGGCTATTGGGGCGCACGTTATTATGGTGCTTGCAGAATCTTAAAGTAAAATCATAAGAAAGAAAATATTATAAAATAAATTAAGCAGATAGGCTTTGGCCTATCTGCTTTTTTAGTCTAATGGTTTATAACACTCCACACACAACACGCTTTGGTAGAGTGTTATATTTTTCTTATTAAATTTTATTCTAATAGCTTGGCAATGTCCGGCAGGGGAGCAACGGTGCGCTTTAAAATGCCGTGCATATAGGCAATGGCAATGCCGTAATTAGTCATGGGCACAGCCTGGGCCAAGGCTACCTTGTTGCGGTGCAGCATTTCCTTTTCATTAAGCATGCAAGCGCCGCAGTGGACTACAAGCTTATATTGGGTTAAGTCTGCAGGGAATTCGGTGCCGCTGGTAAAACAAAATTCTGGCTCGGCCTGGGTATATTGGCGAATCCAGTTGGGCATTTTTACGGTGCCAATATCCTGGCATTGACGGTGATGGGTGCAGCCCTCACTGATGAGAATTTTATCGCCATCCTTGATATTATCAAGAGCACGCACAGCCTTGACCGCATTATAGAGACTGCCTTTGTAGCGCGCCATGAGGATGGAAAAGGAGGTGAGGGGGACGCTGGGCGGGACGATTTGGCTGACCTTGGCAAAGGCCTGGCTATCGGTGATGACTAGGCGAGGTGGAGCAGCAAGCTTCAAGAGTGCTTGGGCTAGCTCTGTTTCCTGCACTACTAGGGCGATAGCATTATTATCTAATACATCGCGCAGTACTTGCTGCTGGGGTAAAATTAAGCGTCCTTTCGGAGCAGCGCTATCGATAGGTGTAACGAGGACAACCACATCCAAGGGCTGCAGCAGATCACCTACCAGCTGGCGTTCCGTTTCCTTGGGCTTGAGAGCAGCGATAGCCTCCTTCAGCTCGCGAATATTGGCTCCTGTTTCAGCGCTGACGAGGAAGCAGTGCTTGGTGAGCTTCATAGCATTTACGGTCAGCAGGGCCTTTTGCATATCCTCTAAAAGCTCAATTTTATTTAAAACTAAAATGGCCGGCAGATTTTTTTCCTGCACCTTGGCCCAAAGGGCTTCGTCCTCATGAGTGAGCCCTACTTGAGCATCCACGACTAAGAGTACAATATCGCATTTATTGAGCACCTGATAGGCCTTTTCAATGCGTAGCTTGCCGAGCTCGCCCTCATCATCAATGCCCGGTGTGTCGATAACCATTACGGGGCCCAGAGGCAGCAGCTCCATGGCCTTATATACGGGGTCGGTAGTAGTACCCTTTTGCTCGCTGACGATGGCGAGATTTTGGCTGGTAATAGCGTTGATCAGGCTGGATTTGCCAGCATTACGTTTACCAAAGATGCCTATGTGGATACGTTCTGCTGCGGGAGTGGTGTTTAAGCTCATAGTATTTCCCTCCTTAAATCATAAAAAAGAGCAAAAAGCACTGAGGACAAGCCACAGTGCTTAAAAAGTAACAATTGACTTAAAGCCAATAAGCGTCATAATTACCGGAAGACGAGGAACAGCGCAGCTTATGCAGCGACGGCGTACTTAAAGTACGTCGAGCAAATAAGCAAGCTGTGACGAAGTATAACGGTGCTTATGGCGCTTATTGAACTAATTCCATCTTTGGATTCGGATTATACTTGCGTCCAGCCTTAGCACAGTCCTTGCCATTAACCTTAACAATATCGGCAGTGAAGTTAATATTGCCATCGAAGAAGGAAGAACCAACAGCGTAGGTATCAACCGGCACGCCCATTTCCTCAAAGGCAGCTACACGGGCAGCATCAAAGCCGCCGGAAACGATAATCTTAACATGGTTGAAGCCTTCAGCATCGAGGGCACGGCGCACATTGCACACCAGCTCCTTGCAGACACCGGTGGGCTTAAAGGTGCCGATTTGGGTCCACAGGCTTTTATCCACCATGGAGCCGGAGGTATCGAGACGCACACCAGCCAGCTTTTTACCCAGCTTACGAGCTACGGCGAGGGAGGTGTTAACGCAGTCATTATCAAAGTCAACTAAAGCAATGCGGGCAATGGAAGGGTCCACATATTTATCAAAGGCCGAGGTTGCAGCCACGGTGTCACCATTATAGGAAGCAATAAGTGCGTGGGGAATAGTGCCCAAGCCCTTGCCCTGGCTGGCCTTAGCGTTGGCATCGGTGGAAAAGCCCTTGATGCCGCCGATTTTAGCAGCATAACCATCGGACTCCTGAGTTTGATAAATATCATAACGAGCGGGGAAGAAGAGCACGGGCTTGCCGTTGGCAGCCTTCACTACCTTACGCACGTTGGTAGCGATGCGGCTTTGACGAGCCAAAATACCCAAATAAATAGTTTCCAAATGAGCAAAATCCTGGTAATCGCCTTCAATAGTCATCACAGTTTCCCATTCCTCTACTTCATCACCATCATGCAGAGAATGGATTACGATGTTTTCCGGATGGAAGGCACAGGTTTTCAGCAGGGCAATAACCTCATCAGTACCGCAAACCACAACATTGTCACGAGCAAAAATTTGCATCAAAACGCGCGGATGATAGTTGTCGCCATTTAAGATTTCTGCAGAGCGCAGGAAATAAGCATCTGTGTAATAACCAGCTTTAATTTGTTCTACAGGAAAGCTAAAGCTTTCAACAGGTAGTCTGTTTGCCATTTTTAGGGCCTCCCAAAAATTTTCTTTCTTTACTACATTCCAGCATTGAATGTTATTAAAAATATGATACAATAATAACGCTGCTTATTCAAGCCCTATAAGTGCTTTTTGTGTTCTTTTTTTATGAAGTGGTGATGTAAGTATGAGTAATATAAGAAAAAAATATACGGTGCTATTGCTATCCGCTCCCATTGGCTCGGGGCATCGCTTGGCTGCAGAAGCCTTACGCGAGGCCTTGAGTGAGCAAGCTGATGTGGAAGTGGTGCATGGTAATGTGTTTGATTTTTTTCCACATTTTTTGGGTAGTACCTTTTTGCGCACGTATTTGTGGATTTTGGGCTGCTGTCCGTGGCTGTACGAGCTGGCCTATAAATGGGGCAATCAGCAAAACGGCTCCTTGTGGCTGCGTAGCCTGATCAACCGCAGCTTGGCCTTGCTTGGTAGCAGCTATTTACAGCGTGTACGCCCTGATGCGGTAATTGCAACCCATGCCACGCCAGCAGGCATCATGTGTTATTATAAAGAGAAGCATCCCGAGATTTTTTTGGGTGCTGTGGTGACGGATTTTACTGTGCACAAATGGTGGCTGTGTAACGGTGTGGATGCGTATTTTGTGGCTGATGCACGCCTGAAGGAAAAAATCACCGTGCCCACGCAGGTGCAGGCCTTTGGCATACCGCTGCGCCAAGACTTTCGAAGGTTTGATAGCTTTGATTACGCCGCTTGCCGCAAGCAGTATGGCTGGACCAGTGAGGAAAGGGTGTGCCTGGTGATGGGCGGGGGCGAAGGCCTGTTGCCCATGGAGGAAATACTCCTAGCCCTGCAGAAAAAATCTATTGCTGGCCTGCGCCTAGTGGCGATTACGGGAAATAATGCTAAGCTGGAGCAAAAGCTGCGCGAGCGCTTTGGCGTGGCAGCAGGTGCAGCTGAGCAGGATGTAGCTGGCAGTGCCACGCCTATTGAGATATATGGCTTTCGTCAGGATGTGCCCCAGCTGCTAGCAGGAGCTGATATGATTATTACGAAGGCGGGCGGCTTGACCTGCGCTGAAGTTTTGGCCACTGGCTTAGAGCTTTTCATATATAAGCCCTTGCCGGGGCAGGAAAGAGGCAATGCTGCTTTTTTAGAGCAGTATTATCAGGCCAAGGTTTGCGATGGACTGGAGCAGCTAGTGCATGCTGTAGCTGCTGCGAGCTGCCAAAAGGGAGCAAAGCAGGGGAAAAAGCCCTTGGGTAATCGATTGGCTGCGATGCAAATCGCAGAGTTTGTGCTAGAAAAAATAAAGAGCAAATAAATGTTTTTATTTTATACTTGACCATTACGTCTTTCTTCATTATAATGGAAACGAATTAGTAACCATGCTACAGAGTTTGAGGACGGATGAGATGGACAAGATGAATAAAATAGATACAGAAGATATTGTATATTTGGCTGCAATTTTGGCAACTACTGGCTTAGGTCGAGCTAAGCTGCCGGCATTGGTGCAGGCATTGGGGTCGGCACAGGCTGTGTTTGAGGCTCAGCCCCAGCAGCTAATAGCGACTGGCTTAGTGAGTGACGCTGCCGCGGCAACCTTTATTAGCAAAAGACGCAGCGACCTGCCCCAAAGGCTAGCACGCTTTTGTCAACTAGAAGGGGTGCGCTTAATTAGCTATACAAGCGCGGAATATCCCAAGTCCTTGCTGCGTATTGCTGATCCGCCTTTGGTACTCTATGTAAAGGGTAGCTTGCCCAAGGCTGGCTATTGCCTAGCAGTGGTGGGCTCGCGTGCTTGCACCGAGTATGGCAAGAAGGCTGCCAAGCTTTTTACCAAGGATTTGGCGGGGCGCGGCATTCCGATTATTAGCGGTGGTGCGCGTGGAATTGATACCATAGCTCATGAAGCCTGCTTGAGTGTGGGCGAGACAACTGTTGCTGTTTTGGGCTGCGGCTTAAATATTGCTTATCCTGAAGAAAATGCTAGCCTTTTTCAGCGTATTGTGAATCAGGGAGGGGCACTGGTTAGCGAATATGCTCCCGGCACTCAACCCTTGGCCAAGAACTTCCCCGCTCGCAACCGCATTATTGTGGGCTTATCCCAAGGTGTTTTAGTAGCCGAGGCTAAGCTTAAAAGTGGTGCTATTATCACTGCTAATATAGCGGCGGATGAGGGGCGTGAGGTTTATTGCGTGCCAGGTAATATCTTTGATAAAACGAGCCTGGGCTGCCATGAGCTGATCCGCACCGGAGCTAAGATAGTGGATACGCCCCAGGATATTTTAGAGGATAAGGTACAATGGGAGCTGGCACAGCGTGAAAGATTGGTGCAGCCATCCATATTTGACTTTGCGGAGGGGCAGGCTCCGCTGACTTCGGAGCTGGGCTCGAGGCTATTGTCACTGCTGCAGGGCGGCAGCTTGTCCTTAGAGGAGCTGGTGGAGGGCAGTGGTACTGACTTCGCTAGTGTGAGCATGGAGCTTTTAGAGCTGCAGGGAGCTGGTTTAATCAACCAAAATCAAGCCCTGCGCTACTACCGTAGGTAGGGGGAAATGAGATGACGATGAATCTGGTTATCGTGGAATCACCCACGAAATCCAAGACTATAGAAAAATTTTTAGGAAAAAATTATAAGGTTACAGCTTCGATGGGGCATTTGCGTGATTTGCCCAAAAGCACCTTCGGTGTGGATGTAGAGCATGATTTTGAGCCTAAATATATTAATATTCGTGGCAAGGGCGATTTAATTAAAGAGCTGAAGGCCTTGGCTAAAAAAGCGGATAAAGTATATCTGGCAACTGACCCTGACCGTGAGGGCGAGGCCATTAGTTGGCATTTAGCGCATATTTTAGATTTGGATGAACAGCAAAACTGTCGCATTGAATTCCACGAGATCACTGGTGCTGCAGTTAAGGACGCTATTAAGCATCCTCGTACCATTGATATGGATATGGTCAATGCGCAGCAGGCTCGCCGTATTCTAGACCGTATCGTGGGCTATGAACTGAGCCCATTATTATGGCGCAAGGTGCGCAAGGGCTTGAGTGCAGGCCGTGTGCAGTCCGTAGCCGTAAAAATCGTGGCCGATAGGGATCGTGAAATCGAAGCCTTTGTGCCCGAGGAATACTGGACGCTGAATGCCAAGCTGCGCGAAAATGCCAAGGCTCCAATTTTTGAAGCGGAGGCTGTGAAATACAAGGGTAAGAAGCTGGAGCTAAAAAATGCTGAACAGGCACATGCTGCTGAGGCTGCCCTGAATAAAGCGCAATACATTGTTAGCAAGGCAGAGCGCAAGGAGCGCAAGCGTCATCCCGTGCCGCCCTTTACGACCTCTAATTTGCAGCAAGAGGCTAATAAAAAGCTGAATTTTTCTGCAAAAAAGACGATGATGGTGGCGCAACAGCTGTATGAAGGCGTGAGTCTGGGCAAGGCAGCTGTGGGCCTTATCACCTATATGAGAACTGACTCAGTGCGTTTAGCAGATGTGGCTATCGACGAAATTCGTGACTATATTAAAAACAATATGGGGAGTGAATTTTGCTCGCCCAAGCCCAATCATTATAGTGCTAAAAAGAATGCCCAGGATGCCCATGAAGCCATTCGCCCCACCAGCGTGCTGCGTACTCCCGAAGAAATTGCCAAATATCTTACGGTGGACCAGCTGAAGCTGTACACCCTGATTTGGAAGCGGGCGGTGGCGAGCCAGATGAGCGATGCAGTTTATGATATGACCACTCTGCTGATTGACGCTGGCGATTATCAGCTGCGTGCTACCGGCTCCATACTGCGCTTTCCCGGCTTTTTGGCTATCAACACTAAGCTAAGCGAGGAAGAAAAGGATAAAACCGTGCCCTATATTGAGGTGGGCAAGGAGCTTGTGCTGCACAAGCTGTTGCCGGCTGAGCAGCATTTTACTGAGCCGCCCGCCCATTTTACCGAAGCAACGCTGATTAAGGAGCTGGAAGAAAAGGGCATTGGCCGTCCTTCTACCTATGCACCCACTATTGTGACCATCATTAGCCGTGGCTACGTGGTGAAGGAAGGCAAGAAGCTGCTGATTACCGAGCTGGGCAACCAGACCACGGATATGCTGACGGAATACTTTGACAAGCTGATTAGCATTCATTTTTCCGCAGAAATGGAAAGCAATTTGGACGAAATTGCTGAGGATAAAGCCAATTGGGTAGACGTTTTGCGCAAGTTCTATCTTCCGTTTATGGAGGATGTAAAGCGCTTCGGCGAGGAATGCCCAGCGCTGCCACCGGCACCGCCCGAGGTGAGCGACGTAAAATGTGAAAAATGTGGTGCTATGATGGTCATCAAGGAAGGACGCTTTGGCAAGTTTTTAGCTTGTCCCAATTTCCCCAACTGTCGCAATGCTAAGCCCATTGTGAAGAAAATTGGCGTGCCGTGTCCTGTTTGTGGCAGTGATATTATCGAACGCAAAACTAAAACAGGCAAGCTGTTTTATGGCTGTGAAAAATATCCTGAGTGTGACTTTACTACCTGGGATTTACCCTTGAATGAAGCTTGTCCTCAATGTGGGCAGATGCTGGTGGAGCACACCGAAAGAAACGGACGCAAGCGTAAATTCTGTAGCAATCCGCAATGCGCCAATGCTAGACCTGTGCGCCCTGCGGCTAGCAAAAAGGAAGCTAGGGCTGCTACTCCGCTTAAGGCTACGCGCACTGTTAAAGCTAAAAAAACTACTAAAAAATAGAGAGCAAAGGAACAATTACATGAATCCTATTCATATTATCGGTGCCGGATTAGCTGGCTGTGAAGCAGCGCATCAGGTTACCAAGCACGGCATTCCCGTGATTTTGCACGAAATGCGCCCTACTAAAAGTGACGCAGCTCATAAAACTGATTATTTTGCCGAGCTAGTGTGCAGCAATAGCCTGCGCGCTGCCAATATCGAAAATGCTGTGGGCCTGTTGAAGGAGGAGATGCGGCGCTTGGATTCCCTCATTATGGAGCAGGCCGATAAGCATCAGGTGCCTGCCGGTGGAGCCTTAGCTGTGGATAGGGACGGCTTCGCTGCTGCGGTGACCGAGGCCATTAAGGCTAATCCCTTGGTTACCATTGTTTATGAAGAGGTAACCGATTTACAGTCGCTCGAGGGTACAGTAATAGTGGCTAGTGGTCCTTTGACTAGTGAGGCTTTGTTTGCTAATATTCAAGAGCTGGTACAAAAGGATTATTTCCACTTTTTTGATGCTGCTGCCCCCATTGTGACAGCTGATTCCTTGGATTACGAGAAGGTTTATCGTGCTTCTCGCTATGATAAGGGTGGGGCAGATTATTTGAATTGCCCCTTTTATACGAAGGAAGAATATCTTGCCTTTTGGCAAGCCCTGTGCAGTGCTGAGGCTGCTCCTGTGAAGGATTTTGAGCATGATGTTTTTGAAGCCTGTATGCCCATTGAAGAGATGGCTCTTAGGGGTGAGGATACTATGCGCTTCGGTCCTTTAAAGCCCGTGGGGCTTATTGATCCCCGCAATGGCAAGGAGGCCTATGCCGTTGTTCAGCTGCGCCAGGACAATGCAGCTGCTTCACTATATAATATTGTGGGCTTTCAAACGCACCTAAAATGGGGTGAGCAAAAGCGGGTTTTTGGCATGATTCCTGGCCTGGAAAAGGCAGAATTCGTGCGCTATGGCGTAATGCACAAGAATACCTACTTGAATTCCCCGCAGCTTTTGGATGAATATTTTTGCCTGCGCCAAGATCAGCGCTTTTACTTCGCCGGTCAGATGACAGGTGTGGAAGGCTATGTAGAGTCGGCTGCTTCTGGCTTGATGGCTGGCCTAGCCGCAGCGAGAGCACAGCTGGAGCTGCCCAAGGTAGCATTTCCGGCCGAGACTGCCCATGGTGCACTCGCTAAATATATCAGTAACGAGGCCGTGGAGAATTTTCAGCCCATGAATGTTAACTTTGGCTTGCTTCCTCCCTTGACAGTGCGTATTCGCAAGAAGAGAGAAAAGAATGCTCAAATCGCAGCGCGTGCCTTAGAAGCATTGGCTGCCTTTAAGGAAGAGCTTAAAAAAATCCTCTAACATGGAAAAATTCCTTGACAGAATAGAATTATTAGTTTATTATATTTATAATATTTTTCTATATGCTGCTTCAATGACGAACAGTGCTCTGAGTGGGCACTGTTTTCTTTTTATAAAAAAGGCACGAATTAGAATATTGTATACAATTCAAATAAATACTTGAATTCTGAAGATTTTTGTGATAATATATGCTCAAAGGAGTTGGAAAGCATGACAACTACTTTGGAGCTTTATACACAAAAATTTTTGAACTATTTAACGGTTGAAAAGGCTTGCTCACAACTGACCATCACTAATTATCAGAAGGACCTAACAAGCTTTGCTGCCTTTATGCAGCAGCGCGTTGGCACAGGCTTCGTTTGGGAGCAGGCAAGCTCCTTGGATATAAGGGCTTATCTTGCTTATCTCAATGAACAGGGATATGCGCGTAGAACAGTGGCGAGGCGGGTTTCGGCCCTGCGTTCCTTTTATAAGTTTTTAGTTCGTGAAGCTATTCTTGAGACCAGTCCCTTGGCTAAGGTGCGTTCGCCAAAGCTGGATAAACGCTTACCCATCTTTTTAGAAGAGGTGGAGGTGGACGAGCTACTAACCTTACCCGATGACAAGCCCCTAGGGCGGCGGGACCGGGCTATTTTAGAGCTGCTTTATGCTACGGGCTGCCGTGTAAGTGAGCTAGTGGGCTTAACCTTGTCGCGTATGGATTTAGGTAATCGCTTTGTTATTGTTCTGGGCAAGGGCAATAAGGAGCGCTTAATCCCCTTGGGGCATAGCTGTTGTGAGGCTGTAGCTGCTTACCTGCCTTATCGCGTGGAGCTTATGAAGCGCTATCGCACGGAGCAGCACGATTTTGTTTTTGTAAATAATCGAGGCGGTGCTTTGACGGACCGCAGTGTGCGAAGGGTTTTGGATAAGTATATTTCCCAATTGGCCTTGCGCAAGCAGGTTAGTCCCCACACTATACGCCACACCTTTGCCACTCATTTATTGGCACACGGTGCTGATCTTAGGGCGGTGCAGGAGCTTTTGGGACATGCTAATTTATCAACAACACAGATTTATACCCATGTAACTTCAGAACGCATTATTGCTGTTTACAAAAAGAATCATCCTAGAGCTTAATTTAAATGAGGAGGACAATAATGGAATTATTAGAGAAGACTAGACAAATTAACAGACTATTACAAAAGGGCGATAAGGTAGAATACTATGATATCGCCAAATTATTGTGTAGTATTATTAAAGCTAATACTTATATTGTTGGTAGCAGTGGTGAGGTTAAGGGCTATGCCCTGATTCATGAATTTGAATGTGATATCATGCGTGAACAGGTGCTGGATAAGAATGCCTTTCCATTTGATTATTTGACCTTTATCATGCGTGTAAAAGAAACCTTGGCTAATATTCCTCATGAAAATCAAAATTGTTCCTTCGTTGATAATACTAAATGCATTTTTAAGGATAAGATGACCACTGTTGTACCTATTTATGGCAATGGCGAGCGCATTGGTACCTTAATTGTAGCTAAATATGATGCAAAATTTGATGATGAGGATTTGCTGCTGGCGGAGTACGCTGCCACCGTGCTTGGTGTAGAAATTCTGCACGACAGAGAATCCATGATTGCCGAGGATGCTCGCAAGAAGGCCATGGTTCAGGTAGCCTTTGATACTCTGAGCTATTCTGAAATGGAAGCCATCGTTAATATTTTGAGCGAGTTAAACGGCTCTGAAGGCTTGTTGGTTGCTTCCAAAATTGCGGACCGTGTGGGCATTACCCGTTCTGTTATTGTCAATGCACTACGTAAGTTCGAAAGTGCTGGCCTTATCGAGACTAAGTCCCTGGGTATGAAGGGCACCTATATTCGCGTGCTCAATGATGTGCTCTTTGATGAATTAAACAAGAGAATGAGAAAATAATATTATTCAGATTATATTTTTGCAGAAGCAGTAGCATTTACTGCTATACTAAATGGATAAATAGCCTCGTAGGTTTGGGTGTGCTGGCACTTAAAGCTTATGAGGCTTTTTTGTATATATTTCTTGATGGAGTAATTGGGCTGCTATTTGTTAAATAATACCTTGTTGAATAGGGAATGGGGTTATGTTAAAATTAAATGGTAAAGTCATGGCTACTTAAGCTAGTAATAGCGATGCAACGATTGGTCGTTATTAAGCTATCAGCGTGTGGGCGCGAGAGGGTTGGACTAAATTTAGATATAAATTTGGGTTTAGATTTGGGTATGAATTTAGGTTTAGATGCTTATGAAGAAGGAACTAATTATTAATCATTTAGAGCAAAATTTTTGTCATGCTTCTACATTGGTGAAGCTTAAAAACGGTGGTTTGCTGTGCTGCTGGTTTAGTGGCAGCCACGAGGGTGAAGCCGATGTGGCCATTTATGGAGCACGGCGTGTGGATGATACAGGCTGGAGTGCGCCGGTGAAGCTGGCCGACGGGGCAGCTGCCAACTGGAATCCCGTGCTGTTTTACCGAGAGGACGGCACACTGCTGCTGTTTTATAAGCAAGGCCAGCAGATTGCCAGCTGGCGCACGCTTGTGATGGAGTCCGCAGATGATGGCGTAAGCTGGAGCGAGCCAGCGGAGCTGGTGCCGGGCGATGTGAGCGGCGGGCGGGGCCCCGTGCGTAACAAGCCGATTAGACTGGCAAGCGGACGCGTGCTGGCGGGCGCTAGCACGGAGCACGGCATTTGGCAGGCCTTTGCCGATATTAGCGATGACGATGGGCGCACTTGGCGCAAGTCTAGCCCCGTGGCGATTGCTAATTTGCGTTATAAGGCTGGCGAAAAGACGGCGGAAAGCGATATCGCCGTGAGCGCGCAGTCCTTTTACGGGCGGGGCGTGATTCAGCCCAGCCTGTGGCAAAGCGCGGATGGCGGCGTGCACATGCTGCTGCGCAG
>OBLI01003562.1_pt1 | contig 11826 bp, 6 predicted proteins | sample 1519701 | NCBI WGS metagenome assembly OBLI01 (sample SAMEA3663005, study PRJEB22513) | pig gut metagenome | biome: pig gut; feature: pig-associated habitat; material: faeces | place: France | collected 2012 | reverse complement strand
CGAGCTCCACCTGCGGCTGGCCGAAGCGGCCCGTGGCGGGGTCGAAGGTGAGGCTCATGAGGTTGTAGCGCACCTTGCGGCAGATACGTGTGATGATGTCCTGCCGCTGCTCCGAGGTGGTGCCCACAAATTCCGGAACGTAGGCCGAACAGTAGAACAGCTTCAGGCCGTCGGGCGACCAGCAGGGGAAGGTTTCCAGATAGTCCTCCGTTTTCAGCACATTGAAGATTTGCTGCTTGTCAGCGTCGTAGAACACCAAATCCGAGCCGTAGTCCACCACTTCTATCTTGTCGTGATCAATCATGTGGAAGGCTTGTCCCGTCTGATTGGAGGAGAATACCACCCAGTTGCGCGTGGGGTGCCACGAGGGGTAGACTGAGTTGGACAGCACGGAGTCGCATTTCATGTTCATCTTCTTTGCTTTTCCGTTCTCCACGAACACGGTGCCGCCGTGCTTGGCACGGACGTGGAAGAGCATGTGTTTGGTGCTGTAGTTCTGGTAGTTGTGGCAGTTGATGCAGTGGTTTTCTTCGTCGTTGTACTCCCGGTTGTTCTCATAGATGGTCTGCACGTTGAAGTTCTCCAGGTCGCGCTGGTAGAGTCCGAGTTGGCGATAGAGTTCGTAGGACGGTTCGATGAGACGGTAGGAGAGATAGCGGTCGATGGGCTCCTCGGCTACGGAGAGGTGATAGGTGGGGAATTTCACCCAGCCTCCGTCGCGCAGGGCGTAGAGTGTGACGGTGAGGTCGCGGCCTTTGGCAGCTTGCAGCAGGCCCCGCCACTCCAAGGAGTCGAAGCAGAGCTTGCCATCGCGGCCCGCAGCCGCCAGAACCTGACGGCCGCCGCCTTCCACGCAGCCCACAAATTCCGAACCTTCTGACTGCACCAGGATGTTGAGTGGTGCGATGTTCGGCGGTATGACAATGTCGCGGTAGTCCGGGTAGATGCGTGCCGCCTCCTTCACCGCTGTGCTTTGTTCGGGGATGCGGGCTTCCGGGCCGGCGCAGGCGGCAAAGAGAGCCGGCAGTAGGAGCGCCGCAAAGAGAAATAGCTGTTTCATATTGTGCAAAAGTTTTGAGAGAGGGCTGAAGCGTCAGCTTTTTCGGGCCGGTGGTTAGTTCACGCCGCTCTTCTCGCCCGTCTGAGGCTTCATCACCTGGTCGGGGTCGTTGTTTTCCGTGTAATAATAGTAGACGTAAGTGCCCAACCAGCGGTCGCGCAGCTCGTGGCGCAGGGCGAGGCGGTCGCCTACGTAGGGCTTGGCATCCATCAGGAAGGAACGTATCTCGTCGGGCACGAAGCGGCCCACCTGGGGGAAGGCCTGGAGCAGCTCCGGCTTCTTGAGGGAGAGGATGGCCAGCGCCTGCTGCACACAGGCCGGGAAGGGCATACCTTTCTGCGCCATAATCTGGGCGCGGAGGAGGAACGACTGCAAGTCCTTGGAGTACAGACAAGCTGCCACGGAGGTTTGCAACACGGCGTCCGAACCTTCTTGCAGCCCTATGTTGTAGCCGAGGAAGGCAGGCGGCTGGTAATTTTGCTCAAAGCGCGACTCGCGGGGATAGCGCGACAGTATGTCGTGGAACATCGGCTCCGCGTCGATGAGTTTCTGCTGTCCGATGAGCGGTTCGTACTTTTCTACAAAATCCTGTTCAAAAGGCATGGCTTTGATGAGGTGCATGTATTTGCGACACAGGGCCTCTTCGCCGTTGAGCAGGGAGCAGATTGCCAACTGCTTGAGGGTGGAGATGCGGGGGCCGTCCATCACCAAGCGGTCCATGGCATTGCGATAGCCTGCATTGATCAGACCGGCGTGGAGGCTGCAATCGGTCAGGAAGAGGCCGTATTCCTCACTGCCATCGTGCTTCTCTAATCGCACTACGGGGTAGTCGTAAGGAATGTCGAACACGCCGTCTAACAGTTGCCCCTTCTGGAGCAGGGCTATGGCATGGTAGGCAGCCACGGCACGGCTCGGCTGCCGCGCACTGCGCGCCTGGTCAATCATCTCGTCCCATCGTTCTTCGGCACAGAGGTTCTGGAGGCGTGCGGTGAGGATTTCGTTCTCGTTGAACCGGAGTGTGGCCCACGAAGTGGCGGCTACGAGCACCACCACCACGGCCAGGCCGTAGGGACGCACGGTTTCGGCCGGTTGTAGGTGAGCTTTTCTGCGCACCAGCCACACCACGCCGGCCAGCACCGCCGTGAGGAGCAAGCAGGCCAGGGCTATGAGCAGGAAGCGCGAAGGTTCGTTTTTGTAATACAGGTTCGTGCCCTGCCACACCATCCACCCGATTTGCGCCACGGGCAGTAGGAAGCCCAGTCCCTCCCATCGGCGCGGCAGCCGCAGGGCATAGTCGGTGAAGCGTGCCGTCAGTGTGTAGACAGCGGCGAGCAGCAGTCCGCCTACGGCGGCCCATTTAAACAGTAGCAGCGGCCAGCGCATCAGCCACCACAGCCGACCCCAGGGTTGGCTGAGCAGGTAGTACATGGTGTCGGGTGATGTAGAGACATAGCTGTCCTGTTCGGTGCGTGTCAGTACATCGCCGTAAATCCAGGTGAAGAAGGCGAACAGGGCCGCAAATCCCACCCCGTAAGTGAGCCATCTGGCGGCTCGCGGCGTGAGTGCAAATCGTCGTCCGGCGTGATGTGCGTTGCCGTTGCCGGTTGGGACGTTCAGTCCCTTCTTCCCTTTTGCCGCATCGTAGGTTTTGTGTGATTTTTTCACGTTCTTAATGTTTATATAATATCTTTTGGGGACAAAGTTAGTGCAAGGCGAGTGCAATGAAAAAGAAAAGCCTTGCAAAGTGAGCGAAAAGAACGGAAAACGCAAGTTTTTCCGTTCTTTTCCGAACTGCCGCAGGCTTTATCAAAAAGCCGCAGGTTTTTCGTTTTTCATTGCCGAGCCGCCGCCTAAGTTATGAAAAGTGAGTGCAACGGGCAATTACTTGTACTGAAAACGGCAAGGGAGAAGGCGGAGGGGGAGGATGGCATCCCGTTCGGGAAGCAGGAATACAAGGGTTCAGGAGTTGGTCGGAAAAAGTCCTGGACTTGTGCGAAATAGTCCAGGACTTGTAAAAAATAGTCCTGGACTTGTGAAAAATAGTTCAGGACTTTTTCGTGCGGCTTCGCAGCCTTCATGGGGAGGGCGCGGCGGTTACTGCATATCGTTGAGCTGGAGTGCGGCCTTGTCGTCGTACTGCTGTTGCAGTTTTACCAGTTCCTTCATCAACTTCTGCGTGATTTTTTCCGTACCCGGCTGTCCGTAGATGTTGTGCAGCTCCTGCGGGTCGTCGTTGAGGTTGTAGAGTTCCCACTCGTTGATGTCGCGGTAGAAGTGTATGAGCTTCCAACCGTCGGCGGTGCGTACGCCGTAGTGCCGCTTCACGCTGTGCTCGGCAGGGTACTCGTAGTAGTGGTAGTAGAGACTCTTGCGCCAGTTTTTCGGGTGCTTGCCCTGGAGCAGGGGGAGGAGCGAAACGCCGTCCATGTCCTCGGGCACGGGTGCGCCGGCCAGTTCGAGGAAGGTGGGGGCATAGTCGATGTTCTGAACGAGTTCGCTGATGTCGCCCTTGGCTTCGAGGCCCTTGGGCAGGCGCATGACGAGCGGCGTGGCGAAGGACTCTTCGTACATGAAGCGTTTGTCGAACCATCCGTGCTCACCCATGTAGAAACCCTGGTCCGAGGTGTAGACCACGAGCGTGTTGTCGAGCAGTCCCGCCTTCTGCAGGTAGTCGAGCGTGCGTCCCACGTTGTCATCGAGCGACTTGAGTACTTTGGCGTAATCGCGCATGTAGCGTTGGTACTTGAATTCAGCCAGCTGCTTGTCGCTGAGGCCCCGGCGGTAGAAGTCGCGTGCCAGAGGCTCGTAGACATCGTTGTACTGCTGCAGGTCGGCGCTGTCGAGGCGCGAAATCATGCGCAGGTAGTTGTCTGTGAGGCGCGTGCGCATGCCCGGGCGGTACATCTTGGTGTCGTAGACGATGTCCATGTGGCGGTTGTCGGCAATCTCCATCTCCTGTGCTGCTGCGGCGCGGCGTCCTTCGTAGTTGTCGTAGAAGGTGGCGGGCAGGGCGAAGGTCTTGTCTTCATACTCGCGGAGGTATTTTATCTCGGGCAACCAGCAGCGGTGGCAAGCCTTGTGGTGGATGAAGAGGGCGAAGGGTTTAGAGCGGTCGCGGCGGTGTTCCAGCCAGTCGATAGCTTTGTCGGTGATGACGTTGGTAACATATCCACGCTCGCGCACCGTGTCGTTTTGCATGGTGATGAAGTCAGGGTTGTAGTAGTCGCCCTGTTCAGGGAGGATGTTCCAGTAGTCAAATCCGGTGGGTAGGGTCACGAGGTGCCACTTGCCGACTATGGCCGTTTGATAGCCGGCTTTTTGGAGCAGTTTCGGCATGGTTTGTTGCGTCCCGTCGAATATGCCGTGCTCATTGTTGGTGAAGCCGTTTTTGTGGGAGTGTTTGCCCGTGATCATGCAGGCGCGGCTGGGTCCGGAGAGGGAGTTGGCCACGTAGGAGTTGACGAATTTCACGCCATCGGCGGCGATGCGGTCCAGGTTGGGCGTTTCCACGAAGCGATTGTCGTAGCAGCTCATCATCTGTGCCGTGTGGTCGTCGGTCATGATGTAGACGATGTTATAATGTCCCTGAGCGGCGGCCACGGCGGGCAGCAGGAGGGGCGAGAACAGGAGGATGTTTTTTTTCATGCGTGAGTGGAGTGTGAGTTTCCTGATGGGGGTAGATGCCAATCTGCGGACAATAAGTTGTGAAGGTCAACAACGTGTCAGTGTAGCTTTTGTCATTGCCTTAGAACTTATTGCCCGCAGACAGGCATGCTTATGATGGAGTGAAAGGGGCGGACGTGTCAGACCGGCACGTCCGTCGCGTTGTTATTTCTGCGTCATGTTGTAGACGATGTCCATGATTTGCTTGCCGAGCGCGTCGGCTTCTTCCATGGTGTGCGCCTCTGAGTAAACGCGGATAATCGGTTCGGTGTTGCTCTTGCGGAGGTGTACCCACTTGTCGGCGAAGTCGATCTTTACGCCGTCGATATCGGTAACCTTCTCGTCCTTGTAGAGTTCCTTGACCTTCTTGAGCACGGCGAAGATGTCGGTTGTGGGGTCGAGGTCGATACGGTTTTTGGCGATATAGTACTGCGGGAGCGAGTCGCGGAGCTCTGAAGCGCGCATACCGGTCTTTGCGAGGTACGTGAGGATGAGTGCGATACCTACCAGTGCGTCGCGGCCGGAGTGGGCGGCGGGATAGATTACGCCACCGTTGCCTTCACCACCGATTACGGCACCTGTTTCTTTCATCTTCGTCACAACGTTCACTTCGCCTACGGCTGCTGCGGCATAGTTGCACCCGTATTTTTCGGTCACGTCGCGCAGACCGCGTGTAGAGGAGAGGTTGGAAACGGTGGGGCCGGGTGTGTGTTGGAGCACGTAGTCGGCGCAGGCCACGAGGGTGTTTTCTTCACCGAACATGGTGCCGTCTTCACAAACCAGGGCGAGGCGGTCCACATCGGGGTCGACCACGATACCCAGATCGTGGCGTCCTTTGCGGAGGAGGTTACGAATTTCGCTGAGGTGTTCCTTGAGGGGTTCGGGGTTGTGTGCAAAGTCGCCGGTGGCTTCGGTGTTGAGTCCGGTAACCTGGGTTACGCCGAGCTGTCCGAGGAGTTTGGGCAGGATGATGCCGCCTACGGAGTTGACGGTGTCGATGGCCACGGTGAAGTGGGCACGGCGGATGGCGTCGATGTCCACCAGTTCGAGGTCCTTGACCATTTCGATGTGGCGTTGGTCGTAGCTGAAGTTCTTGGTGTAGCAACCGAGGCTGTCCACGTCGACAAATTCAAAATCGCAGCTGTTGGCTTTGCGTACCACCTCGGAGGCTTCTGCGGGGGGCAGGAATTCGCCTTTCTCGTTGAGGAACTTCAGTGCGTTCCACTGGCGGGGGTTATGGCTGGCGGTGATGATGATACCGCCGCAGGCGCGTTCCATCGTGACAGCCAACTCTGTGGTCGGAGTAGAGGCCAATCCGATGTTCACCACGTCGAAACCCATGCTCATAAGTGTACCACAAACTACATGGCTTACCATTTCGCCTGAAATACGTGCGTCGCGACCTACCACAATCTTGCGGCGGAAGGTGCGGTTTACCACTTTCTCGCGAAGAGAGGCGTAAGCTGAAACGGACTTGGCGATGTCAACGGGGTTAAGGGTGTCGCCGGTGCGGCCGCCAATCGTTCCGCGAAAACCGGAGATGGATTTAATAAGTGTCATAGTATGTTAGAATTTATGGGATTGCGAAGCAAAGGTAGCGCAAGGCGAGTGAAGAACAAAATAAAAACTGAAAGTTTTTTGCTTTGTAGTTCCGAGCCGCCGCCTATCTTATCTAAAGGTAGCGCAAGGCGAGTGAAGAACAAAATAAAAACTGAAAGTTTTTTGCTTTGCAGTTCCGAGCCGCCGCTTGCAGGATATAAATGATGGCGACAACGAAGACAACAGAAGACAACTTGTTTTTAGCAAAGGGTTGTTAGATGTTGTCCCTGTTGTCGTCTTTTATTTTTTACAACAACAGAGACAACTTATACAACCTCTGACAACACTGATAAAGTTGTTAGATGTTGTTTTCGTTGTCGTCTTTTATTTTTTACAACAACAGAGACAACTTATACAACTTCTGACAACACTGATAAAGTTGTTAGATGTTGTTTTCGTTGTCGTCTTTTTTTTGAAAGATAGTCGGAGCCGGGAATCGTCAGCGGAGGAAGCGGCGGGTTAGGTCGCCGAACTCCTCGATGCGTCGGTCGCGGAGGAATGGCCACCAGCGGCGTACGTTTTCGCTGCGTTGCATGTCAATTTCCACCACCCTGTTTTCTTCCTGATCCTTCGAGGCTTGAGCCAACAGTTCGCCTTGTGGTCCGCACACAAAGCTCGACCCCCAGAAACTGATGCCGCGTGTTTGTCCCGAAGGGTCGGGTTCGTGGCCGGTACGGTTCACTGCGATGACGGGCAGGCCGTTTGCCACGGCGTGTCCGCGCTGCACGGTAATCCAAGCCTCCCGTTGGCGTTCCTGTTCCTCAGGCGTATCGCTGCTTTCGTAGCCAATGGCCGTGGGGTAGATGAGCAGTTCGGCGCCTTGCAGCGTCATGAGGCGCGCCCCCTCCGGGTACCATTGGTCCCAGCACACTTGCACGCCCAGTCGGCCCACTGAGGTGTCGATGGGGCGGAAGCCCAGGTCGCCGGGGGTGAAATAAAATTTCTCGTAGTAGGCCGGGTCGTCGGGAATGTGCATTTTGCGGTAGGTACCGGCGATGCTGCCGTCGCGTTCAAAGACCACCGCCGTGTTGTGGTAAAGTCCGGCGGAGCGGCGCTCGAATAGTGAGGTCACCAGCACGATGCCGTGTTCGCGAGCCAGGTTGCCGTAGAAATCCGTTGACGGTCCGGGAATGGGTTCGGCCAGGTCGAAATTGTCCGTGCTTTCCACTTGGCAGAAGTAGAGCGAGTTGTGCAACTCCTGGAGCACAACGAGTTCCGCTCCCCGCGCTGCCACTTCGGCAATGTTGTGTGCAAGTTTCTGTTTGTTGGCTTCTACGTTGGCCGAGCACGTCTGTTGTACCAAGCCTACTTTCAGGGTGTGAGGTGTGGGCATAAGGGGAAAAGAGAAGAGAGGTGGTAGATGTAAAAGGGAAAGAAAGGGGGAGAGGTCAGCCCAAATCCGGGGCAGGAGCCTCCAGTACGCCTTTGGGAAACTGCATCGTGGCGCAGTGGAGCGAGCCGTGTTGGCGGATGAGTGCGCGGCAGTCCACGCCCACGACGTCGCGGTGCGGGAAAGCCAGCCTCAGGGCCTTGGCAGCCGCCGCGTCGTTAGCGGGTTGGGCATAAGTGGGGTAGAGCACCGCCCCGTTCATCACCAGATAGTTGGCGTAAGTGGCCGGCAGGCGGTAGCCGTCCTCGTCGTATATCGCCTGCGGCATGGGGAGCGGCACTAAGCGGAAAGGCTTGTCGTCCCTGGTGCGGAAAGCCTGCAATTCCTGTTCCATGGCCTTCAGTTCCGCGTAGTGCTCGTCCGTTTCGTCAGTGCACTTCACGTAGGCGATAGTCTGGTCCGGGCAGAGCCGCGCCAGGGTGTCGATGTGCGAATCCGTGTCGTCGCCTGCCAGGTAGCCATGGTGGAGCCAGAGAAAATGGTCCACCCCAAGGCGTTCCGTCAGCAGGCTCTCCACCGCCCGGCGGTCGGGTTGGTCGCCGCGCCGGTTAGGGTTGAGCAAACACTCCGCCGTGGTGAGCAGCGTGCCCCGCCCGTCCGTTTCGATGCCGCCGCCTTCCAGTTCAAAGTCCAGGCAGTCCACATACTTTCCGTGGAGCAGCTGTCGCAGGTGGGCGTTGATGGCATTGTCCTTGGCGGCCTCGAATTTCCCTCCCCAGCCGTTGAAGCGGAAGTCCAGGAGCTCCGGCCCGTCCGTGCTCACCACGGTGAGGAAACCATGGTCGCGGGCCCACGTATCGTTCGTGGGGCACTCCTTATATATAATATGGTCTGCCGCGCGTCGGGGCAGTTGCTCGTCGATGAGGCGGCGCACCTCGTCGGTGTGCGGCGCCACGATGAGCAGCGGCTCGCGCGTGGCAATTTCGAAGGCCAGGTGCAGGTAGCAGTCGGTCACTTCGTTGAGCATGTAGGCCCAATCCGTGTCCTTGTGCGGCCACGTCAGCTGCACGCCGCTTTGCGGCATCCACTCCGGGGCCAGCGTGCGCCGTTTCACCAAGGAAATCTCCTCGGGCAGCGAGATGGAGGTGAAGATGTTCAGGTCGAATTCGTTTTGGGAAGAGGTGGGGAGAGAAGCTTGGAGAGCCATGGGCAGAGAGAGGGGTTAGGTGGAGAGAAAAGCCTTTTGGGAAAAGGAAAGTGCCGGGGCGCGCAGCCCTTTTGGCGGCCGGGGCCGGCCGGAGCGGGTTACAGTTTGCCCAGTTGGCGGAGATAGTTGATGAAAGCGTCCGTCGTGGTGGGCAGCCCGTCGATGCTGACCGCCTGCTTTTCGGGGAAGAAAGCCGGGTCGTAGCCGTCGCCGCCCGTGGTGATATAGTCGTCCGTCACCAAGTAGTACTTTCGTTTCGGTTGCAGCACCCGGCGGTGTTTCTGCGGACTTTCATACGTCAGCTTCCGAACCCCACCGTTGTCATCCTGCTCAATGAGCAAGTTGGCCGTTTGCAGCCATCCGTAGCGCTCGTTGTGCAGTCCGAACTCCACGAGTTGCAGCATTTGTTTCCCCGTCAGGCTGTACACCCTCAGCTTGTTGGCAAAGGGGAGCGTTTCCCCCACGTCGAGCACGCTGATTTCGCCTTGCGGCAGTCCGGCGCGTATCGAGCCGAAGTGGCTGCAGCCGATGATGGCCTCCTTGTCGTCGAGCCCCGCCTGCTGGCGGAACGCTTCGGCGTAGGAGCGGCACACCAGCGTGCCCAGTTCCGTCTGGCTGTAGAGCTGGTTGCGGTCGTGTTGGAGAGGTTGTGCCGCCGTGGCCAGCACCTCGCCGATGGGCGTGCCTCCGGCAGTGCGCGTGTGTTGCAAGAGCGAGTCGATTTGCGCTTGCAGGCGCGCCGGACCCGGCTCCAATTGTTTTTTAGTGCTCACATGAATGGTTTGCGGCTCCACCTGCGTCACCTGCATGGTGGTCGTGTCGACGGTGCAAAGGAGCATACTGATGTAGTCGCCGTGCCATTTCCCCTGCACGATGGGGTAGCGCGCCTCGTTGACGTGTCCCGCCACCCGCTGGTGCGTGTGGGAGGAGAGAATGCCGTGCCAGAGTGGCGAGTCCAGCTTTTGCAGCTGCGCTGCGTCCTTGTCGTCCCATTGCGCCGCGCCCTCTCCGTCCATGTAGGAACCTATGTGCGTGAGGAGCACGCGGATTTGTGCGTCCTTCACGAGCGAGGCTTCCGGCAGCTGCATCACGGAGTCGATCACCGCCCCGTAGCGTCCGTCGAAGCTCAATCCCGTCAGTCGGCGCTTGCTGGCCTGTTCCGGGGTCGACGAGGTGATGAGTCCCACGAAGGCCACGCGCAGCTGTTTCCCGCCCGGCAGCGTCAGGGGTACAGAAACTACGGGTTGGGCAAAGGCCGGGATGCGGCCGGCGCGTGCATCGCGCACGTTGGCACATACATAGGAAATGTCCCAGCCCTCGGGTCGCAGCGGAGTGTCCGCCCATTTGTCGGCCAGGCTGCGTTGTCCGTTGTCGAACTCATGGTTCCCCAATGCCGAGAGGCGGATGCCCAGGTCGTTGAGCAGCACCGGCATCAGGGCTCCCTGCGTGGCGTTGTAGAAAAAGCTGCCGCCGAAGTTGTCGCCCGCCGACACGGTGACGTGAACGGGGTAAATGCGTTTCAGCGAGTCGAGCGTCTGAAGCAGGGCCGGCGCACCGGCAATGCCTTTGGCATCGTTGCGGACAAAAGCCGCGTGAAAGTCGTTCACACTGAAGATGGCCACTTTCACCTGTGCCGAAGCGGTGAGGCAGAAGGCGGTGAGGAGGGAGAGAAGAATGCGGATTGACATGAGAAAATAGGAGTTGTAAAATCAGAGAAGGTCAGGTGAAGTACGCCACGTCGGGTAGCCATGCTCACGAGCGGCTCACCTGCAAGCCCGTCTGCGACACGTTCATCTCCACGAAGCGCGAGTTGGGCGTGAGCGGATGGTCCTGCAGCAGTTGGCGGATGCGCCGTGCCGCTTCGGCGTCTTTGGCAATCATGTACATAAAGCCGCCGCCCCCTGCGCCGGGCAGTTTGTAGCCATGGCAGAGGTCGTCGACGCGCCGGCAGAGTTCTTCCACGAGGGGCGGGTTGGTGCCAGCGTCGAGCGCCTTGTTCTGTTCCCAGGTGGCGCGTACCAGTCGGCCATAGCCGGCCAGGTCGTTCTTCTGGAGACTTTCAAAAACACTGAGCGCGTGTTGCTTCATCGAGTCGAGGAGCTGCAGGTGGCGCGTGTTGTTCAGGAACATGCCGCGCACGATTTCGGTGAGGATATGCTTGGCCGTGCGGGTCACTCCCGTATAGTAAAGCAAATGGCAGGGGCGGAGGTCCGGATGGGTGAAGAGCGTGTCGGGCAACCAGCGCGCCACGGCGTTCTGGTCGAAGCCGGCTCCCGTCTGGAGCAGCTTCACACCCGGCAACACACCGCCATACTGATCCTGCCAGCCGCCTCCGGTGGTGAGCAGCTGCTCCAGTACCAGCGTGCGGTTGCATATTTCGTTCTTGTCCCAGCCCAGTCCGCAGAAGTCGCTCAGTGCTCCCAGCACCGTGGCGGCCAGGATGCTGCTGGTGCCGAGGCCCGACCCCGCCGGTATGGCAGCGAGGAGCGTAATCTCTATGCCGCAACCAAAAGCCTCTAATTGGCTGCGCAGGGTGGGGAACGTTTCCACGCCAAATCCGGGGATGAAGCCGGCCAGTGCAAGAGCCGCTTTGGGAATAGAGAAGGGAGAACCCACTTTGTTATACTGTTGCAATTCCTCATACGTCTCTATGCGTTCCATGGCCCCGAGGTCGATGGAGCGGCACACGATGACGGGCTCGCTGCACTGCTTGACATATACCTGCAGGGGCGGTTGGCCGTTGAGCTCGATGGCCAGGTTCACCACGTTGCCCCCTGTGGTCAGGCTGTAAGGCGGTGTGTCCGTCCATCCGCCGGCCACATCGATGCGCACGCTGCTTCGTCCCCACACAATTTGGTCCGAGAAGGTGGTGTGTTGCGGCCGGCTCTTGCGTTGCAGGGCGTGTTCCGTCAGTCCCTCGCGCAGCAGGTCGAAGGCTTGCGCCTCACATTGCGCCGCCGACTCGGG
>OBLI01003560.1_pt1 | contig 11830 bp, 9 predicted proteins | sample 1519701 | NCBI WGS metagenome assembly OBLI01 (sample SAMEA3663005, study PRJEB22513) | pig gut metagenome | biome: pig gut; feature: pig-associated habitat; material: faeces | place: France | collected 2012 | reverse complement strand
TTGTTGCTGGCACAAACGAAGCCTTTGCTGAGTTTGTCCGCTCGAGCACATTTTTCTCCATTACTCCCGGATGGATACGATTGAACAGGCGGGTAGAAGAAAAGAGGATCACTGCCGCAGCAAATTTATTTGCTTAAGGTAGTGTCCTCTTTTCGAGAAGGCGCAGCCGCAATCCTGCGTCAGCAGGATGCCCGCCTGTTTTTCTTCTTATTTTAATATAGCATTAAATTACTTGAAGTATGCCACTCCGGACTCGAACAGTTTCATATCCTGCTCGCCGTAGATATTCATGGCTACTGCCTCTCCACGTCTTTCGGAATGAGCCACCTTTCCAAGTACTCGACCATCCGGGCTGGTGATTTTGGACCTAAAAGGAATCTCTGCTTATCACTTCCCCGCTTATCCATGCAGAAAAGAGTGAAAAGGGTTGGTGCGAATTCATTCGCAATCAAGCCTTTTCTCTTTTCTGGCAGAGGCTGCGCAAGCAGCCGCATGGATAAGCAGTCGATTCCCTAAACTCAAGCGAGAGCGGCAGCAACTTGTTGCTGGCACAAACGAAGCCTTTGCTGAGTTTGTCCGCTCGAGCACATCTTTCTCCATTACTTCCGGATGGAGATGATTGAATAGGCGGGTACAAGGAAAGAGGATCACTGCCGTAGCAAATTTATTTGCTTAAGGTAGTGCATCCTCTTTTCGAGAAGGCGTAGCCGCAATCCTGCGTCAGCAGGATGCCCGCCTGTTTTTCTTCTTATTTAATATAGCATTTAAATTACTTGAAGTATGCCACACCTGACTCAAACAGCTTCATGTCCTGCTCTCCGTAAATGTTCATTGCTACGGCTTCGCCACGTCTTTCGGAATGAGCCATCTTGCCAAGAACGCGGCCATCCGGGCTGGTGATACCCTCGATCGCCCTATACGATCCATTGACATTCCACTCTTCATCCATAGTCGGCACGCCTGCTTCATTGACATACTGTGTTGCGACCTGTCCGTTTGCGAAAAGCTGATCAAGCCATTCCTTCGGAGCTACAAATCTTCCCTCGCCGTGGGATGCCGGGTTGCAGTAAGTCTTGCCAAGCTCTGCCTGCTGCAGCCATGGGGACTTGTTCGTTACAACCTTGGTGTATACCATCTTGCTGATGTGGCGGTTGATCGTGTTGTAAGTCAGTGTCGGTGAATCCTCTGTCTGCATGCGGATCTCGCCGTACGGTACCAGTCCAAGTTTGATGAGTGCCTGGAATCCGTTACAGATTCCGAGTGCCAGTCCGTCGCGCTCACCCAGAAGCTTGTTGACTGCCTCGGTCATCTTTGCGTTACGGAATGCGGTAGCGAAGAACTTTGCAGATCCTTCCGGCTCATCTCCTGCGGAGAATCCGCCTGGGAACATGATGATCTGTGACTGGTCGATCGCCTTGACGAACTCATCAACGGAATCACGGATGTCTGCGGCGCTCAGGTTCTTGAATACCTTAACGATCGTGTTCGCTCCGGCTCTCTCGAATGCCTTCGCGCTGTCGTACTCACAGTTGGTTCCCGGGAATACCGGAATGAATACGGTTGGCTTTGCTACTTTATTCTTGCAGATATAGATTTCCTTTGTATCAAATACATCGGTCTTGATCTCGGTCTTCTCTTCGGTTGCGCGTGTCTTGAATACTTTCTCAAGTGTTCCGGTCCATGCTGCGATTGCCTCGTCCATTCCGATGCTCATCTCTTTGTAACGGAATGCCTGATCTGCGTTTACTTCACCGACCACAACAGCCTCCGGAATTGTCTCTTTTATAATAGGAAGAAACTCTTCCGGAACTTCGGCTACAATGTTACCGAATCCTGCTCCGTAAAGTGTCTCGGCACTTACGCTATCCTCGATGGTTACGCCGAGTTTGTTACCGAACGCCATCTTGCTGACTGCTGCCGCAAGTCCTTTTCCGTCTAACGCATAGGCGGAAACGATTGCTTTCTTGCCGATCAGTGCATGGATCTTATCGTACAATGCCATAACCTGCTCGTATACCGGCAGATCATACTCGTTCTTCTCAATCGTAAAGAGAACAAGCTTGTTTCCGGCTTTCTTTAATTCCGGTGTGATGACATCCTGTTCCTTTGCGACATCCACTGCGAACGAAACAAGTGTCGGAGGTACATCAATTTCATTAAAGGTTCCGGACATGGAATCCTTACCGCCGATAGAAGGAAGTCCGAAGCCGATCTGTGCGTCATATGCTCCGAGGAGTGCTGCGAAAGGCTGGCTCCAACGCTTTGGATCTTCGCTCATTCTGCGGAAGTACTCCTGGAAGGTAAATCTTACTTTCTTGAAGTCACCGCCGGCGGTCACGATGCGGGACAGAGATTCCAGTACTGCATAGACAGCTCCGTGGTATGGGCTCCAGGAAGATAAATATGGGTCAAAGCCGTAAGACATCATCGTTACGGTATCGCATTTTCCGTTGAGAACCGGAAGCTTGGCAACCATACTCTGTGTCTCGGTCAGCTGATAACGTCCGCCGTATGGCATGTATACGCTGCCTGCGCCGATGGAACCGTCGAACATTTCAACAAGTCCCTTCTGGGAACATACGTTGAGGTCGGAAAGCATGGCAAGCCATGCTGCCTTGTTATCGCCTTTTTCTACTGCTTCTGCAACCTTTGGAAGTTCCATCTTCTTAAAGAAGTTATCGCTCTCAACCGGCATCTCAACTTCTACGTCAGCCTCCTGATGAGCGCCGTTCGTGTCGAGGAATGCACGGGAGATATTGACGATCTCCTTGCCTCTCCATACAAGTACAAGTCTCGGATCTTCGGTTACGACTGCGACCTCGGTTGCCTCAAGGTTCTCTTCCCTGGCATATGCGAGGAACTGGTCAACATCCTGCGGAGCGACAACGACTGCCATACGCTCCTGTGACTCGGAGATAGCGATCTCCGTTCCGTCAAGTCCGGCATATTTCTTCGGTACTTTATCAAGTTCAACGCGAAGTCCGTCTGCCAGCTCTCCGATTGCTACGGATACGCCGCCGGCACCGAAATCGTTACATTTCTTAATAATATGGCTGACTTCTTCTCTACGGAAAAGTCGCTGCAGCTTACGCTCGGTCGGTGCGTTACCTTTCTGCACCTCTGCGCCACATACGGATGTGGACTGTGTGTTGTGCGCCTTGGAGGATCCGGTTGCTCCACCGATTCCGTCACGTCCGGTACGTCCGCCGAGGAGGATGATCTTGTCTCCCGGATCGGATGTCAGTCTCTGTACGGCACGTCTTGGTGCGGCACCCATGACAGCACCGATCTCCATACGCTTTGCAACGTAATCCGGATGGTAAACCTCTTTGACATAACCGGTTGCCAATCCGATCTGGTTACCGTAGGAGCTGTATCCTCTTGCTGCCTCACGCACGATCTTCTTCTGTGGCAGCTTGCCTTCGATCGTATCTTTAACCGGAACGGTAGGATCGGCTGCACCGGTCACACGCATTGCCTGGTATACATACGTACGTCCGGACAACGGATCGCGGATGGCTCCGCCGAGACAGGTTGCTGCGCCACCGAATGGCTCGATCTCGGTCGGATGGTTATGTGTCTCATTCTTGAAGTTGACAAGCCATTCCTCCCGAACAACGGAATGCGAAGCATTCTCTCCATCCGTTGTTCGCGATTGCCGCTGAGCGTCACTGACGCGAGGGGGCACTTCCGAATAGTCTACTTCTACAGGAACAACGATGGAACATGCATTGATCTCATCGGACTCTTCCTGGTCATCAAGCTTGCCTTCTGCTTTCAGCTTCTTCATCGCAAGTAAAGCGAGATCCATCAGACATACAAACTTGTCGTCTCTTCCCTTGTACATTTCCTTATGTGCAGCAAGGTACTCCTCGTAAGTCTTCTTGATCGGTGCCTGATAGAATCCGTCGTCAAACTTCACATTCTTAAGCTCGGTTGAGAATGTGGTGTGACGGCAGTGATCACTCCAGTAGGTGTCGAGGACGCGGATCTCAGTCATGGACGGATTGCGCTTCTCCTCATTCTTGAAGTAATTCTGGATATGTAAGAAATCCTTGAATGTCATAGCAAGATTGAGTGATGTATAAAGCTCGTTCAGCTTGTCCTCCGGCATATCGATAAAGCCGTCAAAGATTGCGACATCGGCAGGATCATCAAATTCCTGTACGAGTGTCTGCGGCTTCTCCATTCCGGTTTCTCTGGAATCTACCGGGTTGATACAGTATTTCTTGATTGCCTCAAGCTCGTCGTCGGAGATGCTTCCGACGATCACATATGTGGTTGCGCTGCGGATTACCGGCTCCTCTTCCTCATTCAGAAGCTTCACACACTGTTCCGCAGAATCGGCTCTCTGATCGAACTGTCCCGGAAGGAACTCAACGGAGAATACTTTTCCGTTTCCGGCGTCAAAATTTTCTTCATAAATATCGTCAACAGGAGGCTCAGAAAATACAGTCTGCAATGCCTTCTGATAAGTCTCATCCGACACATTCTCCACATCATAACGGATCAGCACACGAACTTCTTCGACTGCGATTCCGAGATAATGCTTGATCTCATGCTTTAACTCCTTTGCCTTTACTGCAAAGTCCGGTTTCTTTTCTACATATACGCGGCGTACATTGCCCATAGGTACTCCTCCTTAATTTGTGTTTGATCATTACTGTGTTTAGTATAGCGCAAGCATATGAATTAGTAAAGTTAATATATCTTACGTTGTTTATTACTTTCTCTTATTATATAAAAGGAAGCTTACCCTGACGGGTAAGCTCCTTATTCTAGTTTATATATTCAATATTCTATATAACTGTGGCTTATAATCAGTCAACGAATGAAGAATACGAATCACATATACTATAGTTTTAGATTCGTCGATAATATAAAATATTTCATAATTTTCAAAATTAGTTCTATGTACACCTAAACTTTTTCTCCAATCTGGTACATACCTCATCAAAATTATGAGTTTTCCCCTGTTTTATTTGTTCCACTCCTTCAAGTACCATAGATCTTCTCTCATCTCGATCCATACTCTTTTGTTCTGTATTTTTTAAGATAGTTTCCATAGGAACTTCCCCTTTGTCATCACATTATTTAATCAGCTTCTTATTGACTTTATTGTACTAATATTATTGCATTATTTCAATATAAAAAAACAGAAATCCATGATTTTGGATTTCTGTTTTCTCCTTTTGTGTTATGCTCCGATATTCACCGCATTGCTGCTATCCGGCTTATCAGTGTTGTTATCCTGATTATTGTTGTCATCCGGCTGCTCCGTGTTGTTATCCTGATTGTTGTCGTCCGGCTTATCGGTATTGTTGTCATCCGGTTTGTCGGTGTCATCCTTCACGGACGTATACTTTACTCTGAATGCAATCTTCTTTGACTTGTTGCCTGCGACATCCCTGGCATATACCGTTACCCGATATGTTCCGTCTTCCTTGTTCAGCATAGCGTCTAACAGCTCATCCGCACTTACTGTCACATACTTGGCACTCAGTACATCGCCGCTATCCTTTACGGTCACATTCTTCTTGAGTAATGCGATCACCTGCTTCTCGGACAGTTTCTTATCCTGTGTTTCTGTGAGACTGATGTTCTTCTTCTTGACGGTAACGGTCGGCTTCTTGGTATCCTTTACAGTGATAACACGCTTTACCGTCGTTGTACGGCTGAGTGAATCGGTTGTCTTATATGTAATCGTATACTTTCCGGCTTTCTTCATATTCAGTTTGCCCTTCACACGGATTTTCAACGATTTACCCTTGTAATCGGTAGCTTTAATGCCTTTTTTCAGGTTCGGTTTCTTTGCGCATCGCTCCACAGTAATGTTCTTCACACCCTTGATGGTAGGAGCCATCTTACGCCAAGGATTCTTCGGATTCGGATCGGTCGGATCCCATCCGCGGTAGCTGCTGCTCGTGTCGATTCTTACCGGATTCGGCTTACCGAGCGGTCCCGGATCGTTTCCGTCATAGATCCGGACCTTCGTTCCCGAAGAACAGTTATCATAAATCCATTTGGCATCCGCCACATTCAGGCGCACACATCCGTGCGATGCCGCGCTGCCGAGACGATTGTAAGAATTATACGCAAGCGTACTCGGATCGGCTGTATTGTAAAATACGGAATGGAATAACACACCGCCGACGATTCTGCTGCAGTACTGTCCGTATACGCCGCCCATCAGCTGATGCCAGCGATACTGATTGGAGATAGAGAATGTTCCTGTCGGAGTCGCATTATTGACACCAACGGAGCATGCCATCGCTTTCACCGGAATCGAATACTTGCCCTTCTTATCCATCTCGTATACGGTAACACAGTTTTGTCTGCGATTGATTTTGATGTAATACGGATGATTATTTTTTGCTGCATAAGTGCGATCCGGCATCCCTATACTTGTTACAAGCATGATGACCGCAAGCATTGCACAACAGATGCGTCCCAGTTTGTTTCTGATTTTCATGATTTTCTCCTCTTAATTCTGAGAACTTAATACATTCTCGAAGTTTATATTGCATCTTTTATAAGCATTTCTTATAATATAATGTATCAACACTAATTTTGTGTTGCAAAAAGCGATATTACTTATAAAAGGAAGTAAATTATGGATATCAACTATGAATTATACAAGGTTTTTTACTATGTTGCAACCTCTCTTTCATTTTCGGACGCCAGCAAGAAGCTTTTTATCTCGCAATCGGCGGTAAGTCAGTCGATCAAGACACTGGAAAAGAAGCTTGGGCAGTCGCTTTTTATCCGAAGTACCAAGAAAGTTCAGCTTACTCCCGCAGGTGCTCTCCTGTTAAAGCATGTGGAGCCGGCTATGAATCTGATTTCCCGTGGCGAAAGCCAGCTGCTCGATTCCGGAACACTCGGCCTCGGTCAGCTGCACATCGGCGCGAGCGATACGATCTGCCGCTATTTTCTGCTTCCTTATTTAAGGGAGTTCCACAAGGCGTTTCCGAATGTCCCGATCAAGATTACGAATGCAACCTCGATCCAGTGCGTCAATCTTCTTGATCAGCGTAAGGTTGACCTGATCGTGACGAATTTCCCGAACACGCATCTGAATCACGCTTATATCCAGAAGACGGTTTGTAACTTCTCGGATGTGTTTATCGCCAACCCGGCTTATTTTGATCTTGATCAGCAGGAGATTCCGTTCGAGCAGTTGCAACAGTATCCGATCATGATGTTGGACCGCAATTCGACAACAAGCGAGTTTTTGCATAATCTGTTTTTGCAGCACCAGCTTGAGTTGATCCCGCAGGTTGAGCTCAGCAGCAATGATCTGCTGATCGATATGGCGCGCATCGGGCTCGGTATCGCTTTTATTCCGGATTTCTGCCTGTCGCGCGATGACAGTGATCTCATTATTCTTCACACGAAGGAAAAGATGCCGACCAGACAGATCGTGGTCTCTGCCAATACCATGCTGCCGGTATCCGCATCCGCCGAAGAATTTTTAAAGTTGCTGCCGGATGCAGGCGTGACACAGGTATAATCGTTTCTTACAAAGAACCCGGGCATCTGACTTGATTGGTCAGCCGCTCGGGTTCTTTTTTATTTCAAGCACATCTTTGGTATTTTCCCAGAATTTACAAATTTCCGCATCAACAGTTTCCACATTTCCGACGATCCGGTTCTTCCACTCTCTCGGATAGAGTGCGTTATAATCGCTTTGTAAGAACCGCTCATCCAATAGTACGATAATCCCGCGGTCTTCCTGTGTGCGGATGACGCGGCCTGCGGCCTGCAGCACCTTGTTGATCCCCGGATAACGGAACGCGTAATCGAATCCGGATAATCCCTGCTTATCGTAATACTGTTTTAAGATTTCCCGTTCATTGCTGATCTGTGGGAGTCCGGTGCCGACAATGACAGCCCCGATCAGCCGGTCGTTCTTGAGATCTATGCCTTCACCGAAGATTCCTCCCATCACGCAGAATGCCACAAGTGTTCCGCCGTCTTCCTGTTCGAATGCCTGCAGGAATTCCTCGCGTTCCGCTTCGTTCATATTGCTGTGCTGCATGATGATCGTCAGGCTTTCTTCCAACGACTCCTCCGCAATGTTCTGCTCATCGGATACCGCGACGCCATTTCTGGTATCACTTTCCCGTTCCACACGCACGAACACGTCATACACATCCTGCATCATCTTATACGATGGGAAGAATACCATGTAATTGCCTTTTTTACTGCGGATAGCCGCACGGATGTAGCGTGCGATCTTCTCATACTCCGCCGGGCCGCGCCTTGTGTACTTCGTGCTCACATCCCTTCCGAACGCAAGCAGCCTCTGCGTTTCGTCAAACGTACTCTGGGCATAGATGGCGTAGTTGTCCTCCTTCGTGGACAAAAGCCTCTTGTAATAATTGATGGGAAGCAGCGTTGCCGAGAAGAAGATCGTCGACACCGATTTATCAATACATTTCTGCAGGTTCTTCGACGGATCGACACAGAATAGCTTGATCATAAACCGTCCGTCCTCCTGCATTTCATCATAGATGACATAATTCTCGTCCACCAGATCATAGATATTGACAAAATTCCGCAGCTCAAAGTAGAAATCAAGAACCGTCTTCTTATCCGGAAACTCTCTCGGTTTCTCAAAGAATTCTTCCATCTGCGATACCAGCCGCATCAGATAAAAGGTCAGTACGCCCACGCTCTCGCAAACGGAGTAGTTTTCACATTCCCTCTTGAAGTCGAGCATCGCCTTGTTACATTTGTCCAGAGTCCGCGCGATTGCCTGGTTGTGCGGCTTCATAATCTTCTTTACCGCCAGAATATCTTCCTTATATAATGTGGCACTGTACATCTCCCGGCTGCGATCCACCAGATTGTGTGCCTCGTCCACCAGAAACAGATACTTCTCCTTGGAACTATCCTGAAAAAAGCGTTTCAGATACACGTTCGGGTCAAACACATAATTATAATCGCACAGTATATTGTCACACCACGTTGCCACATCCAGACTCAGTTCAAACGGACAGACTCTGTGCTTTCGCGCCTGCGCGAGGATTTCTTCCCTCGTAAACAGATCAGACGCCTGCAACAGTTCAAATACCGCATCGTTTACCCTGTCAAAATGCCCCTTTGCATACGGACAGTTCTGCGGGTTGCACTCCAGTTTTATCTGTGGAAAGTCCGGATACGGATTATCCTGATCCGCAGCCTCCTGCTCGATTGCAGTATTTCCGCACAGACACAGCTTCTCCTTCGCCGTCAACTGGATGATCTTCGCCTGATACCCCTGCTCTCTTAGTAATCCGAATGTTTCCTTCGCAACGGTTGCCGTAATCGTCTTTGCGGTCAGATAAAAAATGCGATCCGCCAATTCTTCCCCAACCGCTTTTACCGCCGGGAAAATCGTGGATATCGTTTTTCCCACACCGGTCGGTGCCTGAAGGAACAGATTTTTGCCTCTGCGAATTGTGCGATATACATCTCCGACAAGTTTGCGCTGTCCCTCCCGGTACGGATATGGGAATTCCAGATTCTGAATACTCTCCTGTCTCTTTCTGCGCCACATAATCTGCCAGTCCGCCCATTTACGGTACTCGGCAATCAGATTGCCAAACCAGTCCGCCAGCGCATCCCATGCAAAGACTTCCTGAAAAAGTTTGACGTCTTCCGTATCGAGATTGCAATAGGTCATCTGCACACCGATCTGATCCAGATGATTCTGCAGCGCATAGATGTATGCATAACACATCGCCTGTGCCTTATGCACATACACCGGAGCTTCCATGGTTGCGACATTACGGTATACGCCTTTGATTTCATCGATGTAGACCATTTCTTCCGATTTACCTGTCCGATCAAGAAAGGTATCCTGCGTATAGGCTTCTTTCTCCGAATTTTGATTCGGAAATTCTCCGTATGCGATACCATCCGCGCGCCCCTCGATGACAAGCATATATTCTTCCGCTTCGATCGTTAAGGCGAGCGGTACCTCCGCCTGGTAGTCTTCTCCCATACTTCGCTGTATCTTGCGATGGATCTTGCTTCCTTCCATCATTGCATCGGTAATCATACGCCCGCTTCGATTGTCGATATCCCCGCCGCGCAATATGAATTCAACCAGATTACGCACGGAAGTATGCAGTTCCTGCATGGGAGTCCTCCTTTCATAAACAAACTGTGTGCTGCTTTGTTGTATAGAAGATTCCGTAAAATCCACGTAGAATTTCCCATACAACAAAAATCCCGCTCCGAGTTAGGAGCGGGACTTTGTTTGTTCCTTAGTCTCTACTAAGTATTCTATTATGCTACTGCAAATTTCGCAACAAGGTTTTCAAAGTTTTCGTTCTGACCACCGTAACATACGGTCAGATTTTTTTGAACACCCAGCCCGATCATACCAAGAAGCGACTTTGCATCTATCACCGTGCGGTTGTATTTTACGTCAATTTCAAAATCGCAATCTTCTGCAGCTCGGACAAAATCCTTTACGTCTTTCAAATCCGATAGACGAATTACCTTAATGGTATCATACATATTTAACACCTGCTTTCTGATTACATTATTTGTAACTTTTCGGGAATTATACCACCTTTTATTTCATTTGTCACAATTGACAAGCCTTCAATTTATGGCAATTTTTCCTGCATTTTGACGAGAAAATCGGATATAGCTGCCTTCTTTCTTTCTTTTTTGATCATGAAATGACTCCTTTATCAGCCATATTATGCTATTTTCATAAAAAAGTGCCTGTTTCACACAAAAAACAAGCATTTTTTAATAAAATTTATTCATTTCCGTATCGTTTCCGGGTCTTTTTTGTTGCGCATTTCGCGCAATTCCCTTCACAACCGTTCAAATCCGGTCTGGAAGCGGTTCGCCGTACTTCCGCAGCTCACTTAGATAGATTTCTCCAAGCCTGCTCAGCTTCACTCCTTTATGCCGGATATATCCGATTCGGATGCGCTCGGATTCCTTAAGCGGGATTGCCACATAGTCGTCACCGTTGATTTCTTCCGAAATAATTCCGGAGCACAGTGTATAACCATTGAGTCCGACCATCAGATTCAGCATGGTTCCACGATCATCCGCCTTAATGATTCGCTTGTAATCATAAGTACTCTTCATCTCTTCCGAAAAATAGAACGAATTATTCCTGCCCTGTTCAAACACAAGGCACGGATATTCTTCCAGTTCCTGCATACAGATTTGTTTCTGCGTGACCAAAGGGTGTCCCTTCCACAGATAGACATAGGTATCACATGCAAACAATTCCTCAAACACAAGATCATATTCCTTAAATAACTTCTGCAACACAGACTCATTGAACTCACTCAAAAACAATACTCCAAGCTCGCTTTTCATACTGCGCACGTTCTCGATCACCTGATTCGTCTGTGTCTCATGGATCGCAAATTCATATTCTTCCATGCCGACCGACTTCACCATCTCCACAAACGCCTTTACCGCAAAGGAATAATGCTGCATCGAAACCGAAAATTTCTTTTTCGCTTCATTATGGATATACCGGTTCTCCAGAAGACGGTACTGCTCAACGACCTGCTTCGCATACCCGATAAACTCTTCCCCCTCCGGCGTCATGACAATACCGCGGTTTGACCGGATAAAAAGCGTGATTCCCGTCTCTTCTTCCAATTCACGTACAACAGAAGACAGATTCGGCTGCGATACAAAAAGCTTCTTCGCCGCTTCATTCATCGATTTGCTCTCTGCAATTGTGATCACCTGCTGAAGTTGTTGTAATGTCATGTGTTTCTCCTTGCATTCTTATAGGATTAATAGGCGTTTGCGAAACGCCAAACACCGCATAAATACGGCATTTTTTGTTGTTAAA